>ERZ650307.739-NODE-739-length-18552-cov-22.892415_pt1 | contig 18552 bp, 16 predicted proteins | sample MGYA00376243_ERZ650307 | MGnify/ENA primary metagenome ERZ650307 (study PRJEB26733, sample SAMN07839242) | wastewater metagenome | biome: urban; feature: artificial channel; material: waste water | place: USA: North Carolina | collected 2016-03-31 ... | reverse complement strand
CTGTCTTCGTCTTGTTCCAGCAGCGCCGCCAGGCAATCCACCAGCAAATAGGTCAAAATCCCCCATACGCCGGCCATCAACACCACAAACTGATGGCTGGGCTCAACCCATTGCAGCGTGCCCATCAGCGTCAGCAGCGCCACCAGCACGCTGATGGCGTCAATCCGCCCCAGCCCGCCCAGCCGGCTTTCCAGCCAGTGAAACCAATGGGTTTGTTTTTCGTCATCAAAAAAGTAATTCAGAAACACCAGCAGCAGGAACATGCCGCCAAACGCCGAGACTTCGGCATGGTGGGCGGTCAGCCGCGCCGCGTATTCGTCTGGCTGCGAGAGCGCCATTTTCACCACGTCCACCATGCCGATGTCCGCCGCCACCGACACAATCACGATCGGGAACACCAGGCGCATGCCGAACACCGCCACCAGAATGCCCACGGTCAGGAACATCATCCGCCAGAAGTGGTTCATGGTTTTCAGCACGCCTGCGTTCACCACGGCGTTGTCAAACGACAGCGACACCTCCATGGCAGCCAGCACCGCCGCCAGCGTCACCGCCGCCAAGGCGCCGCTGACGCCATTCAGATGAAATCCCCACATGCCCACCAAGGCCAGCGCCACGGCGGTGAACACAAAAGAAAAAGTAAAATGCTTCATGATGCTCCTGAATAAAACTCCCGGGGCAAGGGAGAACAACGCCGCCGCCATCAGATGGCTGGCGGCAGTCATAAAGAGCGGTGTGTTGCCTGGTGTACCAGGTGCTACACCGTGAGCTTGAACCTATGGATGTTGGCTGATGCTGATGTCAGGAAAGTCAGCTTGGTGTTGCTCACAAAACTTCTCTGGCGTCGTTGCGCAGCCTTGCTGTATGACTGCATGTCTGTGGCTGCGTGCCTGGCCAAGAGCGCTGCGCTGGGTTTTGTGAGCGACGCTTAGCCGCGCAGGCGTCGCCAGATGGCCAATGCCAACACCAGCAAACTGGCCAGCAAGATAGGTAGATCGCCCAGGCGCAGGTAGGGTGTCTGCCCGCGCCGGGTTTCCACTCGGGCGCGCAAGCCGCCCGTGGTGAAGTCCGCCAGTCGCGCCTGCACGCTGCCATCGGCGCGCACCACGGCGGTGGCGCCGGTGTTGGTGGCGCGCAGCATCGGGCGGCCGGTTTCCAGTGCACGGGTTTGCGACAGCTGCAAATGCTGGTCGGCGGCGGTGGAATGACCAAACCAGGCCAGGTTGCTCAGGTTCACCAAGGCTTCTGCTTGCCGCGCACCTGCGCGCAGCTCATCGCCAAAGCTGTCTTCATAGCAGATGTTGAACGCCAGCCGGTGGCCGGCCAACTGCATGGGTGCTTGCACTGCACCGCCCGAGCTAAAACCTGCCAGTGGCATGTTCAGGTAGCGATATACCCAGCCGGTCAGCCAGGGGAGCGGTACAAATTCGCCAAATGGCACCAGATGATCCTTGCCGTATACTGGCTGTGGCGAGGTCAGCGCCAGCACGGCGTTGTAATACCGTTCTGCGTGTTGCGGATCCTGGTAGGGAATGCCGGTCACCAACTCGCTGCCCTGCGCGCGCGCGCTGTCGGCCAGCCAGGCCAGCACGCCAGGCGGAGCCTGATCGGCAAACAGCGGAATGGCGGTTTCCGGCAGAATCACCACCCGGGCGGGATATTGATCAAGCAGCTGTTGATAGGTCTGCAAGGTGTGGGCAAAAGTTTCTGGCCGCCATTTCATTTCCTGGGCGATATTGCCTTGTAGCAGCGCGACGTCCAGCTCTCCTGCATCCTCGGTCCAGGATACTGTTTTCAGGCCCATGCCCGCCAGCCAGACCAATACGCCCAGCGCCATGGCCGGCGCGGCGCGGCGCAGGCCATGGCGCGCGCCGTGCGCCAGCGCGGCAGCGCTCAAAGCCACCCAGGCCGCTACCAGATACACCCCACCCACTGGCGCCCAGCCGGCCAGCGGGCCTTCCGGAATCTGGCTGTAGCCGATATTGCCCCAGGGAAAGCCGGTCATCACCGTCGCGCGCAGCCATTCGCTCAGTGTCCACAACGCTGGCAAGGTCCACCACGCCCGTTCCGCACCCAGCCGGTGAGCCAGTCCCAGCGCCAAGGCAGGGTACAGGCCGAGATAAGCCGGCAGCAGCAGCGTCATCGGCAGCGCCAGCCAGGCGGGCATGCCGCCCACGTCGTGCAGGCTGATATAAATCCAGTAGAAATTGGCCGTGTAGGCGGATAGCCCCCACAGCGCGCCTAAGCCGGCGGCCTGGCGCGCGCGCGGTTGTGCCAAGGCCAAGCTGAACAGCAGCGCCAGCAATAGCGGCATCAACCAGAACTGGCGGAATGGGGCAAAGCACAGCACGCTGAGTGCGCCGCTGGCGACGGTCAGCAGCCAGTGGCTGGCGCGCGAATCAGGGAGTTTCATGCGGCAGGGGCTGGTTGCTCGGTCGTGTCTGCCTCAGGCAGGCGTTCGACCAGCAGGGAGTGAATGCGCCGGCTGTCGGCGCGGATCACCTGAAAGCGCAGGCCGGCGTGGTCGATGCTCTCGCCGCGCTTGGGCAGATGGCCAAAGCGCGACACCACCAGCCCGCCGATAGTGTCGTATTCGTCATCGGCAAAGGCCACGCCCAGCGCGGCGTTGAAGTCTTCGATCTCGGTCAGCGCCTTCACCCGGTAGCGGCCGCTGTGGTCGCGGATGATATTGCTCTCGGTTTCGTCAAAGTCGTATTCGTCTTCGATGTCGCCGATGATTTGCTCGATCACGTCTTCGATGGTCACCAGCCCGGCCACGCCGCCGTATTCGTCCACCACGATGGCCATGTGGTTGCGCGTGCTGCGGAATTCTTTCAGCAGCACGTTCAGGCGTTTGGATTCGGGGATGAACACCGCCGGGCGCAGACTGTCGCGCAGGTCAAAGGCATCCGGGTCGGCAAAGTAGCGCAGCAGGTCTTTGGCCAGCAGGATGCCCAGCACATCGTCCTTGTCGCGGCCAATCACCGGAAAGCGCGAATGCGCGGTGTCCAGCACGAAGGGCAGGAAATGCGCCACCGATTCGCTGACGCGGATCACATCCATCTGGCTGCGCGGAATCATGATGTCGCGCACCGATAACTCGCCCACCTGCAACACGCCCTCGATCATGCCCAGGGCGTCGGCGTCGAGCAGATTGCGCTCAAACGCCGCGTGCAGCAGTTCGATCAGCTCTTCGCGGTCTTCCGGTTCGCGCATCAGCAGCGCCGACAGGCGCTCCAGCCAGGATGGTTTACTGCCAGCTTCGTCCATAGTGTGAGGTTCAGTCAGCCGATTCGGCGTAAGGGTTGTCGTATCCTAACCTTGCCAGGATGACAGTTTCAAGCGCTTCCATTGCTTCGGCCTCGCTGTCGTCCTCATGGTCGTGGCCGCACAGATGCAGCACGCCATGCACGGTCAGATGGGCGTAATGGGCGTGCAGGGTCTTGCCTTGCTCGGCGGCCTCACGCGCCACCACTGGCGCGCACAGCACGATGTCGCCAAACAGCGGCAAATCGGCCGGGCTGTCTTCGCCTTCGTTCAGGGCAAAGCTCAGCACATTGGTGGCGGCGTCCTTGCCGCGATAGCCGTGGTTCAGCTCGCGGCCTTCGGCTTCATCCACCACGCGCAGGCCGATTTGCGCCAGGCGCGGGCCATTGCGCAGCGCAGCGGCCACCCAGCGCGAGAACTGCTCGGGGCTGGGCAGGCCGATCAGCGGCACGGCGTAATGCACGTCCAGATCGAGCTGGCGCGGGCGGGGGCGGTAAACAGTCTTGGCGAGTTTCATGCGTGGGTATCCGGGCTGGCGGCTTGCCAGCGGTCGTAAGCGTCAACGATTTTTTGCACCAGGGGATGGCGCACCACGTCGTCGCTTTGAAAATGGTGAAAACAAATGCCGCGCACCTGATTGAGGATTTTTTCCACTTCAATCAGGCCGCTCTTTTGGTGGCGGGCCAGGTCGATCTGGGTGACGTCGCCGGTGATCACTGCCTTGGAGCCAAAGCCGATGCGGGTGAGGAACATCTTCATCTGCTCGGGCGTGGTGTTCTGCGCCTCATCCAGAATGATAAAGGCGTGGTTCAGCGTGCGGCCGCGCATATACGCCAGCGGGGCGATTTCGATCAGGTTTTTTTCAAACAGCTTGCTCACCCGGTCAAAGCCCATCAGGTCATACAGCGCGTCGTACAGCGGGCGCAGATAGGGATCGACTTTCTGCGCCAGATCGCCGGGCAGAAAGCCCAGTTTTTCGCCGGCTTCCACCGCCGGGCGCACCAGCACAATGCGCTTGACCGCGTCGCGCTCCATGGCGTCCACCGCGCTGGCCACCGCCAGATAGGTTTTGCCGGTGCCGGCCGGGCCGATGCCAAAGGTGATGTCGTGGTTCTGGATGGCGCTCAGATAGTGGTTCTGGCGCTGGGTGCGCCCGCGCAGGTCGCCGCGCCGGGTCATCAGCACCGGCACGCCCTCGTCGACCGCCTCGGGCGGCGTGCGCTGAAACTCGACCAAGCCCAGCTGGATGTCTTCGACCTCCAGCGGCTGGCGCTCGGCGCGCAGGTAGAACATCTCCAGCGCGGTCACCGCGTCGGCGGCGCGCGCGCCCACCACCTTGAAGCCTTCGCCGCGCCGGGCGATGCTGACATCCAGCGCGGTTTCGATCTGTTTCAGGTTTTCGTCCAGCGGGCCGCACAGGTTTTGCAGGCGGGCGTTGTCCACCGGGGTGAATTGAATGCGTTGGCTCAGGGACATGGCGCGCTCAGCCAATGCTTTCGCGGGTGACGATTTCTCCGCGCAGCGAATGGGGGTAAGCCTCGGTGATGCGCACGTCGATCATCTGGCGCAACAGGCGCGGCAGGCCGGGCACGTTCACCACCCGGTTGTTCATGGTGCGCGCCGCCAGCACCTCGGCGTCGCGGCGCGAGATGTCTTCCACCAGCACGCGCTGCACCGTGCCCACCATGCTTTGATTGATGCGCAGGCCCTCGGCTTCGATCACCTCGTTCAGCGCCTCCAGCCGGCGCACCTTCTCGCTGTGCGCAATGTCATCCGGCAGATTGGCCGCCGGCGTGCCGGGGCGCGGGCTGTAGATGAACACAAAGCTGAAATCAAAAGCCAGGTCCTTGGCCAGCTTCAGCGTGGCGTCAAAGTCTGCCTCGGTTTCGCCGGGGAAGCCGACAATAAAATCCGAGCTCAGGCACAAGTCCGGGCGCACTGCGCGCAGCTTGCGGATGATGGATTTATATTCCAGCACGGTGTAGCCGCGCTTCATCGCCGCCAGCACCCGATCCGAGCCGGATTGCACCGGCAGATGCAGATGCGACACCAGCTTGGGCAGGCGCGCGTAGCAGTCAATGATGCGGTCGGTGAATTCGCGCGGATGGCTGGTGGTGAAGCGGATGCGCTCCACGCCGGGAATCTCGTGCACATAGTCCAGCAGCAGGGCAAAGTCGGCGATTTCGCCGTCGTGCATCAGGCCGCGATAGGCGTTGACGTTCTGGCCCAGCAGGGTGATTTCTTTTACCCCCTGTTGCGCCAGGCCGGCGATTTCCACCAGCACATCGTCCAGCGGACGCGAGACTTCTTCGCCACGGGTATAGGGCACCACGCAGAAGGTGCAGTATTTCGAGCAGCCTTCCATGATGGAGACAAACGCCGCGCCGCCTTCCACCCGCGCTGGCGGCAGATGGTCGAATTTTTCGATTTCCGGGAAGGAAATATCCACCTGGGCGCGGCCGCTGTCGCTGCGCGCGCGCAGCATGTCCGGCAGGCGGTGCAGGGTTTGCGGGCCAAACACCACATCGACAAAGGGCGCGCGTTTGACAATTGCCTCGCCCTCCTGACTGGCCACGCAACCGCCCACGCCAATCACCAGATCAGGGCGTTGCAGCTTGAGCTCGCGCACGCGGCCCAAGTCGGAAAACACTTTTTCCTGGGCTTTTTCGCGCACCGAACAGGTGTTGAACAGAATGATGTCGGCGTCTTCCGGGGTGTCGGTGCGGACAGCGCCTTCGCTGGCCCCCAGCACATCCAGCATTTTGGCCGAGTCATACTCGTTCATCTGGCAGCCGAAGGTTTTGATAAAGACTTTCTTGCTCACGGGAATCCGTCTGGGTGACAGGGTGGCTAAACAGCCCGCCATGATACCCCAAGCCATCCGGCGGCGGGCGGGCGACAATGCAAAAAGCCCGTCGCTGAGGCGACGGGCTTGGAATCTTTGGTGGCTATGACTGGAGTTGAACCAGTGACCCCAGCATTATGAGTGCTGTGCTCTAACCAACTGAGCTACATAGCCACGTAAAAGAGAGCGCAATATTACGGGGGTGTTTTGGGTTTGTCAAGCCTTGCGCCGGGTTTTTTTATCAGGTGAGGCCACGTGCGCGCCAAGCGTGTGGATGGCGGGGCTGTGGCATGGGTTCTGTTCCGGGTGATGGCGAATCGCGCCATTTTAAGTGGCGCGATTCGGTGGATGCGCGCCATGCTCAATCCAGCAGCGCCACCGCCTTGATCTGGGCGAATACCGTCATACCGGGCGCCAGGTTCAGCGCGCGCGCCGAGCGTTGCGTCACCCGCGCCAACAGCGGCGCGCCGCCCGCGTTCAGCCGCACCAGCACATGGCCAGGCGTTGGCGCGGGGGCCAGTGCTTCGATCTGTGCGGTCACCCGGTTAAGAATGCTGTCGTCGGTGGCGGCGGACAGGCTCAGGCTGATGTCGCGGGCGTGCACCCGGCAGCGCAGTTGGGCGCCCACCGGCTGTGGCTGTTGCGCCACATAAATATCCCCGCCGGCAAAGCTGAGCCGGCTGAGCGCGTCGTCTTCGTGCGAGGCCAGGGTGACGCTGAGCACCGTGCCGGCGTCGTCGGCAAACACCGCCGGCACATCCACCCGGCCCAGCACATCGTTCAGCGCGCCGCTGGCCAGCACCCGGCCCTGATCCAGCACCACCATATGGTCGGCCAGCCGGGCGACTTCGTCTGGCGCGTGGCTGACGTAGAGCACCGGGATTTCCAGTTGGGTGGTGACTTTTTCCAGATAGGGCAGGATTTCCTGTTTGCGCCGCAAGTCCAGCGCCGCCAGCGGTTCGTCCATCAGCAGGAGTTGCGGCGAGGTGAGCAGCGCGCGGCCAATGCCCACCCGCTGGCGCTCGCCGCCAGATAGCTGGTGCGGCTTGCGCGACAACAGGCCGCCGATGCCGAGCAGCTCGACCACTTCTTCTTCGCCAAAGCGCCGCTCATGGGCCGGCGTGCGTCGGTAGCCAAACAGCAAATTGTCGCGGGCGTTCAGGTGGGCAAACAGGCTGGCTTCCTGAAACACCATGCCCAGTGCGCGCTGGTGCGGCGGGGTGAAGTGGCGGTCATCCTGCCAGACCTGCTCGCCCAGGCTGACATGGCCGCCTGGCACGCGCTCCAGGCCGGCAATGGCGCGCAAACAGGTGGTCTTGCCCGAGCCGGATGGGCCAAACAGTGCGGTGACGCCACGGCCGGGCAGGTGCAGATCAACCTCCAGGCTGAAGGCCGGGCGGTACAGGGAAAAACGGGCGCGCAGCTGGCTCATCGGCGTTCTCGTGTGCTGGGGTTCAGGGTGTACAGCGCCAGCAGCACGGTCAGGCTGAAGGCCACCATGCCGCCGGCCAGCCAGTGCGCCTGGGCGTATTCCATGGCTTCTACATGATCGTAAATCTGCACCGACACCACCCGGCTGACGCCGGGGATATTGCCGCCAATCATCAGCACCACGCCAAATTCGCCGATGGTGTGGGCAAAACCCAGAATCGCCCCGGTCAGAAAGCCCGGCCGCGCCAGCGGCACCATCACATGCCAAAACGTGTCCCACGGGCTGGCGCGCAGGGTGGCGGCCACTTCGGCCGGCCGTTCGCCAATCGCCTCAAACGCATTCTGGATGGGCTGCACCACAAACGGCAGCGAATAACACACCGAGGCAATCACCACCCCCGGAAAGGTGAACGGCAGCAGCGGCAACCCCAGCGCCTGCATGGCCTGGCCCACCGGCCCGTGCGGCCCCATCAGCAGCAAGAGATAAAAGCCGATCACCGTCGGCGGCAGCACCAGCGGCATGGCCACCAGCGCGGCCACCAGTTCGCGCGCGCGTGAGCGGGTGCGCGCCAGCCACCAGGCCAGCGGCGTGCCGATCAGCAACAGCAACAGGGTGACCACACTGGCCAGCTTGAGCGTCAGCCAGACGGCTTGCAGGTCATCTTGCAGCATGGCGGGCTCCGGTGCGTACAGAGAAAAGCGTGAAGGTGGGCATTTGGCGTGATGGTGTAATGGATATAACCGGGCGTTTAGTGCCGCTCACAAAACCCTCCTGGCCTTGTTGCGCGGCCTGGTCGTCCTGCTGGTACTGTCCGCCGCGCGCCTGGCCAGGCGCGCTTCGCTGAGTTTGGTGAGCGACTCTTAGCAAATGCTGTGCCCAAGCTGGGCGGTGCAGAATGTCTGGCCAGCAAAGCAGGTTTGGCGCCGTTCAGCAGCCCTGCCCGGCGTTGGCGAAGCTTTGTTGCGTTGCTTGTGGCGCTTGCCTGGCGCGCTGGCTGGCGCAGCGAGTGCGTAATATATCTGACAATACGACGGTAGGTAAGACACCAGCCCATTCGGGCTGTGTGTCCTGGCGCTGTCGGCCGCGCAGTCTGGCGGGCGCCGCATGTGGCGCCGCTGAGCGGATTACAGCTGCTTGACCTCGATATTCAAGGTCTGGATGCGATAGGCAATCTGCCGGGGGGTCATGCCCAACAGGCGCGCGGCTTTGGCCTGCACCCAGCCGGCTTGCTCCAGCGCGGCGATCACCCGCTCGCGCTCGGACAGCGAGGGGTCGTCCACCGAGGGCGGGGTCAGGTGGGCGGCGGGGGCGGGGCGAGCCGCCGGGCGCGCGTTGCCGCGTTCGCGCGCGCCCGGAAAACAGATCAAGCCCACGTCGATGCGGCCGTCTTCTGACAACACCGCCGCCCGCTCCAGACAGTTTTCCAGCTCGCGCACATTGCCCGGCCAGTGGTGGGCGGCCAGCCGGCTGGTGGCGGCGTCGGTCATGCGCAGCTTGCGGCCCTGTGCCTGGCCGATTTTGCCCAACAGGTGCTGGGCAATGTCCGGGATGTCTTCGATGCGCTCGCGCAACGGCGGCAGAAACAAGGGCATCACGTTCAGCCGGTAAAACAAATCCTCGCGGAATTCGCCAGCGTCCACCGCCGCTTCCAGGTCACGGTGGGTGGCGGCGATCACCCGCACGTCCACGCGGATGGTGCGGCTGCCGCCCACCCGCTCGAACTCGCCTTCCTGCAACACCCGCAACAGCTTGGCCTGAAACGCCGAAGAAATTTCACCGATTTCGTCCAGAAACAAGGTGCCGCCATGCGCCTGCTCAAAACGGCCCTTGTGGGTGTCCACCGCGCCGGTGAAGGCGCCGCGTTCGTGGCCAAACAGCTCGGTTTCCAGCAGGTTTTCCGGCAGCGCCGCGCAGTTGAGCTTGACCAGCGCATGGCGCGAGCGCGGCGAGTGGTAATGAATGGCGTTGGCGATCAGCTCCTTGCCGGTGCCGGTTTCGCCGCGAATCAGCACCGTGGTGTTCCAGCGCGCCACCTGGCGCGCCTGGTCGAACACCCGGCGCATGCTGGCCGAGTGGCCGGCGACATTGTCAAAGCCAAACTGCTGGCGCACGGTGCGGCGCAGCGAGTCGCGCTCTTCGATCAGCGCGTGGCGCTCCTGCGCCACTTCGCGCGCCAGCTGCACGCTTTTGCCGATCAGGTTGGCGACCATTTCCACAAACTGGCCACGGTCGCTGAGCAAGCCGTCGTCTTCGTCTTCCGGCTGCACCGCCAGCACGCCGCACACCGCGCTGCCAACCTTGATTGGCACGGCGATAAACGGCAGGTGTGGGGCGTACACGCCCAGCCGGTTGAGAAAACGCGGCTCATCGGCCACGCGCTTGAGCATCACCGTGCGCGGCTGCTCCAGCAGCAGGCCGAGAATGCCCTCGCCAGGCTGATAGCGCACCGTTTCGGGTTGTGGCGCTTGTGGATGGTGCAGGCTATGCACCATGAGTGCGCCGCTGTCCGGCTCGACCACGGCAATCAGGCCGTGGGTGAGGCCGGCTTCGTCGTGCAGCACGCGCAGCATTTCGCGCAGCATGTCGGCGGTGTCCAGGGTGCGGTTGAGCACCTGGCTGACCGCGTACAGCGCCGACAGCTGCAACAGGTTCAGGCTATGGGTGGGGCAAAAATGACAACCTTGTCCACCAGCCGCATGCGGGGGGTGCGGGGTATCCATCATTCAGTTCGCTCTATCCGGACTCAGGGGCATTGACGACGCCAGGCTCATACCGGGTCGCCGTCAAGGCGGAATTCCACGGTCACCAGGCAGCCGCCGCCAGGGTTTTCTCCCAGGTCGATATAGCCGCCGTGGTCGGTCGCCACCTGGTAGGCGCGCGACAAGCCGGTGCCCAGGTGGCGGCCGCCGCCGCGTTTGGTGGTGAAAAACGGCTCAAAGGCGCGCAGCTCGCAATCCGGGGTCATGCCTGGCCCCCGGTCGGCGACGGTGATGACAATACAGTCGCCGCGCTGGCGGGTGTTCAGCGTCAGCTCGCGCCGTGACCAGCCCTTGCCGCTCATTGCCTCGATGGCGTTGTCGATCAGGGCCTTGAACAGAATGCGCAACTGCACCGAGCGGCCATACATGGTGGGCAGGGTGGGCGCCGGCAGCCAGTCCACCACCACGCCATTGGCCAGCAGGCTGGGGGTGACGATGTCCAGCACGTCGCGCAGGATTTCGTTGAGGTTGACGTTGCTCATGGTTTCCGGCCCGCGCGGCGGAATCACCTCGCGCAGCGCGTCCAGATGCACGCGGCTGGCGTCCAGCGCGTCTTCCAGCATGCTGGCGCTGGCCGGGTCGCGCCGGCGCAGCAGGTTCACCGCCGAGAAAATCACATTCATCGGCTCTTCCAGCCGGAACAGGGCCGCCGACAGGCTTTCGCGAATCGACGCCACCCGTTCTTCGTCAGCCAGAATGGCCTTCAGCGCGGCAGTGCGCGCGCGCTCCTGCTCGGCGCGCAGCGCGGTGATGTCGGTGCAGGTCAGCAGCAGGCCAACGGCGTTTTGCGCGCAGAAAAACCCATCCACGGCTTCGTCGCTCAGGCGGATCAGCTGGGCGGTGCAGGTGTACCAGCGCGGCGCGCCGCCAGGTCGGTCCAGCCGGGCTTCCTGGTCGGTGAAGGTGCAGTGCGCCGGGTCGCTGGCCAGTTGGGCGCGCCAGTCCGGGCACAGCGTGTCCATCAGCGCGTGCGCCGGATTGTCGTTGCTCAGCTCGCGCGCCATGCTGTGGTAGGCCTGATTGCTCAGCATCAGCCCGCCATTGCCGTCCAGCAGGGCAAACACCATCGGCGCGGCGTCCAGCACCGAGGCGATCAGTTGTTTTTGGTTGTTCACCATGCATTCCAGCTGGCGCAGGGTGGTGACGTCGCGGTGCATGCCCAGATAGTGGCTGACGCTGCCATCCGGCGCGTGCACCGGGGTGATGCTGACCTCGGCCAGATACACGCTGCCATCCTGCCGGCGATTGAGCAGCCGGCCATTCCAGGGCTGGCCGGCGGCCAGCCGGGTCCAAAGCTCCTGGTACACCTCGCGCGGGGTGGTGCGGTGCGACAGCATGGATTCGTTGTGGCCAATCACCTGCTCGGGCTGGTAGCCAGTGACGCGGGTGAAGGCGGCGTTGGCGTACAGGATATTGGCGTGGCGGTCGGTGATGGAGATGGCCAGATCGGCTTCTTCCACCGCCTGTCGGTACAGCTCCGGCGGTAATGAAACCTGGGGGGAGAAAGCGGATGCGGCCGACATGATGGGTCTCTCCTTGCGTGCGGATGTCTGTCCGGTTTGGCCCCGCGCGCATGCGGCGGGTTGTGGGGCGTGTGGGCGTCAGGCCGCAGGCAGGGTGTAAAGCGTCGCTCACAAAACCCTCCTGGCGTTGTTGTGCGGCCTTGCCGTACTGCTTGTGCTGTCTGCGGCCGCACGCCTGGCCAGGATCGCTTCGCTGAGCGTTGTGAGCGACGCTAAATAAACCTGCGGGCTGGCGCGCAATAAGGCTTAGCAGGAATCGTGCCGACCATCGAAATCGGGTAAATCGCTGAAATCGCTCGCCAAGGGATAAAACTGACGAAACCCCTGTCGGATACCCGACATTGCGTTGCAACAATGTTTGCCGTCAAAACAAAAAATCCAGTGTATACATGGGTTTATGTTTTCTCTGGCCGGCGTGGCATGCCTTATGCACAGGCGCGGACATTCCCAAATCCGTCTGTGAGCGCATCATGAGCGAATATATTCTCCTGTTATTGTCCACTGCCCTGGTCAATAACGTGGTGCTGGTGAAGTTTCTCGGCTTATGCCCGGCCATGGGGGTGTCCAAGAGCGTGGACAGCGCGCTGGGCATGGGCCTGGCCACCACCTTTGTCATCACCCTGGCGGCTGGCGCGTCCTGGATGCTGGAAAACTGGCTGCTGGCGCCGCTGGGGCTTTCTTACCTGCGCATCCTCACCTTCATTCTGGTGATTGCCGCCGTGGTGCAGTTCACCGAAATGGTGATTCGCAAGATGAGCCCCGGCCTGTACCAATCGCTGGGCATCTATCTGCCGCTGATCACCACCAACTGCGCCGTGCTGGGCGTGGCGCTGCTCAATATTTCTCAACAATTTGGCCTGTTCAAGAGCCTGGTGTACGGCTTTGGCTCGGCCATGGGCTTTACCTTGGTGATGGTGATCTTTGCCGGCCTGCGCGAACGCGTGGCGCTGTCGCGCGTGCCGCAGGCCTTTGACGGCGCGCCCATCGCCTTTGTCACCATCAGTTTGCTGGCGCTGGCCTTTATGGGCTTCTCCGGCTTGAACATCTGAATCTCTGAAAGGAACCGTCATGCTTGCCGCTGTCTTGAGTCTGACCGTGCTGGGCGCCGTGCTGGGCGTGGTGCTGGGGGTGGCCAACCGCTTTTTGCAGGTGGAAGGCAATCCGCTGGTGGATGAAGTGCTGGAGATGATGCCTGGCTCCAACTGTGGCCAGTGCGGTTTTCCGGGCTGTGCTGGCGCCGCTGCCGCTGTCGTGGACGGCTCAGCCCCCGCCACCCTGTGCCCGCCCGGCGGCAAGGCGCTGGCCTCGGCGCTGGCCGCCAAGCTGGGGCTGAGCCTGGATTTGTCCGGCATGGACGACAGCGGCCCCAAGCTGGCCGCCGTCGCCGAAGAACTCTGCATCGGCTGCTGCCGCTGCGCCAAGGTGTGCCCCACCGACGCCATCGTCGGCGCCGCCCGCCAGATTCACAACGTGCTGCGCGAAGCCTGTACTGGTTGCGAAAGCTGCGTGCCGGTGTGCCCCACCGAAGCCCTGCTGATGAAGCCGATGCCGGTCACCCTGCAACACTGGGTGATGCCGCGCCCGGCCGCCGTGGCCTGAATCGCTCAATCGTCAAGGAAATCCTGTCATGAACATGCGCACCTTGCTGGATAAATTACTGGGCAGCGCCGATTGGGGCATTCACCCCGACGACCACAAGCGCCCTGGCGCCGATGCGCCGGTGCGGGTGATGCCCGCGCCATCGCGGCTGTATCTGCCGCTGTCGCAACACTCGGGCGCCCCGGCCCGGCCGATTGTGCTGGTGGGCCAAAAAGTCAAAAAAGGCGAATGTCTGGCCGAAGCCCAGGGCATGGTGTCCGCGCCGGTGCACGCGCCGACCTCCGGCACGGTGCTGGCGGTGGCTGATGTGACCGCGCCGCACCCCTCCGGCCTGGCCATGCCCGCCATCATGCTTGAGCCGGATGGCCTGGATGAATGGATTGAGCTCAAAGGCTGTGACGACCCCTTTGCCCTGTCGCCGGCCGAGATCAACAAAAAGGTCGCCGCCGCTGGCGTGGTGGGCATGGGCGGCGGCACCTTTCCGTCGGCGGTCAAGCTGACCGGCGCCAACCGCGCCGGCATTCACACCGTCATCATCAATGGCGGCGAGTGCGAGCCCTATCTGTCCTGCGACGACGTGCTGATGCGCACCCAGGCGGCCGGCATCGTCGCTGGCGTGCGGCTGATCGTGCACGCCAGCGGCGCCAAGCGCGCGCTGATCGGCATTGAAGACAATAAACCCGAAGCCATCGCCGCCATGCAGGCCGCCGCCGCCGGCTACGACACCGTGCGCGTGTGCCCGGTGCCGGCGCGTTTTCCCATGGGCTTTGACAAACAGATGGTCAAGACGCTCACCGGCATCGAAGTGCCGGCCGATGGCCGCTCGTTTGACGCTGGCGTGCTGGTCAACAATGTGGGCACGGCGCTGGCCGTGTGGCAGGCGGTGGCCGAAGGCCGGCCGCTGGTGTCGCGGCTGGTGACCTTGGGCGGCGCGTGCGTGAACGCGCCGGGCAATATCGACGTGCCGCTGGGCGCCTTGGCTGAAGACGTGCTGGCCTTTGCCGGCGGCCTCAAGGGCGACGGCCTTGGCCTGGCGCGCCGGGTGATTGGCGGGCCGATGATGGGCGTGCAAGTGCAGCATTGGCGCGTGCCGGTGATGAAGGGCGTCAGCGGCATTCTGGCGCTGGACGCCAAAGAAGCCCGGCTGGAAGACACCAGCGACTGCATCCGCTGCGGCAGCTGCGTAGAGGCCTGCCCGATGGGCCTGCTGCCCTCGGACATGGCCGCCAATATCCGCAAGGAAGCCCTGGGCGAAGCCGTGGAGCTGGGCCTGAAAGACTGCATTGCCTGCGGCTGTTGCGCCTATGTGTGCCCGTCCAGCATTCCGCTGGTGCAGCACTTCACCTACGCCAAAAACGAACTGGCCGCCCGCGACCGCGCCACCCTGCGCATGGAAGCCACCAAGAAACTCGCCCAGGCGCGCGAAGCGCGGCTGGCGCGCGAAGCCCAGGAAAAGGCCGAAGCCGCCGCCCGCCGCAAGGCCGAGCGCGCCGCCGCCGCCGCCAAAACCGCCGCTGCGGCTGAGGCAAGCAAGCAAGGAGAACCGACATGATGCCGTCGTCTTTGTCGGGCAGCCAGCTGGTTGCCTCGCCGCACGCCCATGCGGGCAAAACCGTCACAGGCACCATGCTGCGGGTGGAGCTGGCGCTGGTTCCGGCCACCTTGTTTTCGTTTTGGCTGTATGGCTGGCCGTCGTTTCTGGTGTGGGCGCTGACCCTGGCCTCTTGTGCCGGGTTTGAGGCGCTGTGCCTGCGGCTGAAGGGCCATCCGCAGCCGGCGCGCGTGCTCAAAGACCATTCCGCCCTGCTCACGGGTTGGCTGCTGGCGCTGACCTTGCCGCCGTGGGCGCCGTGGTGGGTGCCGGTGCTGGGTGGTTTTATCGCCATCGTGATTGGCAAGCAGGTGTTTGGCGGCCTGGGGCAGAACGTGTTCAACCCGGCCATGGTGGCGCGGGTGGCGCTGCTGGTGTCGTTTCCGCTGCCGCTGACCACCTGGGTGCTGCCGGGCGCGCAAGCCAGCCTGCCGGCGCCGGGCCTGGCCGACAGCCTGATGATTTTTTTGGGCGCCATGCCGATTCCGGACGCCATGGCCAGCGCCTCGCCGCTGGGCTTTGCCAAAACCGAGCTGTCGCGCGGCGTGGATTTGCTGCACAGCCTGAGCAGCGGCCATGCGCCCTTGGCCGCCTGGCACGGCGTGCGGGTGGGCAGCCTGGGTGAAAGCGCCGCGCCGCTGCTGTTGGCCGGCGGCTTGTACCTGATTGCCGTGCGCATTATCTCCTGGCACATCCCGCTGGCGGTGCTGGCTGGCCTGGCTATCCCGGCCGCCATCGGCCACGCCGCCAATCCGGCGCACTACCTGGACGCCGCCACCCACCTGCTGTCTGGCGCGGCGATTCTGGGCGCGTTTTTCATCGCCACCGACTATGTGACCTCGCCGACCACGCCGCTGGGCAAGCTGCTGTTTGGTCTGGGCATTGGCTTTTTGACCTGGATCATCCGCACCTGGGGCGGCTACCCGGAAGGCATGGCGTTTGCCGTGCTGTTCATGAATGCGCTGGCGCCGATGCTGGACCGCGCCTTCAAGCCGCGCATCCTCGGCCGTCAACGCAACGGCAAACCGCTGGACGCCCCCAAGGAGGCCTGACATGAATCTGGATGCAATTCGGGAAAAACTGGGCTATCAACCCGTGCTGTTGGGCGTGGTGGCCCTGGTGGTCAGCGGCGCGCTGGCGCTGGCCGCCACCAGCACCCACGACGCCATCGCCGCCGCCGAGGCCGCCGACCTGCGCAATTCGCTCAGCGACGTGCTGCCCAAGGGCTTTGCCGACAACGACCTGGTCAAGGACGTGGTCACCCTGCAATACAAGGACAAACCGCTGACCATCTACCGCGCCCGGCTGGGCAGCGCGCTCAAGGGCGTGGTGTTTCAGGTCAGCGAACGCGGCTACAGCGGCGAGATTCTGGTGCTGATGGCGGTGGATGTGGACGGCAAGATGCTGGGCGCGCGCGTGCTCAAGCATACCGAAACCCCTGGTCTGGGCGACAAAATTGAAGTCGCCAAAGACAAATGGATTCTCAGCTTCAACGGCAAGTCGCTGGGCGAGCCGCCGGCAGACAAATGGGGCGTGAAAAAAGACGGCGGCGTGTTTGACCAGTTTGCCGGCGCCACCATCACCCCGCGCGCCGTGGTCAAGGCGGTAAAGGGCGGCATGCTGTTTTTCAGTGAACACAAAGCGGAAATTCTCGGAGGCTGATCATGGCTGACAGCAAGGCGCCCGCGCTGGGCAATGTAATGAAAGAAGGCCTGTGGGGACAGAACGTGGTGTTCTCGCAACTGCTGGCCATGTGTCCGACCATGGCGGTGACCACCAGCGGCACCAATGGCCTGGGCATGGGCCTGGCCACCACGGCGGTGCTGATTGTGTCGAATATTCTGGTGTCGATGATTCGCCACACCGTCAGCTCGCAAGTGCGCATCCCGGTGTTTGTGGTGGTGATTGCCGGCCTGGTGACTGTGGTGGACATGGTGCTCAACGCCTGGATGCACGACCTATACAAGGTGCTGGGCCTGTTTATTGCGCTGATTGTGGTCAACTGCGCCATCCTGGGCCGCGCCGAGGCGTTTGCCGTGAAAAACGGCGTGCTGATTTCCGCCGTGGACGGCCTGGCCATGGGCCTGGGCTTTACCGGCGCGCTGACTTTTGTCGGGCTGCTGCGTGAGTTCTTTGGCGCCGGCACGCTGTTCAGCAATGCTTCCAATTTGCTTGGGCCGAGCTTTGCCTTCCTGGAAATGAAACTGCCCGGCTACGGCGGCGCCCTGCTGATGATTCTGCCGCCGGGTGGCTTTGCCGTGCTGGGTTTTTTGCTGGCGGGCAAACGCGCCATGGAGCTGCGCCAGGCCCGTCTGGCCAAGGCCGCCCCGCCGCCCGCCGCCCAGCCTTCGCACTGCTAAGAGCCGCTCACAAAACCCTCCTGGCGTCGTTGCCCGACTGTTGTACTGTCTGCGGTCGTGCGCCTAGCCAGGATCGCTTCGCTGGGTTTTGTGAGCCGCTCTAAGCCGACATCGACGACATCATCAAGGAGTTTCATCATGCAAGTGGGTGTGGTCTATTCCGAACCGGGCCAGCAAGTCTGGCTGAATCTGGAAGTGCCGGACGAATCCACCGTGGTCGAGGCCATCGAGCGCTCTGGCATTCTCAAGCAGTTTCCGCATGTGGCGCTGGCCGAGCGCAAGCTGGGCATCTTTGGCCGCGTGGTCAAGCCCGACGCCGTGCTCAAGGCCGGCGACCGGGTGGAAATCTACCGGCCCATCATCGCCGACCCTGAAACCGTGCCGCGCCGCGACACGGGCGGGGAGGAATGATCGGGATAACCCGAATCCATGGCCGAAAGTGTCTTGGGTATACTGCCGGCCTTGGCAAGTTGTTCTGGCCGCCTGTGCTGGGCGCCGCTCACAAAACCCTCCTGGCGTTGTGACGCTGCGCTGAGTGTGGTGAGCGGCGCTGAAGAAGCGCCCACCCAATCTTTACTGGCGCGGTTGGGTGGCGCCCACATTCTACGCAACAGGCGGCGCCTCCTGGCCCGCGCGCCTGCCGCAGCGCGTCGCGTCTTGACGGGGCGATTGCCGTTTTTTCAACCTTTGAGTAAGCCATCATGACTATTCCCTCGCGCATCGCCCTATTGGGCGCGGGCCTCGCGCTGCCCATGTCGGCGTTGGCCGGCAACGGCGTCAGCGTAGGCGGCATCCCGCTGGAGTTCTTTTTGTTTGCCGCCACCCTGCTGGGCGTGGCGCTGTTTCACCACTTCTCGCTGTGGGTGGCGCTGGGCGGTTTTGCCGTCATCAGCGTGTATAAAATCGCCGTCACTGGCTTTGTGACTGGCGCGGGTCTGGCCGGTTTTGCCGGGCATTTGCACCACGAATGGGTGACGGTGGCCAATTTGTTCTGCCTGCTCACCGGCTTTGCCATCCTGGCCCGGCATTTTGAAAAAAGCCATGTGCCGGTGATTCTGCCCAAATACCTGCCCAACGACTGGAAGGGCGGCTTTGCGCTGCTGGTGATGGTGTTTGTGATTTCCAGCTTTCTGGACAATATCGCCGCCGCGCTGATTGGCGGCGCCATGGCCCACC
>ERZ650307.736-NODE-736-length-18623-cov-3.680849_pt1 | contig 18623 bp, 19 predicted proteins | sample MGYA00376243_ERZ650307 | MGnify/ENA primary metagenome ERZ650307 (study PRJEB26733, sample SAMN07839242) | wastewater metagenome | biome: urban; feature: artificial channel; material: waste water | place: USA: North Carolina | collected 2016-03-31 ... | reverse complement strand
TTGAGCGAATTCCACATTGGTTTTATTTGGAAAATGTGCATCAATCTCTAATTGATGACCTTCTCCAGGAAGGTCAATCGCATTTACATCATCAACAAAGATAACACAATGCGGATTGCCCATCGATACAGCAGTCATCTGGTAGCTTTCTCCAGCAACCGTGATAGGCTGGCTGATAACTCTCTGTCCGTCGTATCCTTTAACCGGAATCTCCTCACCCAACAGGCGCGGCTCACCCATATCAACCTGAACACCGGTGACTTCGCCATTGATGAATACGATTTTAGGCACAAGAATACCGGCACCAGTCTCAACTGTGAATTCCGTCTTCTTTGTCAGCCCATAGTCGTACAGATACCGGGCAAAACAACGAATGCCATTGCCACACATCTCAGCTTCGCTGCCATCTGTATTGAAGATGCGCATACGGAAATCTGCTTTATCCGAGGCTAATACTACCAGAATACCATCGGCTCCCACACCATAATGACGGTCGCACACCTTGCGTGAAAGCTCAGCATAGTCTGCCGGTTCTTCCTTTATGCAATCCAAAAGCACAAAATCATTACCACAGCCCTGCCATTTCGTAAATTTACTAATCATGGGAGATCCCCCTCCAGTCTGCTCTTATCATACCATTATATTGATTTTTCTCTTCTTATGCAAGCATTCGGCCGTAAAAACCCGAAAAGCAATAAAAATCTATGGATTTCCTGTAATTTGACCCTTGGTGTGAGAGAATGGTATAATTGTATCCGACCTATATAACAGAAAGAATGAGGAAAAAAATGAGTCTTGATGGCTTTTCTATGCACACACTGGTGCATGAACTGAATACAAAGCTGGCTGGAGGCCGTATTGACAAAATCACACAACCTAATAAGCAATCTGTGATTCTATCGATACGACAGCCGGGACAGAACTATCTCTTGCATATCTCAATAAATTCACAGAACCCATCGGCACATCTGCTGGAAAGGAATCTCGAGAATCCACCAGAACCACCTGTGTTCTGTATGGTTCTGCGCAAGCAGTTGGAAACCGGACGTATCGCGGCCATACGCCAGCATGGATTGGATCGTATTCTGCTGATGGATGTCGACTCTCTCGCTGCTGGCGGCCAAATCATTACGAAGACACTAGTCATGGAGTTCATGGGCAAGTACAGCAATATCATCCTGATTCAGGATGGTTCAATCATCGACGCTCTGCGTAAAATTGGTACGAACAGCAGCCGTGTCCGTACCGTCCTGCCAGGAGACTGCTATGAGCTGCCGCCAGGGCAGGACAAGCTGGACCTCTTCACTGCCGATCGCAACGCCCTGTTGCAGCGTATTAAACAAGATCCAGAGCAGCGCCTCGACAAGGCGATCCTTGATACCTGCATGGGTTTCGGTCCGGTATCGGCCAAGGAAACCTGCTTCCTCGCCGGAATTGCGCCCAGCACTCGTATCAACACACTGGAAACCATCGATTTCGATGCCATAGCTGATGCACTGGCAGAGGTACGAACAGCCGCATCTGCCGAACAGCCGGAGCCGGTCCTGCTGCTTGATATGAACAAGAAGCTGCTGGCGAGCGCGGCTTTCCCGCTCCACTATCTGCCTGATGCTGTTACGCTTTCATTTTCCAGCCTCAGCGCCATGCTGGAGCAGGCTGACCAGCTCATTGGCAGCTATGTACTGCCAGATAAAGACCGTTTCCGTAAGCTGGTCAAAAATGAGCTGAACAGGGCTGCCAATAAGCTGGCTAAACTCGACGAGGAAATCATTACGGCTGGCAATGCCGAGGACTACCGGGTACGTGGTGATAATCTCATGACATATCAGTATCAGTTCAGCGATCACGCGGATAGCGAAATCACCGTACCCAATATCTACAGCGAGAAAGGCGAGACCATCACCATTCCGCTCGATCAGCGGTTCGGTATTATCCAGAATATGCAGAACTGCTATAAGAAATATGACAAGCTCAAGCGCGCTCAGGAACTGCTGCGCATCCAGCGGCGGGAATGCGAGGCCACGATCTCCTATCTGTCCAGCATTGAAGCCTCGCTGCTTGCTTCATCCAGTATCGCCGAGATAGCAGAAATTCACAACGAGCTGGTTGAATCCGGCTATTTGCGCGAAAAGCTAAAGCGCAAAAACAACGACAAGCCATCGCATCCCTTCCATTTCAGCTCGCCGGACGGTTTGACGATTCTTGTCGGCAAGAATAACTACCAGAATGATAAGCTGACCTTCAAAACCGCCAGCTTCAACGATACCTGGTTTCACGCCAAAGATATCCCAGGCTCACATGTCATTCTGCGCAACGCAGGAGCTGAACCTGGCGAGGAAGATATCCTGCTCGCGGCTGATCTGGCCGCGCATTTCAGTCAGGCACAGGGATCATCAAAAATTCCAGTCGATTATACCGAAGTCCGTTATGTCAAGAAGCCATCCGGCAGTAAACCGGGGTTCGTCATTTTCACGAATCAGAAGACGCTTTATGTCACACCAGACGAAAAGGTACTGGCCCAGATTCTTATCAAAGCCCAATAACAAACAGGGGACTCGTTCCGCATGATAGCCGGAACAAGTCCCCTGTTTGTTATTTATACTTCCGTTATTTCTCTGATTACAACTTTCTCTAAGCCGTCGGTCATTTTTAGCTGAACACTGACAACCTCACGCGAAGATGTCGGCACATTTTTGCCAACAAAATCGGCCCGGATCGGCAGTTCCCGATGCCCACGATCAATGAGTACCGCTAACTGGATCGTTTTGGGACGTCCCATATCGATAATAGCATCTAATGCGGCCCGAATGGTCCGGCCTGTGTAGAGTACGTCATCTACCAGCACGACTGTTTTATCAGCAATATCCACTGGCAATTCCGTAGGATGGACAATCGGCTGATAGGACAGTGTTGACAGGTCATCCCGATAAAGCGTAATATCCAGCACACCAACGGGCGGCTTCTGGCCTTCAATTTCCTCAATAACTGACGCCAGTCGCTCGGCAATTGGTACCCCACGGGTACGGATGCCGACAAGAACAATATTGTCTACCCCCTTGTTCTTCTCTACGATTTCATGCGAAATACGAGTCAACGCCCGGCGGATTCCCTCAGAATCCATTAAGATCGTCTTATCCGTCAATACCGGCATCTTTATTCACTCCTGTCATTTACTCTGTTTTGCTTTTGCCTGCCTGTCGCGCAATGCTGTAAGGATCTTTTCCATATCCTCTGGCAAAGGCGCTTCAAACTGCATTTCCGCTCCCGTCGAAGGATGCCGCAGAGTCAGCAGTAAAGAATGCAGTGCCTGCCCCGCGATAGCAAATGGGGTCGTCTTGCGGGGGCCATATTTAGGATCATTGACCAATGGATGACCGATACTGGTCATATGCACCCGGATCTGATGAGTACGGCCAGTCTCAAGCTGACACTCCACCAGTGTGTAGTCACCGAAGCGTTCGAGCACCTTAAAATGAGTCACAGCTGACTTGCCATTTTCCTGTACGATTGCCATCTTTTTGCGATCCGTCAGATGACGACCGATATCGCCTTTTATGATCCCAGCTTCTTCTTTAATATTGCCATGGACAACCGCCTGATAAATGCGATGTGCAGATTTCGTACGGATCTGCTCCGCCAGATTAATATGAGCCTTATCGTTCTTGGCACAAACCATGACACCAGAAGTATCCTTATCCAAACGGTGAACGATACCCGGACGAATCTCACCGTTGATTCCCGATAAATCATGACAATGAAACAGCAAAGCATTAACCAGTGTCCCTGTGTTCACACCAGAAGCGGGATGAACGACCATGCCACGAGCTTTATTGACGACAATGATATCTTCATCTTCATAAAGAATATCCAGCGGGATATCTTCGGCCTTGATCTCGACAGGCTCGGCCTCTGGTATTGTCAACGTGATGATCTCATTGCCATTCAGCTTGTAATTCGCTTTGCGTACTCTGCCGTCTACTAAAGCGCCACCATCCCGTAAAAGCTTCTGCACATGTGCCCGGGAGAAATCGGGCTGCTGCCGTACCAGAAATACATCCAGACGTTCGCCCGTCTGATCAGCTTGATAAGTTACTGTTTCTAACATGTTATTCATCCGTTTCTTTCATCTTGACCATAATCGCATAAATCATACTGACAACCCCTAGCACTATGGCAACATCGGCCAGATTGAAAACCGGCCAGATCCGGAAATCGAAAAAATCTACCACCAGCCCATTGCGGACACGATCGATGAGATTTCCCACAGCACCAGCCAGCAGCGCTACACAGCCGTAATGCAAATATGCACACTGTCGTCTCAGCCATGGATAATACCAGCAAAAAGCACCAATGATCAGTATTCCGGCCAGAATAAAGAACCACCGCTGATGCTCAAGCATACCAAATGCCGCTCCTGGATTCAGCACATACGTAATATGAAATATCCCGTCAATAACGGGAATGCTTTGGCCAGGTACCATATTTGACGAAATATAAAATTTCACTAGCTGGTCCACTATAAGTAAGACCACAAACAAACAAATTGCCATTATCTACGGATTCATCCCTCCTGAGCCTCTTCCTTTATGACATTCTCAGCAATTGCCGGCTGCTGATCCTGAACAGCCTTCTGCAGTGGCTCAGCCTGCGTACCTTCCGCCTTTGCCAATTTCTCCTCGCGTTCAGGATCCGGCAAAGTGTCAAGCGTATCATGAATTACTGACAGCTCGGACTCCAATGTCAGCTTAATCTTACGCAAAAACTGATTTTTTTCACGAACCAGCCGGTCATATTCGTTTACAACAACCCGTACTTTTTCCGTTGCTTCGTCCAGCTGCTGTTTAGCACTCATCTCTGCTTCACGGCGCATATTCTGGCATTCCTTAGCCGCATTCGTCCGCATTTCTTCTACATTCTTCCGAGCATTGGCCGTGACTTCTTCAGCCGTTTTCTGTGCCACGAGCAACGTATCCTTCAGATTATTTTCCAGCTGCTGATACTGTTCGTTATCCTTCTGCGCTCGCTCAAGATTTTCTTTCAACCGATCATTTTCACGGAACAATTTCTCATAATCATTGACGATCTGATCGAGGAAATCATCGATCTCATCCTCATTGTAACCACGGAAGCTGCGCTTGAAATCTTTATTATGAATGTCCATTGGTGTAAGCAAGATGATTATCTCCTATCTATGTCTTTATGAAGGTATTATAAGTATCGTTTAAGAACAACTGCCGTGCGCCCTTTTTTTGTCTGGCCGCGTACCTCAGCTACCTCAAGGCGCCCACGGCCGCGCATGGAAAGGATATCCCCTTCCTTGACGTTCTGCGAAGCATTCTTTACCGGCTGCCAATTTAGTTTCAGCTTATCTGCCGCAATATCAGCAGCAGCGCGGCTGCGCGATGATCCGAAACCTGATGCAGCAATGGAGTCAATACGCAGCGATGCAACGGTGGCCCGGATCTCCTTGCAGCGCTCTTCTTTTGGCACGATATCAGCAAGATCCGCATGCTCACAGCTCACGCCTACAGTGCCAATCTTCGTGAGATTCAATAATAAATACTCGGCCATCTTCTTGTCGCAAAGTATCCTGACAGAATCATTGGTAACCAGCAGATCTCCCAAACGATCACGCTCAATTCCCAGCCCCATAAGTGAGCCCAATACATCACGGTGTGACAGCCGGGCAAACTGACCATTCCATGCCGCCCGTATACAATCGATATCAAAACCAAGCGGATTGCCAGCAAAATCTTCATGCACATACATTGCCCGGACTCGCTCCGCCCCCTGATAGCCGCCAGCAAAATCAATCCGGATATTGCCATAATTAGCCGCCACGGTTTCAGCGATTTCCTGACCAAACGGGTCAAGGAACTCACTGATACGAAACTTTTGAGTTCGTTGCACAGCCTCGGCCAGATCAACCAGTTTGATTACAGTTTCTTCGCCTTCGGTTCCTTTATAGAACCGAATTAATTTTTCTTTCTGTTCATTTGCCATAATATCCTGATATCCGCCTCTTATTTCTTCAGCCAGGGCATCTCAGCCGATACCTTATGCTCATCTTCCGTATAGCTTACATTGACATTGCTCGGTGCACACAAGAATACATTATGGCCGACCTTCTTGATCTCGCCATTAAGTGCATACGTCGTGCCACTGATAAAATCAATAATCCGCTTGGCATCCTCAGCCTCAGTTTTCTCAAAGTTAATGACGACTGGCTTTTTCTCCCGCAGATTATTCGCAACCTGCTGCGCATCGTCAAACGTCTTCGGTTCAATAACAATGACCTTCATCTTGATACTGTTGACTACATTCTCCCGTGCTGATGCAGCCGAATGGAAATCGACCACGTTCCGGGAATTATCTTCGTGTCCCATGCCCATTCCCTCTTCCTGTTCTTCGCGCTTATTTTCCGACGAACGGCTCAGCTCTTCAATTTCCTGATTCAGCTTATCATCTTCAGGATCAAGTAAGCCCATCTTGCCACAGACTTTATCAATTATGCTCATTTTCTCCACCTCATGTTAGTATTGACGTGGTCCAAAGATGGCGGTGCCAACCCGGACAATATTTGCGCCTTCCTCCACAGCAATACGATAATCATGGGTCATACCCATCGATAGATATGTAATATTCGCCGTCAAGTAGGGAATTTCCTTTACCCGCTGATAGATTTCATGCATTTTTCGGAATAACGGCCGGCACTGCTCCACCTGCTCATAGTTTGGCGCAATACACATGAGACCGCGAAGCCGGAGGTTCGGCAGTGTTTCAACCAGATCCAGCAGCCCACGTAAGTCTTCTTCATAGATGCCAGACTTACTGTCTTCTTTTGCCAGATTCACCTGCACCAGGATATCCTGCACCTTGTCAATTTTTTCGGCTTCTTTATTGATGGCCCGGGCCAGATGAACCGAGTCTACCGAGTGAATGAGATCGAAATAGCGAACTGCCTGCTTCGCTTTGTTGGTCTGAAGATGACCGATAAGATGCCAGACAACCTCACGCTCCAGCGTATCATATTTCCCGATAGCTTCCTGAATGCGGTTCTCGCCGATATCTGTCGCTCCAGCATCAATTGCCTCACGCATCTCCTCAATCCCATGGTTCTTAGTCACAGCAATCAGCTTGACTGGCGCATCCTGCGGCACACTGTTTCGATGCTGTCTGGCCTCTTCGATTATTTGCTCTACCTCATGCAGCCTGTCCTTTATCATGCGATCCCCCCCTTTGCCTCTTAATACTTGTTTAATGCAATAACCGCTGCCATACGGCCAGTCCTGCCGCCATCGGCCCGATAAGAGTAGAACCACTGATGACTGCAGGCCGTGCAGGTGGCGGCCATATCAATATGGTCCGCCGTAAGGCCCGCCTCCAGCAGCTGCAGACGGTTAGCCGCCCAGAGATTGAGATGCGTACAGCCCGCCTGCTCATGGATCAGATCCGCTTCATGCCCTGGGAAAGCGGCACGGAACTGATCCGCAACCTCGCTGCCAACTTCGTAGCAGCACGGACCAATAGCAGGTCCAATGCCCGCGAGCAGGTCAGCCGGATCGGTACCGAATTCAGCCTGCATGCGGCCGACTGTCTGCTGCGCAATACGAGCTGCGGTCCCCTTCCAACCGCCATGAGCAATACCTACGGCGTTATTTACAGGGTCAAGAAACATGACCGGCGTGCAATCCGCGAAGCATAGCATGAGCGGCAGCCCGGGCTCGTCAGTAACCAGCGCATCTGTCTGTCCGATAGAATCCTGATAATTCTGTGCACCACGCCCCGCCTCTGTGCGGCCGACCCGCTCGATATTTATCCCGTGTATCTGTTCCGGTGTCACCAGTTCCTCCGCCTTGAGCCCGAGCGCATGCAAAAAGCGCTGCCGGTTCTCCCAGACGGCTTCTGGTTCATCGCCTACATGCAACGCCATATTGAGCGAAGCGTACGGTTTCTGACTAACGCCACCCAAGCGGCCACTCAGGCCATGAATGCAGTTTTCCTCTGAAAACGAGGAGAACTTTCCCCGCCAAAGATTATCTCTCATGTGTTCCAATACAAAACTCATGTTATCACATCCTATTCAGCAGTTCATCAGCAAACACCGCAGCGGTGACACCCATCAAAGCATTGCAGCGTTGGTTTCAGTGCCGCGGCCTTCATTAGTTCATCGTAAATATATTTACGGGTAAAGCCCATATCCAGAGTGTCCCAGGGGAATACTTCATCCTGAGCTCGTTCCCGGTAGAGATAGTCCTCAGCCCGAAGTCCACAGTCCTTGAGCACACGTTTAAAAGCCTTGCTCCCGCCCAAATCAACAGCCTGCAGCAGCGCCTCTCCTACCTGCCGGTCACCACGGGCAAGCACGCCCTGAATATAAGCTTCTTTCGGCGACTCAATGTTCACAATGACATGCGCGCGTTTCCGAAGCGACTGTGCCAGATGTTTCAGGACTTTCTCAACCTGCTTGCGCTCAGCCATCGGCTTCCATTGGAACGGGGTGAACGGCTTTGGAATAAACGGATTAACACTTAGTGTCAGCATCCCATTGCTGCCACGTTCCTCCATGTAGTCCTTGAGGCGATTCGCCAGGTCGATGATGGCTTCAATATCCTCATCCTGCTCAAACGGCAGCCCGACCATGATGTATAGACGGAAATTACGAATACCGGCTGCGAGTCCGAGATCCATCGCGGTAAACAGATGCTTTTCCTCGATGCCCTTGTTGATGACTGCACGCATACGTACACTGCCAGCCTCTGGTGCCATAGTCAGTGTCTTCAACCCACTGCCAGCCAGCGAATCCACCAGCTCCTTTGTCACCGAATCAGCCCGGAATGATGCCACGGACATGGACAGCCCCTCGCCCAGTATCTCACGGCATAACTCGTTGATTTCCGGATAGTCTGAAATAGCAGCCCCCATGAGTCCAATACGTTTGCCCAGTTTCAAAGCATCCTTCACCTCACGGGTCACAATACCGAGTGACCGGTTGCGGGGACGGCGGAAACAGTAACCGGCCATGCAGAAGCGGCAATGGCGGCCGCAACCGCGGGCAGTCTCGATCAGGTAGAAATTGAACTCTGTATTATCGGTAAGCACGACCGTATGGGCAGGGAACTGATCAAGATCCTGCACCCATTGACGAGCAACAGTTGCCGGAACGCCAGTCTGCGGCTCTATGCGCACAAGCCTATGATCGGCATCATAGTGATGCACATATAAGGACGGTACATATACGCCAGGAACAGCCGCGAGCTGACGAAGCATTTCCTGGCGGCTCGCTCCGGCCCGCTTTGCAGATTCATAACAATCCATTAAAGCTGGCACAATGACCTCGCCCTCGCCGATGACAAAGGCATCAACAACTGCTGCCAGTGGCTCCGGATTGAACGTAGCACAGGGCCCCCCCGCGATAATAAGCGGATCACGCTCATCCCGTTCGGCAGCCCTAACCTTGACCCGCCCCAGTTGCAGCATCTCAACCACATGGAAGTAATCCATCTCGAACGAGAGTACAAAAGCAATAACAGGGAATTCATAAAGCGCCCGTTGATTCTCAACACTCATAAGCGGAGTCCGCGTGTTTGCGTAACGCTGAATGTCCTTCCGCTCTGGCAGGAATACACGCTCACAGGCCGTATTTTCACGTTTGTTTAACAATTCATAAATAATGTGCAGACCAAGATTGGACATCCCCACAAAATAAGAATTGGGGTAAACCAGTGCAACTGACGTACGAGTGCCAGCCGGATATTTGTAATAGCCGGTCTCCTGTTCCAGCTGCGCTTTCAGTTCATGCTTGAGTTCCCAGTCCAACAGCTTTCCCCTCCCAGCCTTTACACTCGATCATCCTGCTTCTTCTCTTCTTCGGCCTTGTGTGCCTGCAGCACCTTGAGTTCCTCCAGAAAACTGCTGATATCAGCAAATTTCCGATAGACCGAAGCAAAGCGGATATAAGCCACTTCATCAAAGTCCTTGAGCCGATTCATGATCAGCTCACCAATCTTTGCCGAAGGAACTTCCTGATCCATCGTATTGCGGACATCTCTTTCAATATCGTTCACCAGTGCAGTGATGCGCTCAATGGATATGTCCCGTTTATCGCACGAACGTATAATCCCATTGAGTATCTTATCTTTCTTGAATACCTCTCTGCGGCCATCCTGTTTCACCACCATCAGCGGCAGCTTCTCTACCACCTCATAGGTTGTGAATCGGCGGCCACAGGAAACACATTCCCTCCGGCGGCGGATGGTCGTCCCTTCCTCCGCTGCCCGGGAATCAATCACCTTGCTGTCATCTTCTTTACAATACGGACATCTCATCGCCGCACCTTCTTTCCCTGCTTTTTTCGCTTATTCACATCGTTCCCCTTTGGCTGAGGTCCGGACTTCCCGACCAGACGGATTTCACCGTCGCGTTTTTTCGGGCGTACGAGACAATGTGTATCAAATCCAATCAAATCTTCACGTTGAGCAATATGCAATGCTTTTCGCACAATATCATGATTCTGAGGCAGCCAATACTGCATCAGTGCCCGCTGCATCAGTTTCTCTTCATAGGACTTGGCTGTATAGACCTTTTCCCCTGTCATCGGGTCAATCCCAGTATACCACATGCAGGTAGACAACGTGCCCGGAGTCGGAATGAAATCCTGCACCTGTTGTGGATGATAGCCCATATCCCGGATAAACTCAGCCAGTTCGATGGCATCCTCAAGCTTGGCACCAGGATGACTGGACATAAAGTAAGGAACCAGATACTGCTTTAAGCCAAGGCGTTCATTCATCTTGCGAAAACGCTCCGCAAAACGCTGATACACACTGCGATTGGACTTCCCCATGATTCTGGTCACCCGATCTGAGATATGTTCCGGCGCAATTTTCAGCTGCCCACTGATATGATACTTGCAAAGCTCGGCCAGGAAGTCATCGTTAGCCAGCAGCAGATAGTCAAAACGTACGCCAGAACGCACAAAAACCTTTTTCACCCCTGGCACGGCCCGCAATTTGCGCAACAGACGAATATAGTCGCTATGATCCGCTACAAGGTTCTGACAAGGAACCGGAGACAGGCAAGCCTTGCCCCGGCAGGTGCCGCGATCTAATTGTCCGTCACAGCTCGTACGGCGGAAGTTTGCAGTGGGGCCGCCGACATCGTGAATATATCCTTTGAATCCCGGCTGATGAGTAAGGATTTTCGCTTCCCTCAGCAGCGACGCCTCACTGCGGCGCTGAATAATCCGTCCCTCATGCGAAATGATGGCACAAAAATTACAGCCGCCAAAACAGCCCCGATGACTCACAAGGCTGAACTGAACCTCCTGGATAGCAGGAATACCGCCATCTTTGTCGTAAACAGGATGCCAGGTCCGCTGATAGGGCAGATCGTAAATCTCATCCATCTGCGCCTCAGATAGTGGTCTGGCCGGTGGATTCTGTACCACACACCATTCATCATTTTGCTGTGCGAGCTTACGCCCGCGGATGGCATCCTGTTCGAGATACTCAAGCTTGAAAGCCTCGGAAAATTTCCGCTTATCTTTTGCTGCTTCTGCGTAAGATGGCAGCTCAAGGTAATCCCAGACATAATCAAGTCCCGGCACTCGATAGCAGGTTCCCTGAACATCCTGTATATTACCGATGTCAACCCCCTGCTGCAAGTCTGCTGCCACCTCGAGCAATGCCCGTTCGCCCATGCCGAATATCAGCAGATCCGCCTGACTGTCTACAAGAATGGATCTGCGCACAGCATTAGACCAGTAATCATAATGTGCCAGACGGCGCAGGCTGGCCTCAATGCCACCAATGATTATTGGACAATCTGGATAGAGTTCACGCAAACGATTACAATAGACGATTGTTGCTCTTTCCGGACGGAATCCTGCCCTTCCCCCCGGTGAGTAGGCATCCTGATGACGCATTTTTTTTGCAGCCGTAAACTTATTCAACAGAGAATCCATATTCCCAGCAGAGACAAGAAACCCCAGCCGCGGTTTCCCCAGGCGGTCAAAATCCCTGGTAGAATGCCAGTCGGGCTGGGGAATGATTCCTACTTTATATCCATGCTTCTCCAAAAGACGGCAGAGGATGGCCGGCCCAAAGCTGGGATGATCTACATAGGCATCACCAGATACAAAAATGAAATCCAGCTGCTCCCAGCCCCGTTCCTCCATATCTTTTTTGCTAATCGGCAAAAATTCATTCATTATTTCTTGCTATCCTTATTGCTCTTTGCAGCACTGTCGGTGGCTGGTCCTTCCGGCGTATAGGTTTTCTCAACGACCTGGCCTTTATCACCAAGATTGCCAAGTTCTTTACCGTTCAGCTTAACCTCAACAGCACTAGCATTTCCAGCGGTGATTACGATCTTTTCTTTACCCTTCCAAGTTTCAGTCTTACCCTTATCCATCGTCCCCTCATAGACGGTCTTGCCATCTACGATAACCTGCGTCCAGCAACGATCAGTAAACTTGGCGCCCAACTCGACTCCGTCAATTTTCTTAGCGGTATCGGCTGGTTTTGCAGCAGGAGCATCCTGCTGCGGAGTTTTGGCCTGCTGCGTCACAGGCACTGACTTCTTCGTAGCAGCACTATCACCATTACTCATAAGATAGTAGGCTCCACCGGCAACTGCGAGCACCACAGCAGCTACCAGCAGCAAATTCTGCCGTTTATGTGAGGATTGAACACGCTGACGAAAATCCTCACCAGTCGCATAGCCTGATCCAGTTGGTTTGACCTTTGCAGCTGCGGGCGACGGGCTGGTAACGGGAGCTGTAGCTGCGGGCTTCACCTCTGTTACGACAGGCTCTTCGACAGCTGGCACAGCATCCGGATGATTTTCATCCATATATTGCCTGACCAATGCCGCTGCGTCCAGTTTTAAGAAATTTGCATAATTTCGGATAAAGCCTTTCGTGTAGACCTCACCTGGCAGCTTGGCATATTCTCCTGCCTCAATGGATTCTATATATAATGCACGGATACTCGTGCCTTTCTCAACATCTTTGACCGTCAGGTTATTTTTCTCGCGCTCTGCACGCAGCTTATCACCTATCATAATCGTTCAAAAACCTCCCATGGTATCGTGATTATCACGTATTTGCCTGAATCAAGCACTACCACACTACATTATACATAAATATTCTGTCCAATACAAATTTTTTTCCGAAATAGCAGGAATCACTCTATTTATATATATACAGAAAAAACCATCGGCATCACTTGCCGATGGTCCCCACAGTCGAATCTGCTTTCTTGCTGAATCCGTAATCAAGCAAAGCAGCTGCTTCGCTGAATCTGGTGTCTTCGTCTGCCGAGTGCATGACGATCACCAGCAGTTCCCGGCCATCGCGCTGAGCAGCTGCCATCAGGCAGCCTTGGGCAGCACTTGTCCAGCCTGTTTTTCCGCCTGTACAGCCAGGATAGCTGCGCAGCAGTTCGTTGGTATTCACACAATGCTCACTGTGTGCCTGTGGCTGAATATAATAGATATTGATCTCATTCGTACCGACAATCCGTCGGAACTGCTGGTTCTGCATCGCATAGCAGGCCAGCTTTGACATATCACGGGCAGTTGAATAATGGCCGCTGTCGGGCATACCGTTAGCATTGACGAAGTGGCTCCCAGTCATCCCCAGCATCTGCGCCTTGCGATTCATGATCTGCGCAAAATAATCAATATCTCCACCAGCCAGCGTCTCCCCCACCGCGGTTGCACACCCATTATCTGAAATCATCATCATCTGTTGGAGCATATCTCCCAGGCGAAGCTCATAGCCCGGCTGCAGCCGGGTACACTCAACATTGGCAGCATTGCTGCTGGTTTCCACAATCCGATCCATCTTGCCGTTTTCCAAAGCAAGAATACACGTCATGATTTTCGTCATACTGGCAGGGTATTCCCGCTTATCGGCATTTTTCTCAAAAAGCACTTCGCCAGTTGCTTCATTGACCACAATGGCAGCATCAGCTGTAATATCTGGAGCAGCAGCCAGCGCTGTCGTCCACACCAGCATCTGCAGTAATCCAACAGCCAGTCCTGTTATCACTTGTTTCCTGAATTTCATCGTCTTAGTAAGTCTCTTTTCCTTGTTTCGATTCTTTGTTCCTTAATGCCTGTACAATATCTGTCAGTGCCTGTACAAAGCGCTGCAAATCATCCTGAGTTGTGAAACGCCCCAGCGTAACCCGCAGCGCTGAAGATGCCTGTGCCTTTGTCTGCCCCATGGCCAGCAGCACATGAGAGGGCTCGAGTGAACCCGCGCTGCAGGCGCTGCCTGCAGACACAGCAAACCCGGCCATGTCAAGCCGGATCAACAGGCTGTCATGCGGCAGTCCCTTAATTCCAAAGTTTACGCTGCCAGGCAGACGATACTTCAGATCTCCATTGATCCACGTACCATCAATTGCCAGTATTTCCCGTATCAGGATATCGCGCAGCTCTGACAGACGTTCCCATTCCTGTCCCAGTTCCGCCATCGCCAATTCTGAAGCTTTGCCAATACCTACAATTGCCGCCACATTCTCGGTACCAGCCCGCAGCCCACGTTCCTGCTCACCACCATGGATCAGGCTGTCCGGCTGAAACCCGCGCCGAATATAAAGCACACCGATTCCTTTCGGGCCATAGATTTTATGACCAGAAAGCGACAGGCCATCAACATGAAGCTCATCTACCGCCAGAGGGATATGTCCAGCCGCCTGAACGGCGTCCGTATGAAAGAATATTCCGCGGTTCTGAAGCCAGCCTCCAATCTCAGAAATCGGCTCAATTGTGCCAACTTCATTATTTGCGGTCATAATACTGACTAGAATCGTATCATCACGAACAGCTTCCTGAACGGCTTTCGGCATTACCCGTCCGTCAATATCCACTGGCAGCCAGGTCACCGAAAATCCTTCCTGCTCGAGATAACGGCAGGCATTCAGCACCGCCGGATGCTCAATTCGGGTTGTCACGATGTGGCTGCCTCTGCCCGCGCGCCGCAAAGCAAAGGCCATCCCTTTGATGGCCCAGTTATCACTCTCACTGCCACCACTGGTAAAGAATATCTCCGACGGGTCCGCCTGAAGCATCGCTGCGACCCGTTCCCTAGCCGCAGCCACGGCCTGACGAGCCTCGCGTCCAAAAGAATAGATGGCAGATGCATTGCCAAAACGATCCGTGAGATACGGCATCATTGCCTGCAATACCCGCTCATCAAGCGGCGTTGTTGCTGCATAGTCGAGATAAACAGGCTTCATCGTGCACACCCCACATGCTCACGGCCCTCATCATTTTCCAGCAGGGTCTGGAGCGTAATACTGTTCAATACGCCACTGATACTGTCACAAACTTTCTCCCAGATACCACGCGTCACACAAGCGCAAGCCTTGTCACAACACTGTTCTTCGGCCTCAGCATCTGCCAGCAGGCAGTCGACAACGGCAATCGGCCCTTCTACGGTCGTAATGATCGCGCCAATCGTGATTTCTGACGGTGCCTTGCCCAGCATATAACCGCCCTGAGCTCCACGGATGCTCTGGACCAGCCCCTCACGGCGCAATGGCACCATAAGCTGCTCCAGATAATTCTCTGAAAGGCCCTGGCTCTGAGCCACGCTCTTTAAGGATACGGGGCCGTCACCATAGCGCAGCGCCAGCTCGTACAAAGCCGTCACACTGTATCTTCCTTTTGTTGATATTTTCATGATCCACCTCTGAATCCCGAGTAGTTTAGTCAGATTTCATCTTTCCAATATAGCAGAAACAGCCTTAGCTGTCAAAGCCGATTTAAAACCGCTCTGGCCAGCAATGATGCAAATATGCACCGAGACGTTTTTCCTCACCATTGCCCGATGGCTCATAATAATGTACTGCTGACAGTTCCTCCGGCAGATATTGCTGAGATGTAAAATGACCTGGATAGTCATGCGGATAGATATATTCCGTTCCATGCCCAAGTTTGGATGCGCCCTTGTAATGTGCATCCCGGAGATGGACCGGCACTGTCCCACAGTTTTTCGTTTCCACATCCCGCAGCGCAGCAAAGATACCCGTGCAGGCCGCGTTGCTCTTAGGCGCTGATGCTACGTAAGTCACTGCCTGCCCTAATGTTATTTTAGCTTCAGGCATACCGATGAACTGGACCGCATTGGCCGCACTCATCGCTACAACCAGTGCCAGCGGATCGGCATTGCCCACATCCTCCGAGGCACAGATGACGATACGACGGGCAATAAACTTCACATCCTCGCCGGCTGCCAGCATCCGGGCCAGATAGTGCAGCGCTGCATCAGGATCGCTGCCCCGCATGCTCTTGATAAAAGCTGACACTGTATCATAATGATTGTCCCCTTTTTTATCATAGAGCTGCACCTTTTGTCCCAGTATCTCCTGGACCATTGCCAGCGTAATGGTTCCACCGGTTAGTGGCAGCATCGCTGCCGCCCCCTCGAGAATATTGAGTGCCATCCTGGCATCGCCGCCTGCCAGCTGGGCAATCGCCAGCAGTACCTCGTCTGTTGACTCGATAGACTGCCCACCGAGCCCTCGCTCCGTATCGGCCAATGCCTGCTGTAGAATCTTCACGAGCTGCCCATCTGTAAGCTGATACAACCGCACAATGCGGACCCTGGACAGCAGTGCGTGATTGACCTCAAAAAACGGATTCTCCGTCGTAGCGCCAATCAGAATCAGCCGACCATCTTCTACATATGGCAGCAATACATCCTGCTGACTCTTGTTGAAACGATGGATCTCGTCAATAAACACAATCGTCTGCTTTTGATAGTACCGTCGCTTTTCATCAGCCTCCCTGACAATCTGACGGATATCCTGGATACCAGCGGATACCGCATTGAGCTTGCAAAACACACTGCCTGTCATGCCCGCAATCATCTGCGCCAGAGTCGTCTTACCAGTGCCTGGTGGTCCATAAAAGATCATCGAGGAGATCTGATCCTGCTCGATCATTCGTCGCAAGAAATGCCCTCTGCCCACGGCCTCCTGCTGACCAATAAATTCCTTAAAATTACGTGGTCTCATACGCCTGGCCAGCGGTTCAAACGGCCTTGCCGATCCATCTGTGCTGCCTGTAGCACTGCTGTCAGCGGCAGCAAACAGGTCCATTGCGCCGCCGGCTTCTTTGTCTGCCATTCTCCTCAGCCCTTTCCTGTCGACCCAAATCCGCCCTGACGCTCGGCCCCCTGCCCGGCAGAATCATCATCTGCAACCAGATAGCGGCCAAATATCCCCTGTGCGATACGATCCCCTTTCCGAATAGCAAACGGCTCGCTGCCACGATTCCAGAGCGCGATATAGATATGCCCCTCATTATCAGGATTATCATAATAGTCCGCATCAATTATCCCCACGCTGTTCACGAGGACCAGCTGATGTTTCACCGCCATACTGGAACGGATATGGATCGTCAGTACCTCATCAGGCTGCATATAAGCCTTGATGCCCGTCGGAACCATGACCTGCTCATCAGGCCGGATCGTCACCGACTCACCAGCCTCAAAGTCATAGCCAGCACTAGCTGCAGTCTTACGCACTGGCAGGCTGATGCCTTTATTCTGCCAGCTTCTCACTACATCAAATCCTCTTGTTTTCATAAAATCTCCTTTACTGCTATAGCAGATAGAAGAAAGGCCTTCCCGCCGGAAGGCCTTTCCATGTACGCTCAATTCTCTTTTTCTTCACGTTTATCCGGGCCAAAGATACCACCGACCTCACGAGCCGGAGTAATGGTGGATATCGCATGCTTATAGACCATCTGTTGTTTTCCCTGTACCTCCAGTACCACCGTGAAATTATCAAAGCCTCTGACGCTCCCCTTAATCTGGAAGCCATTCATCAGATGAATCGTAACCGCAACATTTTCTTTGCGGACCTGGTTCAGGAAACTATCCTGCAGATTGATTACTTTTGCCGGCATAAAGAGTCCCTCCATGTATCACAATATCTATAACTTATTCTATTTCATCTGGAAAAATCCTGCCACATCAGCAAAAACCTTTGCGGTAAGTTCCGCTTCAGGGATTTCATCCACCATATACCAATGAATATATGGCATCCGCCGATACCAGGTCAGCTGACGCTTGGCAAAATGACGAGTTGACTTCTGGATTTGTTCCACTGCTTCCTCACGAGACATTTCTCCAGCCAGCCAGCCAGCAGTTTCCTTATAGCCAATCCCCTTCATTGCCTGCATATCACGGGTCACGCCTTGAGCCAGCAGCTGCCGAACTTCGTCAGCAAGGCCATTCGCAAACATTTGCAGCACCCGTTGATCGATCCGCTCGTAAAGTGACTGCCGCTCACGATTGAGCCCGATTACAAAAACATCATAGCATAGACTGCCTGCATCATTGCCCTGCTTAGTCTGTGAAATCTGCTCCCCACCGAGATGCGCCACCTCAAGAGCCCGGATTACGCGTCGAAAATCGTTGACATGCAGCCGGGCCGCTGCAGCAGCCACAGCACCACCAGGCAGGACACCGCCCGGGACACCAGGCTGGCCAGGGCTGCACCCAGCACCCCCATGCCAAAGCCGTAGATCAGCACCGCATTGCCGCCGATGTTGATGACGTTCATCACCAGGCTGGACAGCATGCTGATCTTGCTGTTGCC
>ERZ650307.735-NODE-735-length-18638-cov-9.731529_pt1 | contig 18638 bp, 10 predicted proteins | sample MGYA00376243_ERZ650307 | MGnify/ENA primary metagenome ERZ650307 (study PRJEB26733, sample SAMN07839242) | wastewater metagenome | biome: urban; feature: artificial channel; material: waste water | place: USA: North Carolina | collected 2016-03-31 ... | reverse complement strand
GCAGCGAAGTGCCCAGCAGCTCGGCAAAGCGATAGGCGTGGGGAAAGCCCGCGTTGCGCTTGGAGACAAAAATCGAATGCCCCGCGATTTTGCTCAGGGTGCGGTAGGTTTCGCCGTATTCGGTCATGATTTTTTCCAGCGAAATAAGCTGGGTCGAATCGTGATGGATAGACAAAAACAGCGTGGGTTGGAGTCGGTTGGCAAGGTCGGCGCGGTCCATCAAGCCCAAGGATTCGTGCGGCTGGCGGGTAAGCTGAACGGCAATCCCCGCCGCCTGCAAAGCCTTGGCCAGCTTGGCCACAAAGTGGTCGTTGTAGTCCACCTCGGGTAGCCCTCGCATACTGATGGCTCCCCGTTTGTGCTTAGGCGTGGGCATATGCCCCGCATCCAGCAGCACCGTCAGCGGACGCAGCTCGGCGGCGGCAACGCCCCCGCTGCCCAGCCCCAGCCCTAACAGCCCCACCAGCAGCAGCCCCAAAAAATGTGCGCGCCCCGCGCCCAAGGGGTTTATTTCACGCCCCCTGCAAAATGCTGCACCAGCTTTTTCAGGTCTTCTGCCGTACGCGCCAGCTCAACAGACACTGCCGCCATGCCCTCAGTGGTGTGCAGATTGTCTGCGGTGGCATGGGACACCTCGTCCAAGGTATGGGCAATGGCGTGGGTGGCGGCCAATTGGTCGCGGCTGACGGCGGTAAGATGGCCAGCTTGGGTGCTCGACCCATCGGCGGCCACCAGCAGGCGACCCAAGCTGTCACGCGCCGAAGCGATTTCCGCCGTGCCCGCGCTGACTTCTTCTGCCGTGGCATCCATATGGCGCATAGCTTCATCCACCACACTGCTCATGCGGCTGACAATCTGGTTAATTTCATCGGTCGATTTACCCGCCCGCTCGGCCAATTTTCGTACCTCGTCGGCCACCACGGCAAAGCCCCGCCCTGCCTCACCTGCCCGTGCTGCTTCAATCGCGGCGTTAAGTGCCAACAGGTTGGTTTGATCGGAAATATCCCGAATCATCGCCGTCATCCCGCCAATATTTTGCATCTGGGCTTCCAGTGCATTCATCGCGGTGCGGGTGCGCGCTACCACGGTCATGGCACGGTGGCTGGCGGCTTGACTGCTTTCAATCCGTTGCTGACCTTCTTCTACGGCTTGGCGAATGCGGTCGGCACTTTGCTGGGCTTCTTCGGCGGTATCGGAAACCCCTTCGGCGGCATCAGACACCCCATCCATCCGCACCACCACCCCTTGCACCCCCTCGGCTTGGGACTGGGAGTGCTGCGCCAAGGCAGCCATTTGAACGCGGAGCTGCTCGGCGTGTTGGCAAGTGCTATCTGACGCAGCCAGCACATCGGCCATCAGCGAGCGCAGCCGAATGCGGGTGGATTCCAGCGTCACCAAGGCATGGCTTAAACCGCCCGATTGGTCGCATGGCACAGGGTGGGCAAAGTCACCTTCACTCAGGCGGGTCAGTCCTTGGCGGAGGGCATTCACCGACTGCTGGAAAGACCGTGGCAGTAGCCAAGACATCAGCAACGCCCCACCTGTCCCCACCCCAGCCAGTGCCCAGTGGTAAAACGGCTGACCATCCGGCACCAGTGCCAACCCCACCACGGCCAGTGCCGCCCCCCAATAAGACAAGCGCAGCTTGTATTCAATAGACAGCGAAAACCGCCCGCCTTGTTGCAGTGGTGTGGTGGGGAGCTTGGCGCGACCTGCCCGCACGGCGGCATAGAGGGCTTCGGCGGCGGCAACATCTTGGCGACTGGGTACGGTGCGCACCGAGATATAGCCGGTAGTGGATCCATTTTCGGTTATCGGGGTGACGTAAGCCTCTACCCAGTAAAAGTCACCGGACTTGGTACGATTTTTGACCAACCCCCGCCACGGTTGGTTGTGCTTGACGGTATGCCACAGGTCGGCAAAAGCCTCGGGCGGCATATCGGGGTGGCGGACGATATTGTGGCTTGCGCCAATCAGCTCGGCCTCATCGTAGCCCGCAATGTCGATAAAGGGACGGTTTGCATAGGTCATCACGCCCTTCAGATTCGTTTGGCTCACGATAGGGCAGGCAGGGTCAAAAAAGACCTCATTTTGGGTGACGGGCAGGTTGGTTTTCACGCGGGCTCCTTGCGGGCAAATCGCTTATAACGCAGCGAATTATACCGGCGACCTAGCACGCTGTTGGATATTTGCATCCAGCTTGAAATGAGCATGATGCCACGGTGCAGGAAAGGCAGGGTGCGGGGGCTGCACCTAGCCGCCTCCGTCTTGTGCGGAGGAGGGCAGAAAGGGCAGATGAGACTAGGCTGCAGGGATTACGCTTCGGTGGCTTGCCGACGTGCCACGGCGTAGGCATACAGCACATCTCGCGGCACACCGGTCAGCGTGGCCGCCAGCTTGACGGCTTGTTTGGGCGGCAGCTCGGCCAGCAGGATGTCGAGGGTGTGGCGGGCGGCCTCGTCGAGGGCTTCGATGGCGGCAGCGGCGGGGGCAGCTTCAATCACCAAGACGCATTCGCCGCGCTGCTGATTGCTGTCAGTCGCCACCCAGTCGGCCATCTCGTCGGCGGGCAAGGTGCGGAAGGTCTCAAAGGTTTTGGTTAACTCGCGTGCCAAGGTCACACGGCGGTCCGCGCCCATCACCGCCACAATATCGGCGGTGCATTCCGCCATCCGGTGCGGGGCTTCGTAGAGCACCACGGCAAAGCTGGCCTCGCGCCACGCTTCAAGCTGTTTGCGCCGCGCACTGGCTTTGGGCGGTAAAAAGCCATAAAACAGCCATTCGGTGGTGGCCAAACCCGCAGCCGATAAGGCGGTGACCGCCGCACATGCCCCAGGCACCGGCACAACCCGATACCCTGCTTCGCGCACAGCCGCCACCAACCGCGCCCCAGGGTCAGACACGGCGGGGGTGCCCGCATCCGACACCTGCGCCACCAGTTGCCCTTCTGCCAGCCAGCCGATGACTTTATCGGCCATGGTGCGTTCGTTGTGTTCGCGCACACTGACCAAGCGCGACTGGATGCCATACCGCGCCAAAAGTTGCCCTGTAACACGGGTATCTTCGGCACAAATAATGTCGGCGGCAGACAGAACAGCCAAGGCGCGGAGGCTAATATCGGCTGCATTCCCAATCGGGGTGGCCACCCCATATAATGTGCCGCGAATCAGTGACGCATGCGCGTCCTCGAAAACAGAGAGGGGTAAGGTATGCAACGGTGGGCTTCCAGAATCATTCCTAGCCGCCATCGCGCCGAAGCGTTGTTGCCTGCGCCAAATCTGGCATGGCTGCGATGGGGGATAGGACTAGTGGCGGGGGGAGTCATAGGCGGGGCGGGCTTGCCTGTGCAAGCAGCCACCCCTGCGGCCAACTATATCATCGAACAGAATGCCCTGCCGCTGGGCTGGACGGCCAAACGGCTGTCGCCAGTGCGCCCTGCTGCCCCGCGTTCTGCCCCCATTACCGCCCAAACCCTGCCCCCCGCCAGCCCTGCCCCAACCAAACCCGCCGCCGCCCCCGTCGTGGCACTGACCACCCCGCTAGGCCGCGAAGTCGCCCCCCTCCCCCAAGCCGCGCCACCCGCGCCCACCCCCGCCGCCACCCCTATCGCTGCCCCCACCCCTCAGCCCAGCCCGCCCGCCGCACCGCTGGCTATCCCCGTTGCTGTGCCGCCCACGGCCAAGCCCTTGGTGCGCATCGCGGTATTGCTGCCGCTGCAATCCCCCAGCTTGGGCGAGGCCGCCAAGGTGGTGAAACAGGGCATTGAAGCCGCCAGCCGTCTGGAAGGCGGAGCGACGTTAACGGTTTACGATGTGGAGGACAGCACCGTCCGCCAACGCTACGGCGAAGCCCTCGCAGCGGGGGCGCAAAGTGTGATTGGGCCGCTGACCCGCCCCCACATTGCCGCCATCACCCCTGTGGTCAAAGTCCCCACGCTAGTGCTGAATACGCTAGACACCCAACAAACTACGCCTGCTCAGCTTTACAGCCTCAGCGCGGCGGTAGAGGGCGACGCGGTGCAGCTTGCCCGCCGGATGCGTGAATCGGGGCGGCGCACGCCTTTGGTTGTGGTTGGCAAAGGCGGCTTGGATACCCGCATCGCCAGCGCGTTTGGCAGCGAGTGGCGCAGCCTGACCGGTCGCCCCCCACGGGAATGGACGCTGGGCAGCCCCGCCTCACTCAGCAAAGAAGCCGAGCAAGCCGATGCGGTGGTGCTGGCGGTCGAAGCCAGTGGTCTTGCTGGGCTGGCAGCGTCGCTGGTCAACAAGCCGATTTATGCCACGTCGCAACTCAACGACCGCAGTCTGCCGCTAAAGGGGCTGGGCGATACCCGTGTGGTGGATATGCCGTGGCTGGTCGCACCAGAACGGGCGGTGGTTCAACGCTACCCCCGCCTGAATCCCCCGCTGCCCTACTCCAGCGAACGGCTTTACGCCCTTGGGATTGATGCCTTTCGCCAAGCGTTGTTGCTGGCCACCACCCCGCCTTCTGGCAAAATGGAAGGCGTAAGCGGCACCTTGACGCTGGGGCGTGACCGGCAGTTTGTGCGGGAACTGCCGCTTGTGCCGGTTAGCCCACCGTGAATACGCGCGGGGCAGCCGCAGAGGCACGGGCTTTGGCGTGGCTGACGGCGCAGGGCTTACACTGCCTCGCACAGAACTACGCCTGCCGCTTTGGTGAGATTGACCTCATCATGCAGCACGGCGACACGCTGGTGTTTGTCGAGGTGCGGCACCGCCGACACAGCCGCTTTGGCACCGCTGCCGAGAGCATCACCCCGCGCAAATGCCAAAAATTGCGCCTGACCGCCGAACACTATTTGCAGTCGCTCACCGCCTTGCCGGTGTGCCGCTTTGATGCCGTGCTACTCGACGGCAACCGCGACCCCGAATGGGTGCAGCGGATAATTGACTAATTCGAAGGAAGCCTGTGGACCTGATTCAGCTTGTCACCACCCACTTTGTCGATAGCATCGCCGCCAAGCAAGAATCTATGGAGGTGCTGTCGGCCCCGATTGCCGCTGCGGCAGAGCACTTACTCGCCTGCCTGATGAACGAGGGCAAGATTATGGCTTGTGGCAATGGGGGCTCGGCAGCCGATGCCCAGCACTTTGCCGCCGAGATGGTGGGACGGTTTGAGAAAGAACGTCCAGGGCTGGCGGCACTCTCGCTGGCCACCGACACTTCGGCGCTGACCGCGATTGGCAACGACTACGACTTCGATATGATTTTTTCCAAGCAGGTGCGGGCACTGGGGCAAACCGGCGATGTCTTGCTGGCCATTTCGACCTCGGGCAACTCAACCAATGTGATTGAGGCCATCCACTCGGCACACGAACGGCAAATGACGGTGATTGCCCTGACCGGCAAAGACGGCGGACGCATTGGTGATATTTTGTCGAGCGAAGATATTTTGCTCAACGTGCCGGTACAGCGCACGGCACGCATCCAAGAAGTCCATATTCTTATCATCCACGCCCTGTGTGATGCCATCGACTACATGCTACTTGGCGGAGACTAAACCATGCCTTATTTGCCCACCATCCCTGCACGTCTCATCACCACCCTGCTGCTGGCAGGCTGCTTAACCAATGGTTTGACCGCCTGCGTGCCGATGGCTATTGGCGCGGCGGGGAGCGCGGCCTTGGCGGGGACAGACCGCCGCCCTGCCGGTGCGTATGTGGACGACCAAAGCTTGGAGTTCCGTCTTGGGCAGCAGATTGGTCAGCGCGTCCCTGACGCCCACATCAACATCAACAGCTATAACCGTGCAGTGCTGCTGACCGGCGAAGTCCCCGATGAGGCCGCCCGCCAGCAAGTGGAATTTTTGGCGCAAGCCCAGCCTGGGGTGCGCAAGGCGTTTAACCATACGGTGGTTGCGCCCAACGCTTCGGTCGGCAATCGGCTGAACGATTCCTCGCTAACCACCAAGGTCAAGGCGCGGCTGGTGGAGTCGTCGCAGATTTCGTCTAACCACGTCAAAGTGGTGAGCGAGCGGGGGCAGGTCTATTTGCTGGGGCTGCTGACCGAGGCCGAAGCCGCCGAAGCCAGCCGAATTGCCAGCCAAACGGCGGGCGTGGTGCGCGTGGTGACGTTGTTTGAGTTTCTTGCCCCGAAGTCTCAATAACCAGCCCCAAATTAAACCGCGGCTAAACGCGGTTTAATCGGCGCAAAAAAGCCCCCCATTGCGGCACAGAATACGCCGCGATGGGGGGCTTTTTTGGGGTGAGGCAGGGTAAAGCGCGAGGGCTGCGGTCTTGGCTGTTATGCCCCTCTACTGGTGGGGGGGTGCTGGCTGGCGAGGCCGCCAAAGCTAACCACCCCACTCCGCCACGGGAGGGGAATACAACCAAACCCCGTCGGCCACCAGCGGTGGGGAGCACAGCCAGCCCCCACTGCGGGGCAAGCCACACGCCAGCGTTAGATTTTGTCGTACAGCTTGCTGCCGCTGCTGACAAACTCAATCGACTTCACCGCCATGCCTTGTTGCAGGGCTTCGGTTTCGCTCACCCCTTGTTGGGCGGCGTAGTCGCGCACGTCTTGGGTGATTTTCATCGAGCAGAAATGCGGGCCGCACATCGAGCAGAAATGCGCCACCTTGGCACTGTCTTTCGGCAGCGTTTCGTCGTGGAAGCTGCGGGCTTTGTCGGGGTCGAGCCCAAGGTTAAATTGGTCTTCCCACCGGAACTCGAACCGCGCTTTGGACAAGGCGTTGTCGCGAATTTGCGCCCCAGGATGCCCCTTGGCCAAGTCGGCGGCGTGGGCGGCCAGCTTGTAGGTGATGATGCCTTCTTTGACATCGTCTTTATTGGGCAAGCCCAAATGCTCTTTGGGGGTGACGTAGCACAGCATGGCGCAACCATACCAGCCAATTTGCGCCGCACCAATCGCCGAGGTGATGTGGTCGTAGCCTGGGGCAATGTCGGTGGTCAAGGGGCCGAGGGTGTAGAACGGGGCTTCGTCGCACCAGTCTAGCTCTTTGTCCATGTTCTCTTTAATCAGCTGCATCGGCACATGGCCTGGGCCTTCAATCATGACCTGAACATCGTGCTTCCACGCCACTTGGGTCAGCTCGCCGAGGGTTTTCAGCTCGCCGAGTTGGGCTTCGTCGTTGGCATCGTAAATCGACCCCGGACGCAGGCCATCGCCCAAGCTGAACGCCACGTCATAGGCTTTCATGATGTCGCAGATGTCTTCGAAGTGGGTGTAGAGGAAATTCTCTTTGTGGTGCGCTAAACACCACTTGGCCATAATCGAGCCGCCCCGCGACACAATGCCGGTCATGCGTTCGGCGGTCATCGGCACATAGCGCAGCAACACCCCCGCGTGGATGGTGAAGTAATCCACGCCTTGCTCGGCTTGCTCAATCAGCGTGTCTTTAAAAATCTCCCATGTCAGGTCTTCGGCTTTACCGTTGACCTTTTCGAGGGCTTGATAAATCGGCACGGTGCCAATCGGTACGGGGCTATTGCGCAGAATCCATTCGCGGGTTTCGTGGATATTTTTGCCGGTGGACAAATCCATAATGGTGTCCGCCCCCCAACGAATGCCCCACGTCATCTTATCGACTTCTTCGGCGATGCTAGAGGTCACGGCGCTGTTGCCGATGTTGCCGTTAATCTTCACCAAAAAATTGCGCCCGATAATCATCGGCTCGCACTCGGGGTGGTTGATGTTGTTGGGGATAATGGCGCGACCACGGGCGATTTCGTCACGGACAAATTCGGGGGTGATGGTGGCGGGAATACTCGCGCCGAAGCGTTCACCTTGGTGCTGGCGCAGCATCATCCGCGCCATTTTTTCGCCTTGGGGGCCGCTGGCATGGAGCTGGTCGATATAGTCTTGGCGCAGCAGGTTTTCGCGGATGGCCACGAACTCCATTTCGGGGGTCACGATGCCTTGGCGGGCGTAGTGCATTTGGCTGACATTGGCACCGGCTTTGGCACGGCGGGGGGCGCGGGTCAGGTTAAAGCGCAGGCTATCGAGCTTGGCATCGGCGGCGCGTTGGCGGCCAAATTCGCTCGAAAGCGCGGTGAGCTGCTCGGTATCGTTGCGCTCTTCAATCCACGCGGCGCGTAGCGGACTCAGCCCCGACTGGATATCGATGCTGACGCTGGGGTCGGTGTAGGGGCCGGAGGTGTCGTAAACGGTGACGGGGGGATTTTTTTCGCCGCCAAACGAGGTGCTGGTGTCGGCCTGGCTAATTTCACGCATCGGCACGCGAATATCAGGGCGGCTGCCGGTGACAAAGATTTTGCGGGAATTGGGCAGCGGGGCGATGGCGGCTTGGTCAACCAGAATGGTTTGATTGAAATCAGCGGGGGAGGCGGGGGTCATGACTTTCCTAGGTGGGACGGGCAGGAAAGATCAGGGAAACGCGAAGAGGACACGGCTCCCGCTTCCCTACGCCGGTATTAACCGAACAGGTTACAAGAACCTGTTTACGGCCTAGCGAACGCAGGATCACCCGAGTATCGCAGGTTATAAACAGGTTCTAAGGGTGTACTCTCATTTTTGGTGGGGGTATCCCACACAAAAAACCCCTAGCGGACAATGCTGTGAAGCTAAAGCAAATATGGGATAATTTCAAGTTATTCAGGCAACTGCGCCGCCGTGTGGCGGGGCGCGACCTGAGCTTCCTTTCTCTTTATTTCTGAAAACGTATTCGGAGCAATCAATGGATTTCGAACAAGCCCGGTTCAACATGGTTGAGCAACAAATTCGCCCTTGGGACGTGCTGGATTTGCGCGTGCTTGACCTGTTATCAGTGGTGAAGCGCGAGGACTTTGTCCCCGAAGCCCTGCGGAATCTGGCTTTTGTGGATACCCCTCTGCCCTTGGGCAATGGGGCGTTTTTGCTCCCGCCGCGCCTAGAAGCCCGCTTGGTGCAAGAGCTGCGTTTGCAGCCCACCGACCGCGTGCTAGAAGTCGGCACGGCAACCGGCTATATCACCGCGCTACTGGCCAAGAGCAGTGCGCAAGTCTATAGCGTGGACATCAACCCTGACATGACCACCCAAGCCCGCCGCAATCTGCAAAAGGCCGGCATTGGCAACGCCACCCTGAGCACCGGCGATGGCCTGCTGGGTCTGACTGCCAACGCGCCTTACAACGCGATTGTACTGACCGGCTCGGTGACGGCTGTGCCCGAAGCCCTAAAGACGCAATTGGCGATTGGCGGGCGTTTAGTCGCCATTGTGGGCAGCGAACCCGCCATGAGCCTGACCATTGTGACCCGTGTCTCTGAAACCGAATACCACACCTTTAAACAAGTCGAAACCAACTGCCCACCTTTGGTTGGCGGGACGGTGGCACCGGCGTTCGTGTTCTAAAGAACCTGTTCAAAGCCTGCGAGACTCGGGTGATCCTGCGTTGAAATTTGGAAAAAACTGCGTGTGGATTCAGTTCCAACGCCGCTTTTTTTCCGAATTTCGCCTTGGCTGACCCTTCGCTTGCTAGACTTTGAACAGGCTCTAAATCATTCAGCGTCGCACGCTTGGCAAACCGCCCACCCCTGCAGAGGGGGTGGGCGGTTTTGTTTGGGGGGGCAGCCAAGTACCCGACCCCATTAATGAATTAACCTTCAGCTATGTATTGATTACCGGCATTTCCTTCAAAATACTACAAATATTTTTTACGAGAATGATAGACTTGCGTCATAACGATAACGATAACGCTTCGACTTACGACATAGCCAGCCCTGCCTTCATGCCTATAGCACTCAGATTACTAAATATTATTCGCGTGAATAACGCTTGCCACAGTATTAAATAGGCTCTTCGTAAGCGATTACTTAATGCGCTTCCAACTTTCTTAGGGGTGCGCTAGTTCTGTAGCAATCCTAACTGAGGACATATCGTGCTTCCAGAAAAATGGCTGACCCAATTTCTAGAATCAAAGAAGCTTTCAGGACCTGATGGCCGGATGCTCTACAACTACCGACTTTCTACGGCAGACTACCAATCTCTCCGAGAAACTCTAAAATTTTCCATGTGCTTTGGAGAGATGAAAGAGGTCGCGCTCAGGGTCAAAAGATTCCCTGCATTATTTGTGCTGTACGCCGCCGAGTGGTGTCGGCGTGAGTACGATGGAGGGCACTGGAAATGGGAACCCATTATTGAAAATTTTGAGGGGGGAGTTGTTCCCGTACCAACAAGATCAGAAATCGTTACGAAAGGCTTGGCTTATTGGTGCCATAAACCTAGCGATCAAGGTCAAAAATTTATTTGGGCAATTATTGCCCAGAGTGGGTTGCCATTACGCCTAATCGAACAAGGTGAAGGAAAATTTTCCGAGCTAATGAAACGCACCTTGGGGCAGGCCATCCGCTATCACTGGGATAAGAGCACAATCACCGAAAGGGTGGGTCAACTTGCTGAATCCCTGAGTTTGCCCATGCCCATTCGCATTCCTGAAATTTACAAGTTGATTGCTGAGATGGTGGAAACCACCATTGAACTACGTCGTGATTACAAGCTGAATGGGGCTGCTGACCCCATCCAAGAGCTAAATGCAAAATACCCTAGCTGGACAGACCGTTATCCGCTTCAAATGGATGATCGTGCGGCCAAATCCTTACTGGAGGGATTGGTCAAGGAAGCATCCCAACAATTCAATGGGTTAACCAATGGTGTTTTTTCTGTGGAGCGCCGACTATCAGAAACCTCACCGGCAACCTTCCACCTGTATTCTCGGATTATCTACAAGCCGCGCATCGAACTCGATGCCTTGGCTGATTTCTTTCAATTGCAGCAGGATGAGGCAAAATTCCCCAATAATTTCACCGTAGATGCCAATCTTGTCCATCGGCAACCCGTCATTGAAGCCCGCAAAATTTTGGGGGCAGAAATGGCGACTGTGACCTTGCAAGGTGTGAAAAAAATTTGGAGGGATGAAGAAGCCTGTCTGGAGCACACGCTCTATTTACGAGCCAGACAGGACTTGGCCGGACCCGTTGCTCTACCGGGTGGGGCAGCATTGGAACGAGACGAGCCTTGGGTTTTTGTTACGCGGGAAGAAAAACTTACATTGTGGGCCGTCGGCGGAGCAAAACTACCTGACGAAGAGGCCTTTATTACCCTGCCAGCCGGTTGGCGAATTGAACTCAGCACGCCAAGTAGCCTGGCCTGCCCAATGGGCATTTGCGTGGTCGGGAACGAGAACTTGCCCATGCATCGTATTCAGGGGGTAGTCACCCTGCGACAGGGCGAAAAAGCCTATCGCATTCGCACCCGACAAACCGAGGCTGAATCTGAGTTATATGCTTGGGAAGGCAAGCGCCTACCTTTTACCAGCAATCCACGCAATGTGTTCCTTGGCTTGCCTAGGCTGTACCGTTACCGTGCCGAGGCCGAGCCAGAGCAGGTCTTAGCGGCCGACCTTAAGTGGTTCATGGCGGGCGAAGCGATTGCCGATCCGAGAAGTGCCCATGGCCCAGTGGAAGTGCATTTGCTGCGGGAAGGGGAGCGTATCGCCCAGTTCCGTTTCGTGGTGCTGAATCGAGGCGCAATTATTCGCTTTCGTTCTGGTCAAAATCCCAGCGAGGGGGAGGTCGTTTTTTCCGGCTGGGGAAAAATGGAACTCGCTGTAAATTCACAGGAAATCACGGCGCAAATAGCGGTAACCGAACGGGAATACGTGGCGCGAATGCGCTGTGATAATACGCCACCGGAAACTGCCCATATTTCGGTACGCTGGCCATTCAACTCTCAGGAATTGCACCTGACCTTGCCCTTCCCAAGTTGTGGTGGTCGCTTTTTTGATGAGGCAGGTAACGCCCTACGAAATGGTGACATTTTGTCGATGAGGCGATTGATCGGTGCTCGGCTGCAGATTTTTGACGGCAATCCTGATGCTGCTAGCCGCTACCAAATCACCCTGCGGCTCGTTGAAAAAAATGGCACAGCCAAGGAACCCGTCGAAAAGCATCACCGGATAGATACCCCAGATGGGCGTGCTGAATTGCGGCTGATCGACTGGCAACGTGACATAGAAATGCTCATGGGACTTTCTGATCGACTCGATGCCCAAGTTGACGCAATCCTGAGCGTGGGAGGGAAATCAAATCAGTCAATCCAAATTACGCGCTACGACACCACTCTTGATACGAAGGGGGACTTTTTTTCCCTTCCTCGCCGATGCATCGAACGACTGACGGAGGACGAACTTGGGGCAATTTCATGTCTAGCCGCACCAATTATCGGCAACGATAAAGAAGGCATCGTCTTGGAGCAGGGACGATCGCAAGGTATAGCCACTGGCACTTGGTCAGCACGCAACATGGATTGTCGCCAAGGAGCATGGCTGATCTACCCTGGAGAGACTTCCTCCTTACTGTTTCGCCCCACAATCTGGAGTAATTCGGACATTGAGTCCGCGATGGTCAACCAGCAAGAACCCATAGTTACCGCAATGCTAGTCAGTGACAGTAGAAAGCGTGACGTGGACATTGAGGCTGCGCTTACTCAAGCCACAAGAGATTATCAAAGCCCTGCTTGGTCATTGATTGAGCGGCAATGGAGGGTGTTCCACCACCTGCCGCTCAGTAGCCTAGACATCTGGCGCAGAATAGCCGCCAATCCCACCATAGCAGCTCATGCCCTGTTGCGCCTTGAGCTCACAACCGAACAAATGACCAATTTTTTGTGCCGTTTGCGCGAAGAATTGGGATGCGCATTGGAGTTGGTGGCTGTCTCGGTATGGAAACAAGGTATCCGACAATTGATGCAATTGTGGACAGAACGCCTAGGCGAAGAAGAAATCGCGCTATCCGTTGTTTCCAAACGACTTGATCTCATCAAACAGCATGTTCCTGCTATCCGCCTGATACTGTATTTTATGAGATTTCAAAATGGTTTGGAACCGTCTTCCGATCTGCTGGCAGTTGGACAACAGTATCAACGCGACCGGGACAGCTTTACTCGGAAACTCTGGCAGGGTGATGATTCGCTCTTGCAAACCTTGCTATTACGCAATCATGCTGAAGATGAATGGCCGAAATCCAGTTTTTTTCTAAAGGGTGCCTGGCCATCATTTGGGGAAATGTGTAGAGCGGAAATTCCAGATAATTTGCTGAAAAATCTATTCTGGATGCAATCACAGGATTTCAAAATGACCGTGGTTAATTTACCAATTCTATGTGCGCTCTGGGCAATTACCGATACCGATCAAACTGACTGGAAACGGATTAACTGGATGCTTGCCCTACGCCAAGTGCGCAATTTCGACCCCCTCTGGTTCGAGCAAGCCTACTACCACGCCACCGCAGCCTGTCTGGCCTATGGCCTGATAAAATAATTCGAGCACCCATGAAATCCCAATTTTTCTCGTCTCTTCTCCCCGAACTTTCTATCCGTGCTACTCGCGCTACCATCGGAATGCTGGGCTTTTCCAATCCCGCCTTACGCGCCCACCTGAATGAGGTGTTTTCGCGACCTTATGGCAAGACCGGATCATTTCTCGGTGATCCGGTATTCGAGGCCACTTTCGGCTGGTCGCCTGCTGACCGGACGCTGGCATCCCTCGCACCTGACCTGTTGCCACAGAGCTTGCTGGAGGCCATGGAAAACCCGCCGGGCGGCAAGGACAGTGAGTATCGTTTTGCTTCCAGCCAGACACCTTACCGGCATCAGCTCGAAGCGTGGGAAATTCTGGGGCGTGCCGAACCGCAATCACTGGTAGTAACCAGCGGCACCGGTTCAGGTAAAACCGAATGTTTCATGGTGCCAATTCTCAGCAAGTTGGTACGTGAACACGAGCAGTCACAGCACAAGTTGGAAGGGGTGCGCGCCCTATTTTTGTATCCGCTCAATGCCTTGATTCAGAGCCAGCGCGAACGTCTGCACGCATGGACGGCGAGATTTGACGATGGTATTCGCTTCTGTCTCTACAACGGCAATACCGATGAGAAAGCACCGAAGCACGAACGCGACACGGCACCCAATCAGGTTATCGATCGGGAAACGCTACGAGCCAGCCCCTCGCCCATTCTGGTCACCAACGCCACCATGCTGGAGTACATGTTGGTGCGCTCTGTGGATGCACCCATTCTTCAGGCCTCTCAGGGCAAGTTGGAATGGATTGTTCTAGATGAGGCGCATAGCTACATCGGCTCCCAAGCAGCGGAGCTTGCGCTGTTACTACGCCGAGTCCTGCATGGTTTTGGTGTCGCCCCTGAAAACGTGCGCTTCGTCGCGACTTCCGCAACCATTGGTGATGACGAAGCCAAGGAAAAACTCAAGACTTTTCTAGCTGAGCTGGCAGGGGTGAGTGAGTCGCACGTCCATGTAGTGCAAGGATTTCGCCAGATTCCCGATCTTGATACCGGAGATGATTGCTATCGTGATGCCAGCCTTACCACACTGGAAGCAATACCAGTCGATGACGGCACGCTACGCTATGCCGCGCTGTGCGCCAATCGCCGTGCGCTCGCCATCCGAGAGGCATTTCTTCCATCATGCAATGGAAAACCTGCGAACACCCTCAGTGAAATCACCCAACTACTTATTGAATCGGATAACTACCGGCAACCCGCCGCACAGTTGGAAACATTACGCTGGCTAGACCTGCTAACCAGCGCAGTAAAGCACCAAGGCAAAACAGCAACCCCGTATCTTCCCCTACGACTACATGCCTTTCATACCGTAGTACCCGGCTTATGGGCGTGCAGCGACCCAATATGCAGCCACAAGGAAAACACCGCGCTAAATAGCCCAGAATGGCCTTACGGCAAAGTTTTTTTTGAAGAGCGCCAGCATTGCGACTGTGGCTCGCCGGTTTACGAGCTGCGTTCATGCAACGATTGCAATACCACCTACCTTTGGGCACGCCAAGATGGTGTGGGCGGTAAATATTATCTGGTACAAGATCGGCAAGAAGATGCCGACGAATTCGCTCTGGAAATTGAAACATCGACAGACTCGGAAGAGGAAGAAATCCCAGAAATCCTGCCCAGCGAGATTCGAAGTCGCAATACCGTGCTGATTGCCAATGCCTACCCGACAAAAACCGGAATCGTGCAACTCGACCGCAAGACGCGGGAACTGGATGAGCCAGATTGTGAGAACCCCTTGCAACTGCGTGTCCGGGACAGGTTGGCAAACGATATAGGACGCATGGAGTGCCCAGAATGCGGCGGACATCATGAAAACGACCAGCAGCAGTTCCGCCGCGCCATGCTGGGCGCGCCTTTCATGCTTGGGCAGATCATTCCAACTTTGCTGGAATATTGCCCCGATATAGACCCAAAAATTGCCAAGTCTCTGGAGCGCCCAATGCGCGGGCGGCGCATGATTACCTTTACCGATAGCCGCCAAGGCACAGCACGCATGGCGGCAAAATTGCAGCAGGATGCCGAGCGCAACCGACTGCGGGGACTGGTCTATTTCCGAGCAGTGACGACACCGGTCGATGCGCCCATAGATGTAGCAAAACTTCAGACTGAAATTGACCAGCTACGTTCGTGCAACTCGCCGGTGTTAAGCGATCAGATTAAGGATAAAGAAGCCGCGCTATCGGCCGCCCAACAGCCAAAACCAGTTCCTTTCAAGGAAATGCGCTCATGGCTGGAAACCAACGAAGAGGATATCAAGCACTGGATACACGATTACTACGCTGACCGAGACCCTAATGCTTTTGCTGGCAGCAATGGGCTTGAAAATTTGGGTAAATTGCTACTGACACGGGAATTTGCCCGCCGCCCCGCTCGAGCGAACAGCCTTGAAACACTGGGGATGATTGCAGTTCACTATCCTAAGCTGGAAAAAATCAACCAAGCCCCCGCTTCGCTGTCTCCAATTGAATGGCGGCAGTTCCTCAAAATCACACTAGATTTCCATGTCCGGCAGATGACCGCCATTGATCTCCCCACTGAATGGGAGCGCTGGGGAGGCGACAAACGCTTGGTCAGAAAATGGCTGTTGCCTTGGAATTCATCCGAGCAAACAACGTCTAGGAACAAAAAATGGCCGCAATGCAGCGGGGGTGCTCGGCGAAACCGCCTAGCGCGAATACTGGCTTATGCCCTGAAAATAGACCCAACCACCCCGATGGGGCGAGACAGGGTTGATGCCTTACTACGCCAAGCATGGGATGATCTAGTCAATGCGGGACTGTTACAAGGCTCTAACAGTGGCCGTTATCTCTCGCTGGAAGATATGGCCTTCGCCCCCATTGCCAAGGCATGGATGTGCCCAGTTACGCGCCGCCTGCTAGATACGACCTTTCGCGGTGTAACACCCTATCTTCCACCCGAAAATCCTACAGAAAAAACAGCACTCTGCCGTGAATTGACTGTGCCCGTATGCCCATTGTTGAACAAGGACTACGCTGAGCCAGAGAAAAGAATGCCCAAATTGCGTGGCTGGCTAGCTGACAACAAAGACATTACCATCTTGCGCAACGAAGGTTTATGGTCAAACCTCAATGACCGCATCGTCGAGAGCGGCATCTACTTTCGCACGGCGGAACACTCCGCCCAGCAGGGTAGCGAGACCTTGGCACGCTACGAGCGGGACTTTAAGGAAGGGCGCATCAACTTGCTGAGTTGCTCCACCACTATGGAAATGGGGGTGGATATTGGCGGCCTGTCTGTTGTGTCTATGAACAACGTGCCACCCCATCCAGCCAATTATCTGCAGCGGGCGGGACGGGCAGGGCGGCGAGGAGAAACCCGCTCGGTAGCAGTCACCGTTTGCAAGAACAATCCTCACGACCAGCATGTGTTCAACAACACCCCATGGCCATTTGTTACAAAACTACCAGCCCCAGTCATTCTCCTTTCCAGCCCTGTTCTGGTGCAGCGTCACATCAATGCCATGTTGCTTTCCCATTTCCTGCACGAGCATCCATCAGCGGCAAGAAATTTGACCACGCTCAACACCGAATGGTGGTTTCTTCCCCAAAACACTTCGCCAGCAGAATTATTTATAGTTTGGCTCGACCAGTTCGATGAAAATCAAATGCCGAAACTTGCTAAGGGGCTGCGCCGCCTATTGCGTCATACCTGTTATGAAGAAACACAAGCATTGTCCGATTTGGCACGGCATGCGTTGGAAATGCATGAAGCCTATCGCAAAAAATGGGCGCAGGAATATATCGCAATTGAAAACCAACTCAAGCCCTTTGACACCCCCACCAAACAAAAAGAACCAGCCTATCGCGCATTAGAAATCCAGAAAAAGCGGCTGCTAGGTGAGTATTTGTTGCGCGAATTAGCCAATGCCGGATTCTTGCCAGGGTATGGATTCCCCACCGACATTACCAGCTTTGAGACTCTGACCAAAGATGAAATTGAGCGTCAAAAAAGCCGTAGAGGAAAGGGAACTCAGGAACGAGAAGACAATCGTGGCCGCCGCCGAAGCCTGCCCAGTCGAGACACTATGACAGCCCTACGGGAATATGCACCAGGTGCGGAAGTTGTCATTGACGGACAAGTCTACATGTCAAGGGGGATTACGCTGAACTGGCATGCCCCAGCAGCAATCCCTGATATTCAGGAAATCCAGAATATCCGCCATGCTTGGCGTTGTGGACAGAATGGGTGTGGAGCCAGCGGCACAGCAAATCAGGCGGAAAACCTGTCTCATTGCCCAGAATGCGATAACAGCCTTTTGGGAAGTGGCACACATTTTATACACTATCTAGATCCAGCCGGATTCTCGGTCGATCTCTACGACAAACCCCACAACGATGTCAGTTCACCCACCTTCGTGCCGGTGGAAAGACCTTGGATACATGCTGGTGCCGCAGACTGGATGCCACTCTCCAATGCTGGATTAGGAAAGTTCCGCACAACGCCCACTGGTTCTGTTTTTTACCATTCCAAAGGGCTGCATGGCACGGGATACGCCATTTGTCTGGAATGTGGCCGAGCAGAGCCCATGCCAATACACGAGAGTGATGGAGAGGTGCAGGTTGAGACAAACAGCCATTTACCCGAAATATTTCAGTCCCCCCACATCCGTCTTCGTGGAGCACAAGGAGGAGAGACCAGCAAATGTGAAGGCAGCTTCAAATCCTATGCCATCAAACCAAGCTTGCAATTGGGCCATGAAATCCAAACAGATGTTTTGGAAGTCGTATTGTTCGGCTTGGATGAACAGCCCATTAGCGATAAGCAGGTAGCTTATTCGCTGGCAGTGGCACTACGGGAAGGTATTGCCCGCCGGCTTGGCGTGGAGGCCTCCGAGCTGGGATGCGACACTAAGCCTGTACGAGTCAACGGGCAAATTGCGCGAGCCCTCGTTGTGTATGACCGATTTGCCGCAGGCTATTGCTCGGCAATCGCCAAAAATCTGATAGAGGCTCTCAGATTAATTCCCGATATTCTAAAATGTCCGGCAGATTGTGACAGCGCTTGTCAGCATTGCCTGCTGCAGCATGATACCCGCTTCCGCTTTGATGAATTGAACCGCCATATGGCTGCGGACTTTCTCAATGTGCCTTGGTTGAACAAGCTATAACTTCCCGATAACCTGACTTTCTTTGGCGATAGCCAATCGAATGCCAAGCAAATAAACCCCCGAAAAACCTCACTGAACACGCCCACCCAGAGGAACGGAACTGATCCCAAAGAGCTGCACATATGGGCTTTGTTGCACAAATCAGCGTCGTAGTGCCGCTGGTAGAATAGCTACATGAG
>ERZ650307.734-NODE-734-length-18656-cov-7.295145_pt1 | contig 18656 bp, 18 predicted proteins | sample MGYA00376243_ERZ650307 | MGnify/ENA primary metagenome ERZ650307 (study PRJEB26733, sample SAMN07839242) | wastewater metagenome | biome: urban; feature: artificial channel; material: waste water | place: USA: North Carolina | collected 2016-03-31 ... | reverse complement strand
CGCTGCCTGTTCATCGCGTCCGGTCACGGGTCAGGCCGACCGTGGAATACCGCAGACGCCAGGCTTTTCTGGCGGCAAGGATATGCCGCGAAAGCGGCTTGAAGGGCGTTCCTTAAAAAGGCGAGGGGCTGGCGAAAAATACCGGCTGCGCCGGACCTGAGCGGAAAAATCGCCCGTCCCGTAACAGGCCGGACGCGAGACACTGGCAGCGGGTGGCAGGTTCATCCCCCGCGCCGCGGTCGCGGGCTATCAGGCGAACCAGACACTATTTCGGACGGCAAACCGGTGTTAAGCGGCCTCAGGGATTACCGACCGCCTCCTACATATTTCTTTATAAATCTACATAAATCGCTCTTTATTCTACAAGGAGGTGTTTACCGGAAAAAAACGATCAAGGATGCGACATTTATTTATTATTTTTCCATATTTTTCCATATCAGCCTCATATTAATCTTTACTCATCCACGAACATGCGCAATAATCCATATTCACTCCATATTTCTCTTAGTTAATTCTATTTTTTTCTAGATAATGTGAGGTTCAAAATGCGTATTTTTGTTGATGACGGTTCCACCAACATCAAACTGGCATGGATGGAAGAAGGTGCGGTGAAAACGTTGATTAGTCCAAACAGCTTTAAACCTGAATGGTCCATGACGCTTCTGGGATTGACTGATTCAACAGCACCAGCGTCCACCAACTATGAAATTGACGGGCAAAAATACAGCTTTGACCAGCTGAGTCCGGATGCCGTACGCACCACCGAAACACGCTATCAGTACAGTGATGTGAATGTTATCGCTATCCACCACGCGTTGATGCAGTCTGGCATTGAACCACAGCCAATTGACATCGTGGTTACGCTGCCGCTGGGCGAGTATCTGGATGAGAACGATCAGCCTGATATGGCCAACATCGAGCGTAAAAAAGCAAACGTGAAGCGCGCAGTAGCAGTTCAGGGGCGTGAGAGTTTCACAGTACGTAAAGTCACAGTCCTGCCAGAGTCAGTCCCCGCCGGCTTTAGTGTACTGAAAGATCTGGATGATCTGGATTCCCTGCTGATTGTGGATATCGGTGGTACGACGCTGGATATCGCGCACGTCCGCAGCAAAATGTCCGGTTTCACCAAAACGCATTGCGATCCTAAAACCGGCGTTTCTATCATCACCGAAGCCGTGAAACATGCACTGGATGCAAGCGTGAGCACACGCACCAGTTCGTATTTTGCCGACCGTCTTATCCAGGCGCGTAATGATGAGACATTTCTTTCCCGTTACCTCCAGAACGCAGACCAGCGAGCCCTGGTGATGAAGGTACTGCATGAGCGTGAAAAAGCTCTGACGCACCGAGTGATCGATTCCGTAGGCCGCTTTGCCGGTTTCACACATGTCATGGTTGTGGGGGGCGGTGCCAGCCTGGTCGCCGACGCAGTGAAGAAAGCGACGGGTGTGGGTGACGATCGATTCTTCGTCAGCGATAACCCGCAGTTCGATCTGGTTCTGGGCATGGTGGCAATGAAGGGCTGAGTATGACTGATAACCGCAAGTGCTCGTTTTATATCTACCCGGAGCGCAATGCGGCTGACCGGGTAGCCGACAGTTTTCTGGAAAAGCTGCCTCAAAAAGAGCGCGGCCGTGCGATGCGCGCCATGATGCTCTGTGGTGCTGCGCTAATGAAACAGGACGAACGCCTGCCGTTCCTGATCTCTGAATTCCTGACAGAAAGCACCTCAATGAATGATATTCAGCGGATAATCAGCAGTACGCTGCCGCAGCAGGACATGAACGATATGACGCGCCTGCTTGAAGCGTTTCTGCAGGCATCTGGCGGTGGCAACAATACGGTGGGCAACCCCGTTGCGCCCCCCGAGCCGGGAACGCATGAGGATAAGAATCTGGAAGAAACCCGGAAGAACGTCCAGCAGATGTTCCCGGACGATGATTAAAGGCGATGGTCGTTTCTGCATAATCAATATGTTACACATCGTAATTGGTTGAATCGTGCACTTAACGTACAAAAATTTCTGTTCTCCAACCAACTCCACAGTCCCCGAATGCCCCCCTGTAAAACAGGGGGTACCAGGACCTCAGCTCCGGTATAATACTGCCGGATGAGCACACTCAAACCAACGGAGAAGCGGAATGTCAGGCAGAAAAGGAAAGGGCGGGAAGTCACCGGTTCCCCATGACGGGCTGTTTAAAACCTTCCTGACCCACACGGATACCGCCCGGGATTTTCTGGCCCTGCATCTGCCCGCAGAGCTGCTGCAGTTGTGCGACCTGACCACCCTGCAGCTGGAATCAGGCTCCTTTATTGAGGAAAACCTGCGAACCTATTTTGCCGACGTGCTGTACTCCCTGAAGACCACCGAGGGTGAGGGATACATTTATACGCTCATTGAGCACCAGAGCAGTCCCGACAGGCATATGGCGTTCAGACTCATGCGGTACTCCATTGCCGCCATGCAGAAACACCTGGATGCCGGTCATGAGCAGCTGCCGCTGGTTATTCCGCTGCTGTTTTCCCACGGTCGTGGCAGCCCCTGGCCCTACACGCTGAACTGGACGGAGCTGTTTGCCAGCCCGGAAACAGCGCGAAAACTGTATACCGGTGATTTTCCCCTCATCGATGTTGGCGCCATCGATGACGATGAAATCATGAAACACCGCCGGATGGCCCTGCTGGAACTGATGCTCAAGCACGCACAAACCCGCGACCTGGCCGAGCTGACCGAACATCTGGTCACCCTGCTGATTGCGGGTTACACTACCGATGAGCAGCTGGTCACGTTGATGAACTGGATGCTGCAGACGGGAGACACGGCCAGACCCGAGGCATTCCTGCAGGAACTGGCCCGCCGGTCACCGCAACACGAGGAGATTTTAATGACTATTGCACAACGCCTGGAACAGAAGGCCCGCGAAGAAGGGCGCATGGAGGGCATCCAGCTTGGCGAGCAGCGCGGCATCCAGCTTGGCGAACAGCGCGGCATCGAGAAAGGTGAGCGCGAAGCGACCCTGAAAATTGCCCGCACGATGCTGCAGAGCGGCATCGACCGCAATACAGTGATGGCCATGACAGGTCTGACTGAAGAAGATTTGCAGCGCATTACCCACTGACACTACCGGGTTGCCTGCTGGCAACCCGGTCTTTACTGGTCAACCAGCGCTGATTGTCACCAGTTTCCAGTGATCGTCGTTGCAGACTGCCTCCCAGCCACAGCTTTTCAGTAGCGCATTAAGCCCCTCGGCGCGGCCGCCAATTCTTGCTGGAACAGGTAGCACCTGCGTCCCGTCATCATTAAAACCAATATCCAGCGCGCTTTTCAGCAGACAGATACTGTTCACCGATGCCGATGGCAGAATCTTATTTCGACCGCTCCACTCACTGTCGCTGAGGACGTGATACACCCAGTCGTACTGTTTCGCCAGCTCCAGCGCGTAGGTCAGGCGAAAAAGGTCATTCTGCTCAGACAGTTCACCTGTACAGCTGCGCCAGAGATAATCCAGCTTATGGCGCAATCGCGCACGAACGCCGAGCGTCCGGCCCTGTTTGAGTATCCAGTCAACATCGGTGGCCACGTCACGTGAAAAACGGCGCTGTTTTTTCACCTGCGCAAACCAGCGGGTGATAAACAGGTTTTCCTGCGACTCCGACGCCACCAGGCCATCTTCCCTGGCAGTCAGCAGGGCGATAAGTGCGCACCATGCCAGGTGACCCGTTTTTTCCATATTTCTCATATCATCACCAGCCCGGGGGCTGTCCTTCAGCAATGATGCTTGTCATCCAGTTCCACCAGTCGGCTGTTCATCTGGTCGGGATGTTCCCGATATACCTCGCCCCTGGCCGGTGCCAGCTGTAGCGTCAGGTGCCGGGCAACACTATCGTCGTCACTATCAGGCGCACCAATCAGCCAGACCGGGTAGGGGGCATACCTGACGTCATTCCGGAGCCGTTCACCCAGAGAGACCATTTCAGCTTCAGACGCACACCCCGGGGCAAAAACCAGCCGGGCAGTTATTCGCCCACAGCGAGAGCAGGGGAACGTGGTGTTTTCGAGGAGCGCCGTGCCGGGAATGGGGTCAGGAGGAGAGAGGAAATGTCGGGTACCATCAGGTTGCCTGCCGGCATGCTCAATCAGCGCATCGACCATCCGCTGAGCAACCAGCGCGACAATATCTTTATTCAGTTCCACAGGCTCTTTAACATGGGGGCGCAGCTGCGTGTCGCCAGATGGCGTTTCGCTAACAACCACCCCACCCACCTCATCGTGGTCATAATAAATGATGTATGTGTTTCCCCGTCTCCGAACCTGAACATCTGGAGGCAAATGTAGCTTTTGAGACGCTGATGAAATTAACATTCAAACCTCACTTAAGAACCCACTGAAAAGAAAAGTTGGCCGCGATTGCTGTTACCCGGTCGCTACCCGTATAACAGAGTTCACTCATGTTAATAACCGTCTACGTTACCGGGCTGTGAAATGCGATTCGTATCTATTAAGATCGACTCCCTGAGTGCATCCATTTCGGAAAACTTGAGGCCATAGAGTTCTTCATATAATTCAAACTCCTCTTTTGTTAGTTCTTTTCTAATCCAGCATTCCCATGCTTCACGCGCACTGAAATCAAGCCATTCGAACTCTGGGTGCGATTCAAAGAACCAACTGATCCCCGGAGACTTAATTAATCCTGCGAGCCGTCTGGCCAGACGAGTTTCAGCCTGGGCATATTTTAAATTTGTCGATATCATTTTCTGATTCCCTTACTGCATATAACCTGTGCGGTGAATATTAACACCTTAGCTAAAGGCATTTCAGTTGAAATGCGCCTGTGGCGCATGGGAGCGAAGCGATACGACCGCGCAGTATTGCGCGGGGTTTTTCTGTTCGGCTCAGAAGTGAAATGGTCTCCTTATTCAAATTACCTGAAGAAGTTAAACTACGGTAGTTCCCCCCCCTTCCTGCCAGACCATACGGACGTACAGCGCACACAGAACGGTTTGTGCGCCTTCGGAGTGGTCACGGCAAGGCATAGCCGTAGCCGGGGCGTATCTCCGCGTTAGCGGGCCTTCAGGGCCGCTTACGGGCGTGTTACTCGATTCATCCAGCGATATCACTGACAGCAGGACACGAGATAGTTACAACATCCATCATTAAAAGCGACATCACTCCCGGCCTTCGGCCGGGGGCGGGGCCGCTTTTCAGTGGTGGGGAGGGGCTGTCCGGTTTCAGACGTGTGCTGCTGGTGCCTTTTGGAAATTATTTCGTATGTTGTAACTACAGGCGTGCCAGGGGCCCGTCGCGTAGCGATGGGAGCAACTTCAGGTAGTTACCGAACCGGCGCGGACGTAGTCCGCTGCAAGGGCGGACATTTTCAGGAGCCTGTCCACAGGTCAGGCGGCGAATAGGTTATGTATTTATATGAAAGATATAAAAGATGTTTAAAAGAACTACAGAGCAGGTTTTTAAAGGAAACCACGCACTTTGAAAGAATACCGACAGGCGCTTTATCAGCACAACGGTTGTAACCTTATAGAAAGGTCCCTTGCAGTTATTTGTGGGTTAGTGAATCTGGCGACCAGATGTGGCCACTCTGATGCAATTTCTGGTCATTCTGATGGCGGAATGGTGTGAATGTCAGGAAGGACAGCCGTCATTTCGTGCAGAAAACCGTCAACGGGGGACTGCAGACGTGCGAAACCCTCCGGCGCCAGCCGGATTTTTCAGTCAGGTAGGTTATATGGGGACGGCGGCCAGCCGCGTGTAGTTATTGCCCCGCGACATCAGCATGCGCTCTTTCACGCGACGTTCCAGCTCGCGTTCGAGAGCATCCCTGTCGCCGACGAAACGTCCTCTGGCGTAATCACGCGTCAGCTGCTGTTTCACCAGCGTCACAATGTCCTTACGGGCTCTGTCCGCGTCACGTCGGGCGCGGGCGCGCTTCAGGCCATGCTGTTTACGTTCGGACTGGTAGCTGCGGAACCGTTCGCGCACAAACCGCCAGGCCTTCGCTATCAGCTCGTCCATCTCCAGCGGCTTCAGGTTCTGCTTCTTACGCTGCTGATTTTCCCATTCAACGCGGCTGCGCCTCGCGGCCACAACAGCAACGTCAGAGACGTCAAGCGCGGAGAACAGTGCCGGCGTGAAGGTGATATCGGTCGGGATGTTGCAGCCAATCTGCGGGTCATACTCGGTCTGGTAGGTAATCAGCCCCAGCTCCGCTATGAACTTCAGCGCCCGCGTGGCACGGGTGATGGACAGATTGCCACTTTTTGACTCGGTGGCCAGACCGCACTCGATGGCCAGATTGGTGATGGAGCGCTGTACACGATTGGCCAGCGGGTCATAGTGGAAGCATATCCCCTGGAGCAGTGCATCAATGGCACGACGACGCAGCAGAGGCGGCATCCGGTGACGTTTACCCAGCGAGCGTACAAACGCCACATGGACGGAAAAGTCAAAACGGGACGTGAAGCCCTCAGCTTTCGCCATCAGCTTACGACAGAACGGCAGGGTCTTTTTCCCTTCTCGCGGCGTGAATATCGGATTCGGGTTTTTGACCTGACGATAATGGGAGAACAGGGTCTGAGCGTCAGTCACACCTTCCCGCACTTATGTTGCACGGAAGGAGCAAATGGCACAGAAACAGGTATTGAACTTTTCTGAGCATAAAACTATACTCCCTGCATAGAGCAACAGCTTCTATACAGTTTAAGTAGGCCCCGTTAATCTTCTATCCCGCCAAGAATTGAAAGATTATCGGGGTTTTTGCTTTTCTGGTTCCGGGTAGACACCTCATCAGAACCAGTTCCCTGCCACCTTACGGCGTGGCCAGCCAAAATTCTTCAAACGATCAGTAATCTAGCACTCAAAATCTTAAGTATCAAGAAAGTGAGTCCATCACGATGCTTTCGACTAAAAGCTTCCCTTTCAATCAACTTTTCTAACACTTCAGCTTGAGTAACACCATCTTCTTCACAAAGGTTAGAAAGATACTCTTTGATTTCGGGCTTAATAAATACTTTCAGTTCTTTATGCGTAGCCCTTTTTTTAGCCGAAGCAATTTTCTGTCGCTCAGCTTCACTAAGGGGATTACCCTTTCTGTAAGCGCGTTTCGATGAGGAAGTTACTGCATTTCCGACCTGCGACATATTTGCCTCCTCAAGGATCAAGCAAGGATCGTTTCGCAGAGGATACTACAGATTCGTGAAATCAGCGACTTAACTTTACGCGAAAGTGTGAGCCATGTTGGCGCATGGCTCACCTGGAGGGATGCAGATTGCAGATCACGTTACGATGCTGATTAGTATGAAGAATGCCAGTCAGTTCCCCCGTCCCAGCGCGACTGCCAGTGCTGAAGGTAGGCTTGTGCCACTTCCGGCACGTCATTAATCACCAGCACGTTCTCACTATTTCTCGAGGCCGCAGATCGGGTCATATTAAAGCTGCCTGACTCAACCGTCTGATTATCAACAATAATGACTTTATCGTGCATGATGGCGTAGTGGCCGTTGGTACGCAGTGGAATGCCGGCATTCACCACAACATTCATCGCCGCCTGGCTGGTTTTGTTCCGGTTTCCTTTCTCATCGAGGACTATTTTCACATCCACACCCCGGTGTTTTGCTCTGACAAGTGCGCTAACCACCTCCGGAGACGTAAATGAGTAGCCCATCAGCCGAATTTCGTGCTGTGCTGACTCAATAGTCTTAAGGACCAGCTGCAGGGCCGTTCCTTCCGGAGAAAAACCCGTCTCGATGCTGGCGGCATACGCTGCCGGTGTGGGTGAACAAAGCGCCAGACCGAGCAGCCCGGCCACCAACCATCTGCAGGTATTTGATTTGCTGCGTACGGCCATAGTTATCCTCATTACATACCGTCCATAAAGTGCGGGGAGAGTATCTGTACGTCATTAATCAGCAGCCAGAGGCTCAGGCTTAGTTCTTCCATCAGAACCACAACAGCAACCAGTGACGTCCACGCACGCCGATCGCGTTTCAGGAGCTGACGAAACAGCGCCACGCTGGCCACAAAAATGCCGACAGTTATCCAGGGAACGAGCTGGTTGATAACCATTGCACTGCTGCTGCACTCAAAACATGCCATAGGATTTCCTTCACAGAATTGATTAAGAAACGCCGGGTTCGGGGAAAACTCGCTTTTCCCTGGTTGGTTCCGGCGTTGGACAACGACGCGGAGCGGAGGCGTCAGGTCGTTCTGGTATGACGGAACCAGTAGCAGACAGGCCCGTCGTCGGTATCATGGACTGAGCCCAGAAACCAGCCGTCATCATCCGGCGGTTCGGGTATCCAGCCCCGTGCGTCCGGCGCTTCATCGGTAAATCCGGCAGCAAAAACCTCAGGAGCCTCATCGCGCATGGTCATCACAAAGCACTGCAGCCCGTGGGTCCTCAGCCAGTAGCTGAACTCCACCGCGGTTTCGCAGCCGCTGCGGACATACGCCGGATGCGACCAGTACCCCTGCTCATCACGCTCTGCGGTAACAGGCACAATCATCCTCTGACCTCCCCCGGCACGGACTGACTGACGGGCGTTTCGGTGTGGCATTCACCTGCAGCGTCTTCACCTGGCACCGGTCCGTCGAGCATCTGCATCCATCTCTGGCGCTCACCTTCCGACATCCTCCGGCACAGCCCCGGTGCCAGGACACTCAGCAGGTGCTCAATGTACGCCAGCCGGCTCAGCGTCAGGGATGCGTCTTCGGACTCCGGGCGCCTTATCGCCTGAGCCACCTCACGACACTCAAGAATACCTTTCATGAGCCGCACGCCACCGGCCACGCGCTCCAGCTCTTCGTAATGATGTATCTGCTCCATCATTCTCATGAAAATGACCTCATCGCTTTCACGGGCACGCGCTTTTTCACTCATCGCAGTAATGCGCTGATAAACCATCCAGATAAATAACGGCATTGATATCAACGCACATGTTTTCAGGCTGGCCCCCTCCGACTGAAAGTTATTTATTGCCAGATAAGCAAACAGGTAAATCAGGCAGCAGACAAATGCCAGCCCGGTATATTTATAAATTCGCATAGTTCACCTTTTAAGTTTGGCCTCTGATTTCATACGTAAAGCCCATTTTTAATTCCCGGAAAGCAATAAATACAAAAAAAACGGCATAACATTGTTGCCATTAAACCTGAATTGCTTATCGGAAATCATCATTAACGCAGTCATCCCTCATTAAGGAATGAGTTTTATTCTGCGCCGGGACAGCAGGAGAATGAATTAATACCGCATTGCGCTAAATAACTTAACCCGCTTTTTGTTGAGTGATGGCATCTGACACCCCGGACTCAGCCTCAAGCACCGTCAGAAAGTCCCGTATCATCCTCTGCAGCTCCCGGGCATCACGGCTTCGCAGCAGCGGCATGCCCGCCTGGCGCATAACCTCATCCAGCAGGATGTCACGCCGGCAGCGGCTTTTCTTCAGGTGGGACGCATCGTCCAGCTCCACGGCAGCCACAACGCGAAACGTCCTGCGATCAACGATAACCACGTCGCAGTGCCACTGGGCCGCCATATGGAAAAGCTTCCACCACGTCCGGCTCCGGCCCCTGACGCGCGGCGTTATCTGCACGATATCAGCCACCCTGACCTGCGGGCACAGATACCACCGCCTCATGTCCACCGACCGGAACAGCCCCTGCATAAAGTGTACCTCACGGTCGGTCATCAGCTGCGCCTGCCGCTCCCAGAACACGCCGCCCGCCATCAGTTGCTCTGTATCGCCCACCCTGACGCCAGCCTCTCTCAGCCGCCTGATAAGCGGTGCCTGCGGCCGTTTCTGCTTCAGCACGCGGGAAAGCAGGAAAATCAGTACCAGCAACGAAATGATAAATAACACCACACCGGCATTCATGAACCCACGCTCCCTTCGCTTCGCACGCCCTCGGATAACTGCCCGCCATCACCCGAGAGGGGTCTATCCCGGTCCAGCCCGAACCGTTCAGAGAACAGCCAGCCGCTCAGGATGAGGGTATTGGCGGGTTCATCAGGTGCGCAAATCGTAATACTCTCTTCAGTCACGTCTGTGATATCAAAGTTCGCACCGCAGAGATGCCGGATAATGTCATCCCGCGAATGAATGCGACCGTCCCCAACCAGTTGCTTCACCGTCCCTTTAATTATATCCCTTGCTTCTTCATTCACACCGGAGCATTTAATTTCAACTGACATACTATTTCCTCTACTGGTTTGAATTTTGTTTATTCTAAAAAGATATACCCACCTCTCTGGCGGTAACTTCATAACGAAAAATAAAAAATCAGGCATCACGAACAGGCTTTGTTTTCCGCAGCCGGACATTACCTGCATCATGTCTGATAATATCTATCTCATTTAATACACGGCGTAACTCGTCACGCATGAACTCCATTTCATTCCATGAACCATGATGCCTTATGTATTTAATCATGTGGTAAAAAATTGTTGGCAGGAAAGAGGGTTCATAGTCAATCCTGACTCTACGGTAAAGTTTAATGACGGCAAATATCAATAATATATTTAATATCACTGAAGCAATGACTACGGTATACATATTTGAAGTTCCACTTTATTAAATACAGAAAAGGGCGTTTACCAAACGATAACTGGACATCACCTCGTAAAATACTGTTCGGACGTGTTAACCAGAAACGCCGGAGACGGGGAAAACTTGCTTTTACCCTTCTCCGGGGTTGGACAACTGAGCACGGCGAAGGCGTCAGTCTCTTTTAGCGGTATCAGGTGGCGGACGCCTGATTATTTTTTGGTATCACCGGCAGCATGACTGATGGCCTGCTGCAGGGCCTCCGCGCTGGTGTATCCAGGGATAACCGTCACGTTATCAGCACTGGCGCCGGCTGACGGGAGAACCACCAGGGCCGGGGTACCGCTGAAGCCCAGCTGCTGCGCAAGTGTGTTTATGCCATCCAGGGTCCCCTGAACATCTGGGGCTGTTTTCGCATCGAACTTCACGGCTTTTGCGGCCGCGCTGATATCAGCATCGGTCAGCTTACCCTCGTTGTGGGCGGTAGCGTAAATCGCGTTGTGATAGTTAAGGTAAGCATCGGCCCCCTTCTGCTTCCAGATCTGAAGCCCGGTTTTCGCCGCACTGAGCGACGCCGGCCAGCGCTGGCCAAATATCGGGAATTCCTTGAACACAAAGCGCACGTCCGGGTTAGCTTTTATTACCTTCTCCAGTTCCGGCGCCAGGCGGGCACAGTAGATGCACTGGTAATCAAAGAATTCAACGACCGTCACTTTCGCATCAGCAGGACCATATGATGGTGTGCCTTTATCGTTCAGCAGCGCTGCCTGATTCTGAACCACGGCGGCCGTCATCGCCTGCTGCTGCTTCTCCTGCTGTTGGGCCTGCAGCTTCTGGCTGACCTCAACCAGCACTTCCGGATGAGCCAGCAGGTAGTCTTTCGCGATTTCACCAATGCGGGCTTCCTGCTCCGGGGTAAAGGCAGCGGCAGGTTTCTCTGCTGCCCCCGCCACGCCGGAGACCAGAAGGCCTGCGGCAAGCATGACTGAAAGGGTTTTATTCATGTTCATCCTGTGTTTTTCTCTTCTCGGTTGTTATCAGTTCGTTCCGTGCACGGGTGGCGACGCTTCTGACCGCCCTGCGCTGTCGTTTAGCGTGCTCCTGAGCCCTGCGCTCCACGGCATACGCCGCCTCCTCCGCACTCACCGCTGCGACCGGTTCACCGGCAAGGTTTTTACGCCACGCGCCCACCGTCATGGCGCCCAGATACGCATCCGAGCGGGTCACTGCGGCAAGGCAGCGCTTCAGCGTCTTCACGGAGACATCCAGCCCGCGCATGCGAATGTCATTCACCATCGCCTCCCGGATGTTGACCGCCAGGAGCTGCGGCTGGCCGTCCGTCACCAGGGCCGGCCAACATTGCTCCAGGAGCGCGAGCGCGTCCGCAAGCGGCATGACCTTCCGGTACACCGGTTCCGGGGCAGGTTTGCGCCTGGCCGCCCGCATGGCCTCCCGCTCCTGCGCCTGTCGCTCAGCCCACTGCCGGGCTTTCTCTGCTTTTCTGGCGGCCTTCTCGTCCGCCTGCGCCTTTTTCGCGCTCTCATCCACCGCCTGCTTCCTGACCTTCCAGGCAGGCGTCGTGTTCACCACCACGGTCTTTTTACGCGTGACCCGGCCCGGTCCCGCACCGTCCGGTTCACTGTTGTTAACGGCGCGCTGACCTTCTGGCTCCGCCTTACGGCGCAACGTCAGCGTGGGGCGCCCCTGCTCTTTCATCCTGCCTCCGGATAAATCTGTTTCACGTGTATTCCCCTGACTGACCCTATTCTGACACGGCAGATATCACATCACCATCAGTCCGATGACGGCAAGGTGCACCGCGTAGAACAGCGGGAAAAATTCGCGCGGCCAGAACCTCGGCACGCGGCAACAGGTCCGGCTCAGCACCGTCAGGGTAACGCCGGGTATTACCAGCCCCGCAATGGCAAAGGTGGGGCTGTCCGCAGCATTCAGCGCGAGTATCGCCAGCGCCAGACACAGCGCCAGCCCCGTGCGCGTGGTGCGCCGGCCCGTCATACAGACGCCGCAGGCCAGCATCAGCATGACTACCCCCGCCAGCCCGTAGCTTCCCTCTGAAAACGGCAGCCAGGCCAGAACCAGCATCAGGGAGAGCGGCCACGCGCACGGCCCGTACCGCTGCATCAGCGCCAGCGCCTGTCCGCTGACCGCAAAGGCAAACAGAATATTGCCCAGGTCCGGGCGCAGCCCGGCCAGTATCCAGCCGCCCTGCGCCACCCCGGCCCATATCCAGAGCCGGTTCAGGGCGCGCTGCTGAATCTGCGGATGGCGGGCGAGGTTCATGGCCCAGACCAGGCCAAAGAGCGGAAACGCTCCCCGACCGGCAAGACGCAGCCAGTCATTATCCAGTCCGCACAGCATGCTGATGTGGTCGGCCACCATCAGCAGCAGCGCCACGGTTTTGATAAGGTCGGTCTGGCCCGGCGTCCACACAAGCAGACGCTGCAGCCAGCAGTCGGCCACCACCACAAGGGGGAAGAGCGGATGGTTTTCAGCGCGCATATCAGTCGCCTCCCAGGGTCTTTTCACGCTCAAGGTCTCGCACCGTTTCGCGCTCCATCTGCTGCAGGCGGTCCCGCTGCACGTTCTCACGCACCACCTGAGACACCGCCTCATCCCGGCGGCGTTCTTCCGGCGCATCCGGCAGCGTGAGGGGAGATGCCGGCGTTTCTTTTATCCGCTCCATATCCCGCACCACATCCCGGACGGCAACGTCAGCTCCTCCGGCCGGCCTGTCGCCACTGCGGGCCATCTCGCGGACCGCCTCTTCAGCACGCTTATCCAGCTCCCGCTGCACCTCAGCCTCCCGGGCCTGCTGTGCCAGCACCTCCGGCGGCACCGTTTCTGCGGGCTGCGTACCAGTGCCATCGGGCAGGCCGTCGGCCCAGACCCGACCGCCGGTAATGGCGCCGGGGTTCCACGGTCGCACCTCGCCTTCGAGCCGCACCACCACGCCGCTCTGCGGATTCTCCCGCGCGAGCCGCACGCCCTCTTCCATATCCCGCGCCAGCAGCGACTCGCCGTTACGGCTGGCCTGCAGACCCGCAAACGCCGCGTCCCCGCTGCCCATCACCCGGCCTTCACCAGCGAGCCCCTTAAGCTGCCCGTCTCCGGACGTCAGGGCGCTCAGCCAGACGCCCGCCTGCCTGCCGTTGCGGTCGAAGGCCGGGAGCGCCACGTGCGGCTGCGGGTATTTACGCCCCGGCGAGATAAATTTCGCCATCGAGCCCTCAGGCTGCAGCCCGGCCTGGCGCAGCGCGGCGCGACCGGCAGGCACCTCACCCAGCGCTTTTGCCGTCGCCGTCAGGCGGGCGGCATTCGCGACGGCGCGGTCGCCGCGCGGCTCCAGAATGTCATGCGCCGTACTTTTCGCCTGCGATTTTTCCATCGCGGCCACCCACTTATCCCGGTTGTCGGTATAGACCTGCGCGTGCTGCTTCATGCGGCTCAGCGCCACGTAGGCTGACTCGAAGCTCACCATCCGCTTACGTCCGCCGTCCGTGCCCTGCAGGGAGATGGAGAAGGGTTCGCTCGCTCCCTGTGAGCCTTCAACGGTGACGGCATAGGCCAGGTCGATGTGCTGCTCTGCCTGCTCGGCTGACGGCGTGAGCGTACGGGTCTGTTTCCCGTCCGACAGCGTGACGCTGTCACCTTTTATCTCACTGACCGACCAGACGCTGTTGGCCACGAAGCCCCGCTCGTTGTCGCTTTTCGAAAAGCGCATCCGGTCGCCTTCCGACACGGTGATGGTGTCCTGACGGTAGAGCGTGACGCCCTCTGTCGCCGCCTGCGCGGGCGACAGGCTGCGGGTGTTGCCCTGCGCATCCTTCAGCGTCACCAGGTGCGCCTCCCCGTCCAGCGCCTCAATGCTGTAATAGGTGCTGTCCAGCAGAACCAGGCTGTCGCGGGATGCCTCCCACGTTGCCATGCGCCGCAGCTCCCCGTCGCGGATATTGGCAGGCGTGAGAACCGGCAGCGTGACCTCTTTTTCGCCCACCTCGCCGGCACCCTGACGGGCGTCATGAATCATGGCGTTCACCTGGCGGCGGTCGGCGTTCAGGGCGGTGATAACGATGGTCTGCGCCTGCGCCTCTGACGTGCGCCCCGTGTAGTCCTTCACGATGGCCTCCAGCAGCGTCGCGGGCTGCCCGCCGGGCATCAGGTCGCCGGCCGCCACGGCTTTCGCAATGGCCTCCTCCCGTTCGCGGCTGAACTCCATGACGGAGCTGTCCGGCTGCCAGGCATCCGCCCTGCGCGGCACCTGTGCCGGCGCCACGCTCTCAATGGTCGTCAGGGCGCTGCCGATATCGCGGCTAATCAGGCTGTAGACGGCAGGTTTAAGCTCCGGCGTCTGGCGGACAATCTCCTGCATCACCGCCACGTCAATGGCGCTGCGCTTCTGCAGCAGGCGGAAGGGCTGGCCCGGGGCAATGGACTGCAGCTGGTCGGTATCGCCGCTGGAGACCGCGCGTCCCCCGCCCCCGGCAATCAGGCTGTACGCCTTCGCCATGTCGGCGTTACCGACCATCGAGCTTTCATCCACGAGAAACAGGACGTTGCTGAAGTCCGGTCGTTCGCCGCCGCGCAGCTGCTGCTGCGTGTCGTGAATAAAGGCCGCCAGCGTCTGCGTTTCGGGTACGCCCGCATCTCGCATCTCGCTCACCGCCCGGTGGGTGGGGGCCACGCCGATAACCCGCGGCTGCTCCCGTTCCGGCAGCGTGCCGATGGCCGACATGACCGCCCGGAACTGGGTGGTTTTACCCACCCCGGCGTAGCCCTGCACCAGGGTAAAGCGGTCGGGGGATTCAAGTATCATGCGCGTGGCGTTTTGCTGCCCGTCGGTCAGGCCCGCCAGCTGCGCGTCCGGAACCTTATCCATCAGCGGGGTGACGGCCTCCTTTCCCTCCAGAACGTGGCGGAGGATACTTTTCTCCGCGTTGTACGACTGGCGTGAGACCAGCAGCTGCAGGCCGTTTCCCGGCGATACCGGCACCGACAGCAGGGCGCCGCTGCGTATCTGCCGGTCCGCCTCCTTTTCGATGGCCTGCAGGCTGAGGCTGTCCTGCTCAAATTCTTTCGCGGCGGCCATCAGCTGCGGCTTCGTGAACGCCAGGCCGTTCCCCTCCAGCACCGGAATGGCCAGATGGATAGCCTGCTGCTCCGGCGTGTGCAGCCCGGCCTTCTGGTGCGCCAGGGCATCATCGAGCCTGTCATGCCCCGCCGCATCCTTAATCTGTTCGGACACGACGCTCCAGGCAGACTGACGCGACAGCTTCTCCGTCGTTTTCTGCGCCGTCTGCGCGGAATAGAGCTGCACCGCCCTGCCGCTGAGCGCCAGTTTGTTCAGCGTGGTGTTATCCAGCTCGCGCTGCGACAGCGAGGCAAAGACCGTGGCGCTGTCGCTCACCGAGCGGCCCGGCGACTCCACCCAGCCCTGACCCACCTTCGCGGCGGTAAACGGGCTGTCGCCGGCGGGCAGGACCACGTCCGCCTTACGCCCCGGCAGGCTGACGACGAGCCCCGCCTCCCCGAGCGCCTTAACGGTCACCGTATCGCCTCCCCTGAGCCGCGTCCCCTGCGCCTGACCCAGCACCGCCAGACGGTCGCCTTCGGCCACCTGCAGCGTGCCGGTGCGGTACAGCGACCAGCTGCTGTTGAGTTCAGACAGGCGGGTCACCCGCGTCTCACCCTGGGCGTTGCGCAGCGTCAGGCTGTTGTTGCGGCCCGTCACGCGGTCAATGACAAAGCGTTCCCGGCTGCGCTCTTCGGCATTCCAGCGCTCCATGACCATCCCCTCCCGGTAGTGGTCGCGCACCTGCTGATGGCGGCTGTCGAGCCAGACCGGCTCCAGCGTGGTGATACTGACCTCCCGCTCGCCCAGCACCTTTTCCGCCTTAAGCGCCTCGCGGACAGCGCCTGCCAGCACGGCCTGCTCGCGCGGACCGGTGACCTGCGCCACGCTGTGTTCACCTGCGCGGACGCTTCGGGCAAAGTCAGCGGCCAGGCGGTCATACCGCTGCCGCCGGTCAGGCTCGCTGATAACCGAGACCCGCGTCTTCTCACCGCCCTGCCACGCGAGCGTGCTCACTCCCGCTTCCTTCATGACGGTGAGGGCGCTGCCGGTCCCGGTGCGCTGGCCGCTGTCGGCAATCAGCAGCTGGACGTTATGGCGCAGCGCACCGTCGAGCAGCGTGAGCGTTTCTTTCAGGGTCAGCTTCTCCCCCTGGTCCACAATCAGCGTGCTGCCGGGCGTAAAGGCCATACCCTCCGTCAGCCCCCGCCTGTCGGTGATATGCTCGCCGCTGAGGCGCTCATCCTGCATAAGGGCGCTGCGCGAACGCCTGTCGGCGGCGATAATCTGCACGTCACGCCCCTGTTCGCGCGCCATCATCGTCAGCTCCGCCACGCGCTCACGCTGGCCGGCCGCCCCGCCCTGACCCGAAATGATCGCCACCGGCGGACGGTCCTGGGCCAGGACGCTGACGGCATCGCTGTATGACCGGCTGCGGGGCACGCTTTTATCCGGAAAAATGTCGGCCTGCCCCGCCCGCTGTAAATCGCGGGTCATCGCCGACACCGACAGCTCGTCCAGCACGTGGATGTTCGAGGTAAACAGCCCCTTCTCTTTATCCAGCGGGATGAGCTGCTCATTTTTTATCGCCGCATCGATGCCGTCACGCGCCATCTCCACCATGCCCGACCGCGCGGGCAGCTGCCCGAGGGTGGTGGCCAGCAGTTCGGAATACGTGAACCGCGCCCGCCGGTCGCTCAGCATCGCGATGGCCTGCCCGACGCTGCTGTTAATATCAATGGCTTCAGGCGTCGTTGCGGGAATATTCCCCTGCACAACCCGCTGGTCCGCCGCCTCGCGGTAGGCCTGGATGTCAAACCCCGTCGCTTTCAGGGTCTGCATCCACTCGGCCATGCGCTGTTCGGGGTCAACCTTCTGCTTCGACTGGCGGGTATCGAGCGCCGCCACGTCGCGGGACTTCAGGGACGCGTCATCCCCGACCGCCTCGCTGATGGTCCTGCTGCGGCTGGAATACGGCTCCGTCGGTACGCCCTTCAGCTCCCACATGCCGTGTTTGCCGACCGTCTCAGTCTCATAGCCCATCGCCGCGACGTCATCCTTCAGCGCGGCACGATACAGGCGGCCAAAGGCAATCTGGTTGGCGTAGATATTCTCAATAAACCCGGTTTTACCCACTTTGTCGCTGCTGAGCGTTCGCCACTCATCGCCATGCTGAGTGGCATTGGCCACCACGGCGTGGGTATGCAGCTGCGGCTCCTGGTCGCGGCTGGTATCGTGGTTAAACAGCGCCATCACCAGGTTGCCGGTCAGCTGCGTCTCGCTCCTGCCCTCCGTCATAACCCGCGTGGAGGCCATCGCCTCTATCTGCTTAATGGCGGTCTCCACCGCGCGGTTGTGTGCCTCAATAAGACGCTTGTCGCCTCCCAGCATGGCCATCACGGAGACACTTTTGGGCGCAGAGAAGGTGAAGTCGTAGCCCGGACGGTGTTTGTTCGCCCCGTCCTGAGTCCGGCTGAGGTCGCTGCCGTCCGGCAGGCGTCCCTCCAGAACCTTCGTAAAGACCTTCTGGTCCACCCCGCCGCTCAGTCCCAGCGCTTCAGCCCCTTTTCCGGCCCAGCGCTCGCCCATACTACCGATAACGTAGTAGTTGTCCTTGTCGGTGTAATAATTGCCCGCGCTGCCGGCGGATTTTACCGATCCGATGCTCATCATCAGATGTATCCTCCCGGCTCAAGATCCTTTTCAGGCGCCCGGTGAACGTTGATGTTCACTTCTTCACGACGCTGCCTCTCCTGAGGAGACAGTTCGTCCTGCTCCGCCTGCCACGCCTCCCATGCCGCCATATCCACCACTTCACCACTTTCACTGATGCCGGGCGGTAGCTGCTCAGCCTCTTCCGCCTTTGTCTTCAGCTCAGGCTCCACGCCGCCGGCGCCTGCCGCACCTGCTACGGATGCCGCGTCTGCAGCGCGGGGCGCGGGCGTCAGTTGCTGTGGCTGCTGTGGCTGCTGTGGCTGCTGTGGCTGCTGTGGCTGCTGTGGCTGCTGTGGCT
>ERZ650307.728-NODE-728-length-18778-cov-10.337606_pt1 | contig 18778 bp, 18 predicted proteins | sample MGYA00376243_ERZ650307 | MGnify/ENA primary metagenome ERZ650307 (study PRJEB26733, sample SAMN07839242) | wastewater metagenome | biome: urban; feature: artificial channel; material: waste water | place: USA: North Carolina | collected 2016-03-31 ... | reverse complement strand
CAAAAAGCTGATAAACAGGCAGAAATTTTGGGCATTAAAAAACCTATGGCAAACATGTGTTTTCCATAGGTCGTTCCAATGATGAGTTTTACCTATCACAGTAATTTAAATACTAAACAAATGTACTTACCGCCCTATATGGTCCGAATTCTGTGCTGACCCCTATAAATGAACATTTGCTTGGCTAGGTGGTTTAATTTTGTGTCATTACCAATTTTCTTATCAAGAAATCATATGTAGCTAAAGATCTTCGGAAAAAGGCTCTTAAATTTTAAAGTGCTTTTTCATAAATTGGTCAAATTTGTCCAACGTTTTCTTGATTGGTATTTCGCTAATTATTTGACGATTAGCACCTAAAATAGTATTTAACTTACTTTCTATATCAACTAGACAATCTTCAGGTAGCTGTTTAGATTTGTCGATACTTATATCATTAGTAGCAAGGCTAGCTATGTTTTGCATATGTGTATTAGAGCTTTGAGATTGAAGCTCTTTAATTACTTTTTTTACAACAGAAGCTAAATTATGCCCTCTTATTAAATGAACAACCTTCAATGGACTTTGACTTATTTTAGTAGCTTGAGTAGCAGGAATTTGAAATGATTTACTTTTTAACCACTGTGAGCTTGAACTCAACCACTTATGATAATCTTCACTTTCAACACTATATAAAAAGTCCTTGCTTTCTTCTAAAAATAAAAGATAATCTTGAATTTCCTTAGTATATTGGCGTAACGCATAAAATTCTTTTAAAACAGAAAAATCAAATTGAATATTTTCAATGGAATAGCAAACTGTATCAAAAATAAAATCTTCGATATTCGAATTGTATGTTTTTGAATTATTATGACACCAGAGATTATAAGGGCTTTTCATACAGGAACTAGATTGGCAATATAAGTCGGCATCTATACACATAATTGAGCCACTATGTAGTGAAATAATCGTTTGAGATAGTAAAGAATAGAGTCTACTACAACCTCGCCCTGATACAGAAACACCCGAAGGAGTTTGTGTAACTAGAGCATCTGCTGTAACGAATGTACAGTTTACATAATGGTAATTTTTCAAAACATGATTGAACAAAGCTGACCAAAAAGCTCTATCTGCATTAGCCTCTACGAAAATTGTTAATACGAATTCTTTTTTGTTTCTAACAGCAAAAGCATCGGAGCTAGATGCGTTTTGAAAATCACTAGTTATTTTAAACCCGATATTAAATTTATCACCCATGGCAAATCAACCAAAATTTTCTAGATTAAAGTATTGCTCTTTCTCTGTTTTAAAGATTATAGATGGGGCATGAGTAGCAATAATAAATTGTGATTTTGGACTTAGTTCTAACAAGTGCTTAATTAATTTTTCCTGCCAGCTAATATGTAATGAAATTTCGGGTTCATCAATTAAGAAAACGACATTGTCTTTTGAGTAGAAATATACAGAGAAGCACAAGAAAATAAGACTCTTTTCACCTTTAGATAAGTCTCTCCATGAAATAGCTTCATCGCTATTAGCAAGTTTGCATTTAATCACTTCCTCTTTATCTTGAATAATCTCTCTTGATGTTTCATTGAAGAAAATATTTAATGTATCTAATATCTTTTGAGTCGGTAATGCTCTATTTCCCAAATTCTCTTGAAGATTGGTTAAGAGTGTATTTTTAACCTTTTCATCAATTTTTATGTTCGATTTCTTAAATTGATTTTCTAAAATTATTTTGATTGAATCGGAATCAATGCCCTCTTCACTTGGTAAATTTTTGAACCGCTCTAAAGCAAGTTGTAGATGATGGTCAAGAGTTCTACTATCAGGTGAATCATCTTTATTTCCACTATAATGAACTGTATCATATGAGAAAAATAAACTATTAGGTGTTACAGCCTTTGAATTTATTTTACTTCCTTTCATTATAAGCTGACGTTTATCCTCTGAATAGATTTTTGAAAATACCTCTTTATCGAACTCCTTACTTTCCATGATTGTACTGTATTCAATATTCAATTTCTCAACACATGTCTTCCAAACCTTCTCTTTATTTGCATTATTTAGTGTCTCGTTGAAAGACATAATTTTTTTAATATAATTATCGTTATAGCCAGAAATGTCATGTTGCAAGATTGTTTCCCAATTTCCATTAATCACCATAGACATTAAATAATTTTGAAACACATTAGCCTTATCAAAACTATTATTCTCTTGAGCAAGGCAAATATTTTGATGAATTGCTTTAAGAAGCTTTGTTTTACCTATGCCATTATGCCCAGTTAGGAAAACTACATTTTTGTCTTTTTTGAAATTTAGTTGAATTTTGGTTTCACTACTAGGAATGCCTAAACAAAATAATTGTGTAATACTAGTCATATTTAACTCTACAAATAGGGTTTTTTAACGAATAATAGAAATTTCTTTTACAACATTAGGTTGTGTTGAACATTTAGTACATAAAAGAGCATAATGAGAAAATTTTGATAAAAAAATAGCGAAGCGGTGAACTTTAAGCTCCGCTCCAAAAAGAAGACTGTTCACTATACCTTGACTCATGTTAAATAATCAACACTGGAAGAAGCTAGAACTTATTTTATAAGAAATCACCATCTATAACCATGCAAATCTGAGAACGACCCTAGAATACATATTATACAAAATGCGAACAGGCATCTCATGACGAGACTTACCAAGATATTTTGGTAAGACCAATACCATATTTAAAGCCTTTAACCGCTGGTCACAAAGCAATAAGCTCATTAAATTGTTTGAGAAGATAATTGACTTTCCAGACATGAAATGGCTATTTATTGATGCTACCTATGTCAAAGCTCATCAACATAGCAGTAGTAGTAACATGAAAGAACAAGGTATTAATAAAAGCATCGCAGGCAATATCAGTAAAATTCATTTGGCAGTTGATGCTCGTGACAATTCGATTAGTTTTATCGTTACCGATGATGTCGTGGTATTGCCACCAGATATGAGAAGCTGAAACATAATTATAAATTCTACAATAAAATTCGTCATTCTGTATATGGCTATTCCTTAATTACAGCAAACGGTAATAATTTAATACTATTGGCCACCTTATAAACCGTCGCCCGACTAACCCCAAACTGTTTAGCGATGTTCGTTGCTGAATTTTGGCGGTCGCTCATCAACTGGCGAATCATCTGTTTCTCTGACTCTTTTAACTTTTCAGGTCGTCCACCCATTCGTCCTCTGGCTCGAGCGGATAACAATCCTGCTTGGGTGCGTTCTCGAATCAACTCACGTTCAAATTCTGCCAAGGAAGCAAATAAATGAAAGGTGAGTTTGCCAGATGTGGTACTCGTATCAATGCTTTCTTTAATCGATACTAACTCACAATCTATCTCTTGCAACTGGGTAACAATATTAATTAAATCTTTTAAGCTACGACCCAAACGGTCGAGTCGCCAAATATATAAAGTATCACCTGCTCGCAATGCTTGCAAACAATTTTCCAATTGGGGGCGATGGTCTTTGACCGAGGATATTTGTTCTTGGTAGATTTTTTCACAACCGCAATTTTTTAGGGCATCGAGTTGTAAATCCAAATTTTGGTCGAGCGTCGATGTGCGAGCGTATCCGATTTTCATAAACACCTTTATTTTGAAAATTTGTTTGCTTTTCATTTATTAACTATTGTGTTTATTTCTATAAAGCTAAAATAAAGGTTTTATTATACGCTGTTTTATTGACAAGTAACTATACAAAAATAGCCCAAAAAATGGGGTAAATTTACCCCAAAATGAAATGTCTAAAAAACCACCGTTTTTTGGACAGTAAAGGTTAGTTATTTTACTAACCTCGTTGAAATTCAAATAGCACCTGATGCGATTTTCGCTGCAATGTGTAGGTCAGTGGCCTGTTTTTCTTTAATTTGATTTTGCAAAGCAAGGAGTGCTGATTCAGACATAATTACAATAACCTTTATTAAAAAATTAAAATTTTGCTTACTATATCAACCTATAATTACATTTTATATACCTTTTGTCACAATAATAAAATATTTATATAATAAAAAAGCGACTTAGTCTCATAAGTCGCCATTCATCGGAAAATATTATAAAAATATTTATGAAATTATAATTAAGCTCCAAATATACATACCTAACCCCCTATACGGCTCATTCTTAAGCTCCTAGGCACTGATTTTTTTAATGACTACTCAAACAGCAGATACGAGTGTCCAGTTTGAGTTGTGAAATTATTAATATTTTTATCTACACTATATCTAATATCTCAATATATTTTATTGGCTAAAATTTCATAGATATCTCTTTATTCATTAGTTAAATTTCTCATAATCTTAAATAGGGAGATTAGTCTAGTAATCAACACTTAATTTTTATAAGGATTTTGACTATTACTCCCACTCGTCCCAAACGGATTTCCATTCTTAGCATACGGATTATTGCCATTGCCAAAGCTACCGCCATTAGCATTAGACGTTGATGGCTGATAATTTGATTGTGACGGCTGTTGTGAATTGAGCTGCGTATTTGATGGATAGCTAGGTTTTGGCGGCGTTAACTGTTGCTGCGTTGGGGTGGTATAGCTAGTCGGCTCACGCTGTTTACAATAATCCCCATCAATACAGTCACTTTTATCGACAGACACATAAAACTTACCATCTTGACTCTTGGTTTTCTGCATCGAGTAGCTGTTTTCAATTGCTGATTTTTGTTGCAGTAGCATCTGAACCTCAGTCGCCACCGCATTTCGCTCTTCATAATCTGGCTTATTGACTTGATAAGTAATAACTCCAGCCAGTGTGACAAATGCGGTAATAAACGCTGTCCAACCAAATACCCATTTTTTGTATCCACTATTTACTAAATCATCATGATAGGTTTTAACATCTTCAACCGATTCATCCGCAATCTGTTTTACCTGTTTGAATGATTTTACACAAGCGGCACTACTATCTTTAACTTGAGCCTGACTTGTCGCTATCTGATTGACCAGCGATGTGGTAGCTTGTGTGATTTCATTACCTGCTTGTTTAACGCCTTGTTTAAACTCATTAAAGATATTTGCTTGAGACTCAAGGCTTTGTTTCTCGGCATTCTCTAGAACCTTCCCAATCTTTTGAGAAGCCTCAGCAAGCCCTGCAGTTAACCCATTTTCAACCCCTTGTTTTACTTGAGCCTCAATTTTATAACCTAAAGCAATAAAGGTACTATTCTCAAGGTCAATGACCGTTTTTCTAAGACGTTCCGCTGAACTTTCACTGTTTTGAATATACAAATCTACTCGGTTTAAATTATCTACAATACCTTCCAATTTTTTACCAACCGTCAGCTTAACTTGCTCCCCAATCATTTTTTCAACCACTTGCGAACTCCCTTTTTGAATCAGGTTTTCGACCTTTGATTGCGTTAAATTAACGCCCTTTATCTTCTCATCTAATTTATTGATAAGATTGTCCGCCGACTGATTGAACGTCGCTATACTATTAGTTAGTTTCTGCTGTTGCTTATCTTGCCAAGTTTGCCATTGGCTCGATTGGGCTTGTTGCCAATTTTCAAATTGACTCTTCTGCTCAGTCTGCCATAATTGTGCCTGTTGTTTCTTCCAAGCGTCCCATTCATCTTGACGTTTTTTCTCAGCCGTAATGGCTTGCTGTTTTAATACTTCCACTTGCTGATTACACTCGGTTTCAGATTTTTCCAATCGCTCTAAAATAGAGCTAAGCTTGGTAAGTAAGTCAGTAGATTGCTGCTGGGTCTGTTCTGCATTATCTAATAGAGCAAAAATTCGCTCTTCAACTTCATTAAATTTTTGAGTGTTCATGGCTGGGGTGTTTTGACTCATGGTCTTGGACTCCGACTATTTCTTCGTTCATATTCTCGTTGTTGTTCTAGTTCTGCCTGACGTTTCGCCTCAGCTTGCTGACGTTCGAGTTTCTGCTGTTTTAATAATTCATCAGCCTGTCTTTGAAGTTCAGCTTGACGTTGTTTTTCCAATTGTTCCGCTAATCGCTGTTGCCTATCAAGTTCTTGCTGACGCTCAATTTCAAGTTGGGCTTGTCTTTGTTTTTCTGCTTCTTCAGCTAATAAGCGTTGTTTTTCAGCTTCAGCTTGCTCTTGTTTAATTCGCTCCTGTTCATCTTTCCAAGCTTGCCGACGCTCATGAAAAGACAGCGGTTTTTGTGGAGATGATTCATTGGCAGTTGGTGTATCTTGATTGTCTTGACTATTTTTATGTTGTTTCCATTTTTCAAATTTATCTGAAATAGATGCTTTAACTGCCTCTTTATGTTTGCGTTCTTGTTGGTATTTTAATTCATCTTTTATATTTTTATTATCCAATGTTTGATATAAAGTGAACACCATTTTTTGAAAAGCACGTTTCGCTAACAAGCGAGCTTCATAGGTTTCTCTAACTTTGGGGATAAGCATTTCACGCATTGAAATATTGACAGGCTTTTTCTTTAACCCTCGCTCTTTATAATTTCGCATATCAATACGTTTTTTTGAGCCAGCTTGTTCTAAATGATAGTTACAAGTATCTTGCCAACGCATACGCTGTTCTTTAAGGGCTGTTTTTCTATCTGTCCAAGTGGCTTGCTTGTTGGCTTTTTGAGCTCCACCTCTTTCAGGATATTTAGCATTAAACCGCTTAAAGAATTGGTCAGCCCCTCTATCAATACCATCATTAATCCGTTCACTAAACATAATATGCACATGCGGTTGGTCTAACTTATCCATTGCTTTTGGTCGATGAATAGCAAATGAGTAAGGATGTTTATTACCGATTTCTTTTTCTATCCAATCATTAACTAACACTAATCGCTGCTCCTCATTTAACTCTCTCGGTAAAGCAATAATGTGTTCTCGATATACACTACCATTTTTTCTTTCGTGTTCGTCAGCTACTGCCCAAAATAGTTTCGGATTGTTTTTCGCCCATGATGGCATATTACCAAATCCTTTTTTTTCAAGATGCTCAAGTTTTTCGGCATGTGGCTTATATTTATCTTCACGCAGAATATAATTGACATGAGCCAAGCCCTTGCCTTTTTTACCGACACGCACATTGAGTCTGCCAATTGCCATAATAAATCTCAAAATTACCGATTGATAAATATAACTGATAGAGGTGATTTTTGCTTTTTACCGAGTCATCTCAATCATGTGCCATAAGCAAATGATTGAGATGACTCGGTGGGTTGTTAGGGGCGTGCCCCTGACTTGGGTTTGCAAAGGGATTAGTCCATTGCCGCGGTTGTTTCTGCAAATGTAGCGGAGCGAAATTTGAGAAACTACTAACCGTGCATTCACTTTCCCAGTGAATGAAACCGACCGAAACAAACTATACCACCATTCCAAATATTTTTGATATACTGTCTTTGTAACTTACTGAGGTAGCGAGATTTTATTATGTTAGAACTAAACCAAAAAGATGAAAAGCTTTTAAGCGAGCTAGTAGAAAAATATAAAGCATATCGTAAACCAACCGAAAAACAGCAATTACTGGTCGCTTTATCTGAAATAAAAAATAAGACAGAAGATGACATAAAAAAACTACAGCTATTATTAAATGCTGAAAGAAAAGCTAAGCAATATTTTGAGGCTGATAAAGCAGTAAACGAGGCTTTAAAAGTAGAGAAAGAAAAAGCCCGTAAACTACTTGAGCATAAAAAATTTACATTGGGGGGTGGTTTATGGTCAGCTCTAAAAGATAATAAGATGTTTAATGGTGCAATCAGCTATCGGGATATTTTAGAAATGATGATTCACCAAGGATTGATCCACCCAATTGATAAACAAGGGGTAAATCTTTTTGCAGAGTTTTTACCAACTGCAAATGAAACGACAAATGCACCATCACAACCATCACTACCGCTATCGAATTCAACTAATAATTCATAATAACTATAAAAATAAAACCAAGCTAATTTTTTGAAAAATTAGCTTGGTGGTTTTGTTAGCGTGTTAAAAATTTTAGTAAAAATTCTACTCGGATTTCATCGCTACCATTGCCTTTATAACCATAAGCTTTGTCGATAATCTTATCAAGGTCTTGGTGGGATTTGGTGAGTTTAGGGTAAGGGTCGATCAGGTAGCGGTTGTATAGTTGTGCCAAACTTAGTTTAGGTTCGGCTTGGCGATAGTCTTCTCGAATATCCAAAATTGCTTGCCCTGCTTGGCTAATCGCTTGTCGTAATTCGATAGCTTTAGGACTATTATCATCGGCGGTAAATGGATAAGGAAAGTTGTTATAGACGATTGTGTTTGAATAGCTGTAATCGCTTTTCATGCGACCTGCTGTTAGTCTCATAAATGCGTTGTGCATACTACTAGATAGAACCCCAAAATGGTAAAGACTAGCATTAGGTATCATGTAGAGTTTATCACCTGCAATAACGTCTTGTAAAAAACCAATAGGAATAAATTTTCGGTTTTCAGACGATACTCTTGGTAAGCCAATATAGGTTTTATCTGTATGACGAATTTCATCAAATAAATGTGGTGTTTCGGCTTTTTTGACAGTCGCCATCTTGCTACTGGCAAGTCTAGTTGCTTTTACATTGGCAATTCGTTCTGCGACATGTGGCATTTTGGCTAGGTCTTTATTAAGTTCGATTGGGTCACAACCATGAAACCATAAACACCAACGACTAATGTCGTTTAAAAATTCGTTGCCCATCATAAAGGGTTTGATATATTTTTCGGCTAGTGGTTCAGTAGCAATCAATGCTTGGCGTTCTTCGTCAGATAGTAACAAATATCCTGCATCTGTAGGTTGGTTGCCTCTCATCATCTCTAGTTCGTTTGAGACTTGTTTTTTAGTTCTGTCAAAAAATACGTTTGCTCCATTCATCAAATAGCCATTAATGTTTTTTACTTTATTGGGGATTGGTTCACCTGTGATGTCATCATAACTAAAGAGAATTTTATCAGCTCTCTCAGTTAAGCTATAACCAACGATAACACAATGTACGGCTGCTACGCCTTTGCCTTCATTCGACCATTTGAAAGTTTGATGAGCAAAGTTAATAAACCCCTTGCATTCGTCAAGCAAATAACGCCATAAGATAGCTACTTGCTCACCCTGCGTGATGGAATTTGTCGATACGAAAGCAGTTTGAATTTCATGATTAGGTTTACTGACGGCTTGCATAAAGTGCATGGCTTTAACATACCAACAAGAGACATAATCAAAAGTTTTATAACCCTTGATGTGTTTTGCCACACTTTCCACATCTTGCTTTTGTTCTTTCGTTTGATAAGCATAACCAATAAACGGCGGGTTGCCCATGATGTAGTCGCAGTCATCGGGGCTAACCACGCTTGACCAGTCGATTTGTAGGGCATTGCCTTCGACAATATGAGGACTATACACAATCGGGGTGGTAGGACGAGTTGTACCAAAACGCTGGGCGGTTGCTTCGTTGAGCTGATGGTCAGTAATCCATAGGGCAACTCGGGCGATATGGGCGGCGTGTGGCTCTATCTCGATGCCGTAGAATTGCTCAACCGTGACTTGGCACATAGTACTGATATCGAGTAACCCTCGTTGGTCACCGTATATTTGGGCAATTAGCTGATTTTCTAATAGGCGTAATTCACGATAGGCAATAATCAAAAAGTTACCACAGCCACACGCAGGGTCAAAAAATTTGAGCTTAGAGAGCTTTTCGTAGAGCTTGATGGCTCGAGGCTTGTTGGTGGTACATTTGCTAAATTCATCTCGTAGCTCGTTTAAAAACAGCGAATTGATAACTTTTAGAATGTTTTTCTCACTGGTATAGTGTGCTCCAAACTCTCGGCGGATATCCTTGTGGCTTTCTTCACTGTCTGCTTCGCCAACGTCTAGGACGCTTTGAAACATTGAACCAAAGATAGCAGGGCTAATTTCGCTCCAGTCGAGCTGATTGCAAGCAATGACAAGTTGGTATAGTCTGGCATCAAAATAAGGAATAGGCACGCTGTGAGCGAACAGATTGCCATTAATGTAGGCAAAGCTAGCATAATCTTTAGGCAATCGACTAGAGCGTTTTTCCGTATTAAGTGTTTCAAACAATGTAGCAAAGATTTGGTGAAGGTTGCTACCATCAGGTAATGCTTGACGCTCTAACAACGCTTGCAATAGGTGTTTTTTACCAAAAATACCTGTGTCGTCCGCAAAAAAGCAGAAAATGAGCCGTGTTAAAAATAATGCCAAGTCGTCAGGATTGACCCCATCTTCGATAAAGGCTTGGTGTAGTCTAGCGATATTTTCAGTGGCTTGGCGGTTAATCGGATTTTCTTCGATGATGTCGCTTTGTTGGCTATCAGGTGATAAAAAACTGAGCCACTCTGCATTACTGGGTAAGTCACTCAAAGGACATTGATAAGTTTTAATGTCTAGTGGATTGGCAATATCGTATAGCCACAGCTCGTCAAAGTTAGATAGGACGATATAACGAGGTTTTTCGTTGGCATTGAGCTTGTCGTAGTAACCGCTGACTTGGGTATAGGCTTTGTTTAAGTCGACCCCACGGCTTTTTTGTTCAATCATGATGAGCTTTGGGATAAAGACATCAACGTATTTTTGTCCTTTGCCATCTTTTAGGCGATGCTCAAAGGCTTTGAGTTGGGTTTGTCCAGATATCCCATAAGCATTGAATATTTGTGTCCAAAAATTCTGTGATTGACCTCTTTCATAGCCTTCAGCATCTTGATAATCGTGAATAACTTTTTGTAGTTGTTTGCGGATATGATTGAAGTCTAAACTCATAAAACTCTCAAAAAAATAGTAGTAATCGGGTATAAGGCAGTTTCTAGGCTGCTAGATGTTCATAGGATGCGATTTAAGCGATTCTAAGTTTTAAATAGTATTCTTCTACTAGAAGTCATACAAGGCTTCTCTAAACTCTTCCTATGTGAATATAAATTATAAATACTAATGCCCATGAACTCTATTTGAATAAATAATCAAAATAAGTTGTAGTATAAAGGATTTGAACAGAATTAGATTTATTGGATAAATAAAAACATCTTGTTAAAAATTAATTTTAAACAATAGAAGTTAGATGTCACATATTGCATCACTAAAATTTCATCAAAAAATTTTCAAGTTATTTGCAATTAATAACTTTCAAATCATCTAGAAATTTACAGTAATTTTTAAGTAAAAATTTTCAAAAAAACTCTTTTCTTTTTTTCTATATTTTCTATATTTTCTTTTTTTCTACCACCTTCAAAGCTTCTGGTATAGCGGGATTTAGAAGTTTCATGAATACAACTACCCTGTTTCATGAATACAACTACCCTGTTTCATGAATACAACTACCCTGTAAAAAATAATAGTTTTACATTGTATTTATAAATACATAAAATTATAATGTATTTATAAAAACTTAATCGAATATTAGGAATAAAAATGGATAATTGGCATGTTATAAAAAGTAATACGCTTATCGAAGCGAGCATCAACTTAACAACCGTAGAAGCTAGAATTCTAGATTTGGTTTTCTCAGATATCTCAAGTGTTCCAGAGATTGAGAAAGATGCTTACATTCAATTGGATGGTATGAATGAGTTTAAGGTCCATGTATCTGATTATATTAAAGCATATGGAAGTTGTGAATTAAATAACGCTTACAGCACAATGAAAGAAGCATCTGAGCGTCTTTTTACAAGGTATTTCAGTTATTACAAAGAAAGTGAACATTTTGAAGATGCGTTAGAATTTCATAAAACTCGATGGGTTTATGATATTGGTTATGCTGAGAATGAAGCATATATCACAGTAAAACTCAATCCTATCGTTATTGGTATGGTGGGTAAATTAAAGACTTGTTTTACCCAATATAACATTACTCATAAAGCTGGTTTGAATGGTCAATATGCTTATAGATTATATGATATGTGCAAACAATGGGAAAATAAGAAATATGATACTGAAATCTCTCTTTTTAAGTTAAGAGAAAGATTTGGGCTTGAAAATGACCAATATAAAACTATGAGTAATTTTAAAAGAGTGGTACTTGAACCAGCAGTCAAACAAATTAATGAAAGTCCTGCTTCTGACATTATTGTAAAATATGAGCAGCAAAAAACAGGGAAAGTCATCACAGGATTTATATTCAAAGTAAAATCAAAGAAAAAGCCTATTGAAGGAAAAAGTAAGGATATTACTCCAAATAATGAGAAATTAAAAACATCATGGCAGAAAAATGGGTTAAGTGATAAGCAAATCGATAAGATTGCTATTTACGCTGAAGAGTTTACCACTGCTAATAGTAATTTTATGTCTCCTAACTTTAAGGGTAGCTTTATTGAATTGATTGATAGTTGGCGACCCATGCTTAAAGACCCTGAAAAAGTAAAGAAATTTCATAAAGTTCAAGAACTCTTAGACCGACAACCAAGCTAAACAAAAATAGGATAAAAATACATGTATCTTTATCCTATTTTTGAATAAAAAAACATTTTTATTAAATTAAAAATAATTTTTTAATTTTCATCTGAAATAATAAATAGGTCGTTTGGTGTACAGTCAAGCAACTTACATAACTTCTCAATCGAATCAAAATCAATACGAGTCGCTTCGTTATTATAAAGGCGATATAACGTAGAACGGGCTAAGTCAATTTTCTTTTCAGCATCACTTACTCGCATTCCCTTCTGAGCAAATAAAACAGGCAAATTCAGCTTTATCATAAAATTCCTATATGTAGAAAAAAATTACTTGCAAGTAGAAAAAAATTTAGTTAATATGTCCTACATATAGGAAATATTTTTCTTTAAGTAGAAAATATATATTTATATATAGGTAATTTAAAGAAGCTATTTTACCATATTTGAGAAATAGTCGTGACTTATATCAAGTCATAAGGGTAATAAATAATGCAACATAAGAGGAGTTCGTTATGTTAGGTGTAAATGCAAAACAATTAACCAAGCTTTTAAAGGCTCAAAATGAAACAACCAAACAATCAAATCAAATAGCTAATCAGCTAATTAAAGATTTAGAAGTTCAAAATGGTTTTGGATTAGCTGGTTTTTTGGAGGTAGATACCAATTTTGATAATTTCACTGCCATGCGAGTTTGGACATACAGGCAAATCAAACAATTTTATGATGGCGATTTTCCACCTGATTATGATTTTTTGAAACGAAAGCTGACTGATATAGTACCTGAATCAGTCTGAAACAAATTTATATTTTGCTAATATAATACCTGTATTTTATATTAAAAATACAGGTATTTTTAATTTCTAATATACTAAAAAATAATTCATTGTATATTCATTATAATTGTTGTTTAAAATAAAAATTACGTTAGAATATATGTAAAATTGATAAAATAAGTATTACGAGGTGCTGTATGGCGTTAATTTTTACCATAGCTAATAGAAAAGGTGGGGTAGGTAAAACAACGCTTGCGACTAATTTAGCAGTTGCATTAAGTAATAAAGGAAAAATGTTATTGGTAGATGCTGATGAACAACGTTCAGCACACCAATGGAACGAGCATCGACAAAACAAACTAGATGCTATTACTGTTCATGAAAAGTTACTTGATACGCTCGAACCTTTGAATGATAAGTATGATTTTATTTTAATTGACGTAGCAGGTCGAGATTCAGAAATCTTTCGAGAAGCCCTATTAGTCTCAGATAAAATTATAGTACCCACACAAGCAAGTTTGCTTGATTTGGAAGTGATTCCTTATATTGCGGAAAAAGTCAAAGAGGCTCAGAAAAAGAATCCTTCACTTAAAGCTACTGTCGTCATTAATAAAGCTTCCGCAAATCCCAAAAATAATGAAGTTACTCAAGCCCAAGAATATTTGGCAGACTATCCTATTCTAAAACTGGTTAAAACAGTGATTCATGACCGTAAGCAGTTTAGAGATGCGATAATTGAGAGTCGCTCGGTATCAGAAATGGGTAGTAGTAAAGCTAAAGACGAATTGAATGAGTTTTTGATTGAGGTGTTGTAAATGAGTGAGAATCGATTCAAACGAGCACGTGAGCAAGTGGATTTTGTCCATGACATTAACTCTGATACACCAAAAACAGAGGTTTTAGAAAAGGTAATAACTCGTAATAAAAATGAGGTGGTAATTGAGTCTAATAATTTGACCGCCAAACAACGTTCTCGCACTAAGCATGGTCGTAATATTTCTGTGCCTTTATATGTTGAAGAATTAGAAATTATCGAGTCGGCTGTCGAAAAAGTATCTCTTCAACAAGAGATTTCGGTTAGCAATTTTATTCGTCAAACATTGCTAAATCGTTGCCAAGATATTTTGGGGCAAGAAGAGTATGAACGATTAAATACTTTAAAACGAAATGTTGTGAAGAAATAGTAAATGTAAGTAATGCTTTTTATTAAACTATAATACATGTATTTTAAGATAATAAAATATGTTTTATAATTTTTTTATATGGTTATTTTAAATTTTATATACGTTTATTTTATTTTAACTTATGTGTACTAAATTATTAATAGTGGAGTTCATTAAAATGGATATTACAAAAAAACAATTCCCTATAGGCATCCAAAACTTTGCTGAACTTCGCCAAGGCAACTATTACTACGTTGATAAAACCCCCAAAATCATCGAATTGATTAATACCAGTAAATATATCTTTTTATCACGACCTAGACGTTTTGGTAAAAGTCTCACCATAGACACCATCGCCCAACTATTTGCAGGTAACAAAGAGCTTTTTACAGGGCTATATGCTGAACAGCAATGGCAATGGGATACTCAATATCCTGTATTACGCATCAGCTTTGGCGGTGGTGCATCAAGTGAAAACAATAAAGTTGGTGACGTAATCTCAGATACCTTGCAATTTCTTGAAGAGAAATGGGAAATTACCAATGTTAAAGCAACACATAGCGGACGTTTAAAAACTATCATTGAGCATTGTCATCAAGTAACAGGCAATAAAGTCGTTATCCTAGTCGATGAATACGATAAACCTATTCTTGACAACCTATCTGATTCCGTCAAAGCTATAAGCATCCGTAACGAACTACGAGACTTCTACGGCGTTATTAAGGACAGTGATGCTCATATTCACTTTGCCATGCTTACAGGCGTTTCCAAGTTTAGTAAAATCAACCTGTTTTCAGGCTTAAACAATCTATATGACGTTACCCTAGATGAACGATTCTCAGCTCTGTGCGGATACACCCAAACTGAACTTGAAAGCGTATTCGCCCCAGAATTAGAGCAAGTAGACCTTGAAGAACTAAAAAAATGGTATAACGGCTATAATTGGACAGGAGAAGCAGTTTATAACCCATTTGACGTATTGCTATTCTTAAACAATCCACAAAAGCTACATAAAAACTATTGGATAGAAACAGGCAATGCCACCTTTTTAATGGACAAGCTGCTAAATGAAAATACCCATATCCATCAGCTTATCGGCAGACTCATTGATAATCAGCGCCTATCTCAATTTGAAATTGGTGACATCAGTATCATTGCCTTGCTGTTCCAAACAGGCTATTTAACTATTGACAAAATGCTGTTAAAGCCCAGTATCCGCTATACCCTAAAATTCCCCAATATTGAAGTGCAACAAAGCCTATCTGAATCACTACTGATAAAATACATCTCACATGCCAAAGATGACATGCTACTCAAACAAAGCCAGCTTTATGAGGCTATTCTTCAGCATGACCTTGGTAGCATTGAAAGTATCATCAAAGCATTTTTTAGTAGCATTCCCCACAACTGGCATAGAAACAACACCATTGCGAATTATGAAGGCTATTGGGCAAGTGTTTTCTACGCCCTATTCGCCAGTCTAGGCTTTCAAACCATCACTGAAGACGCTACCAGTCTTGGCAATATCGACATGACTTTAATCGTTGATAATCATGTTTACATCTTTGAATTTAAAGTCGTTGGTGGAGAAAACGAGCAACCACAAGGTATAGCTCTATCTCAGATAAAAAATAAACAGTATGCTGATAAATATAAACTCCCTGAACGTATTATTCATCAGATTGGTATTGAGTTTAATAAATACACACATACCATAGTATTTGATAGGGTGGGGGAGTAACTTAAGAGGACTTACTATAGATTAATAATCCTAAATTGCTTAGGCTATTGGGTTTATTTTTACAAATTATGTGCTTGAAACGGCTAATTAAAATCAAGTTTGGGATTTCGATGGTATGAAAAAATTCCACCCCATTATCCGCTCTGAAATGTTAAAAACCTTAACGCCCAATGTACAAAGATTTATGCTTCTATAAATTTACTTTGATGTTAAGTGAAACTTATCACTATCAATCAAATAATAAACAAATGTAACTATCGCCCTATATGCTCAGAATTCTGTGCTGACCCCTAACTTAACGAAAAATTCCAAAAAACACCATAAACATGAAAGCTGCTATCATCAAAATATTAATAAATCCTACTTTATAAATATGAGATTGACTCTCAAAAAAATAGCCTTGTAATACCTTTTTTATCATTAGATAAGCATTAAATATTTGATATAAACCTAATATCGCTACTGAGACAATGATATCAAAAGACAATCCGATACCATAAATTGTTAATTTTTTCCCAAAAATAAAGTCTGTAATTTTAAAATCTTTATAAATTTCGGTAAGGTCGGTCGGTACAAATTTTGCCAAGATATAAGTCAGTACTACACCTATACTAACTAAGAAGAGAAAAAATAAGTTCTCATACAAGCTTTCTTCATCTTGTTGATAAATTTTAAAACTGGAATTTATAACAATTATGATTGTTTGTAACACAGAAAATCCAAACAATGTCACAAAAACCATATTTGCATTTTGAAAAAATAAAATCACCGCATATGCCAAGCCTATTAAGGCAATACCTGCCAAGCTTTCTTGATTTTTGTTGTTACTTCTGTAGGCTCTAGCCATATTTTCTCACTTAAAGTTATACTTTTTAAAAATATTTGTTTATAGAAATTTATCTTACTTAGTAAAGCGAATTCGATGAATATATTGCTTTAAAATCTAATATTAAACTCTTAATATAATACAAATACTTCAATGTAAATACAATATATGGTATTTTAATTACAATTAAAATACCATATATTGCATCTCTTCGCTATAGAATTTATTTTCTGAATTTTATAGCTATATTAAGTGTAGCTGCTAAAGTAATTTACTACAAATTTTGTTAATTCACATAAATTGATATATGTTGACTATTTTTAGAAAGATAAATAAAATTTTTTAGTTTATATAAGACACGACACATGATGTCGTATTTGCTGAATATGCTGTTGTATCTTTCATTTTTTAAAACTGTACTGAGGTTCATTAATTATAAACATATTTCGAAATATGTGATTAGCTATTTATTATGTTAAATTCAGGGTGCTATAAATTTAGTTTGATATTTGTTTGATAATATGAGCTATTACTGCAATGTAATGGAAATTCATAATAAGGGGTGATATATGACTATTAACAAAGCTGATTATTTAGAAGAAGTTTTAGACTCTCATAAAATGAAGCACATTAATGATTTGGTTGAGACTTATAAAAATAGACGCAATGAAATTAAGTCCTTCCTAAAATCAGAATTTAGTGGAAAAATTTATGAGCCATTTGATTCAGGCTCATACAAAAAACATACTGCTATGAATGCTAAATTTGATTTAGATTTAGTAGTGCCTTTTACTCATGATAGTTTTAAATTAGAAGATATGTATTGTCAGGTGTACGAAAAACTTAAGGAAGAGTTTGGAAAACGCACAACAGTCAGAGAACAAGGAGTTTCAATAGGTCTAACTTTTGAGGAAGATGACCCTATTAATATTGATGTAGTTCCTGCACGAGAGACTAGTCAAGGTAACTATCCCAATGAAAAAAATCTTAATTTACACAAGCAAGATGGTTCAGGCTATTTAAAAACTAATATCCATGCTCAAATTGACCATATCTCTGGGCGAACACAAGAGCGTCGAATTATACGATTACTGAAAATCTGGAAATTTTATGGCAATAATCCTAGTAACAAGAAGTTTAAGTCTTTCTTCTTTGAATTATTAGTGATTAAAGCATTTGGATCTAAATCAATCTCAGGAAATCTTTGGGAACAGCTTGAAGCTGTACTAGAGTATGTCATCGAAAATGTCACAAATGATAGTTTTAAACTAATTGACCCAGGCAACTCAAATAATAACTTGATGGATTCTCTTGAGTCATGGGACAAATCCAATCTAGCTAATGCTTTCCAAAACCTTCTTAATCGAGTAGATGATAACTCAAACAATCTTGAGCTTTATTTTCCAAAAAATGAAAAATTTGCTGACGAACAAGATACAAAAGGTTATGGCTTAAAAAGCTCTGGATTGCTTATCTCAACTCCTTCAACACCTCAGAGATTCGGTTAAGATGCAATTTACTGAGCAACAATTAATTGAAACACTTGATAAACTTGACTTTATTAAGTGTTTTGATGAATTGGTATATAGTGAAAACATAGTTACCTTTAAAGTTATTTTTAAATTTGAGTTATTACAGGATGAATTAGAGTTTGAGGTCACTATTTACCCTAAATATCCTTTTAAATGGGATTCTTCCGAAACTATTATTTTTAAAAATAAAGATTTAATTGAGTATAGCCATATTATGGGTGATGGGAGTATTTGCTTTCATAACCGACATGCCACTCAGTTTGAAACCAAGCTTATTCACGATTTTCAATCTATTAAACAGTGGATTGAAAAATATTACATTAACCTGACTCTCAACTCTTTTTTCTAAAGCCCTGTAAATACTAGGCTTGCAATTTT
>ERZ650307.725-NODE-725-length-18809-cov-4.720273_pt1 | contig 18809 bp, 19 predicted proteins | sample MGYA00376243_ERZ650307 | MGnify/ENA primary metagenome ERZ650307 (study PRJEB26733, sample SAMN07839242) | wastewater metagenome | biome: urban; feature: artificial channel; material: waste water | place: USA: North Carolina | collected 2016-03-31 ... | reverse complement strand
TCTCTACTTCGAGCATGGCTACTAAGGATGTGTAGGCGCATACGCGGTCGTCTTGGCCGTAAGCTAAGATCATGGATTTGTCGAAGCCCATTTCTCGAGCGCGGCCGGCCGGTACGATTTCAAGCTCTGCGGAGAGGAGATCTTCTTCGGTGAAGCCGTATTCGTCGGCGAAGACTGATTTGAGAAGTGCGGTGACGCCGTCTTTCATTTCACCTTGTACCGGACGGCTACCGATTAAGAGGTCGAGGTTTTCGCCTTCGATGACTTTGGCGGCTTTCTTTTCCATTTGTTCTTGACCCAAATGCGGCAAGAGGTCGGTGATGCAGAAGACCGGGTCGCCTTCTTTTTCGCCGATAGAAACCGGGATTACGGTGCCGTCTTTTTTAACGACTACGCCATGAAGGGCGAGCGGCATGGCTACCCACTGGTATTTTTTGATGCCGCCGTAGTAGTGTGTGTCTAGGAAGGCCAAATTGCTGTCTTCATAGAGGGGGTTTTGTTTCACGTCGAGTCTAGGGGAGTCGATGTGAGCGCCCAGTAAGTTCATGCCGTCTTCGATAGGTTCGGTACCGATATTGAAGAGCGCGATGGTTTTCTTCATTTGAACGGCGTAGATTTTGTCGCCCGGTTTGATTTCTTCGCCGGCTTTAAGGATATCGTCCAGGTTGCGGTAGCCTTTCATTTCAGCGAGGGCTACGGCTTGGATTACGCATTCGCGTTCGGTTTTGCCGTTGTCCAAGAAGTTCATATAGTTGCGGCACAACATGTCAAGTTCTGCCAAGTCTGTTTTGGTGTAGTCATGCCAAGCATATTTACGTTCCATGTGTTAACACCCTTTCTGTCTTGTACTATAGTTTACTGTGTTAGAGATTATTTATCGCCGGCGGCTTTGGCGGCAGCCAACCGAGCGCGGTAGAGTTCTTCTTTGCGGCGGTTGGTTTCACGTTTTTCTTCGTAGAGCTGCTGCAGCTTGTCGGTGGCGTCGGTAACGCTTTTGGTGACGTAGAAGCGTTGGTCGCCGTTGCGTCCTTTATGCCGCCCGATTCGCCAATGAACGGCGAAGGGGCCGTGGATTTCGCAGTTGCCGATACTAATGAATTTGTCACCGGTGAAGCGCTGGATGTCTTTTAGGGCCAATACGCGGCGGCAGTGCGGACAGTGCCCTTGCCGTACGCGGCGGTCCCGGAAGACTTTGCGCTTGTCTTCGAAGTTTTCGTAGATGAAGAAGGTCAGTTCGTCCGGGAAGAAGGCTGGCGAGTTGACGTGTTTTACGATGTTGTCGTAGGCGGCCAGGCCTTTTGCCAAGGGGATGGCTTTGCAGACGCGACCGGTGAAGATGGCGTCGTGGAGCGCATCGTGGGCGGTGAGTTCTTCTTGGGATATGTTAAGTTCTTCCATGGCGCGGCCCAAGGCGACTTGTTGTGCATCGCCGTGCACGAGGTGTGCAAAGATGATTTGCGCGTCGTACCAGGGCCGTTTAATAGCGCCGGAGAAGCCGTAGAGTTTCAGGTTTTCGCGGAGCATGACGATATCGTCGGATCCCCAGGTAAGCCACACAGCGTCGTCGCCGCACCATTTTTCGAAGTGGCGATAGGCTTTGGTGAAGTCGATGCCCAGTTCCAGGTCTTCCGTCGTAATGTGGGTAAGCTTGGATACGTGTTTATGCATTTTCTTCAGGTATTGTGGTTTCACGAGGATGTTGAAGGTGTCTTCTAGGTTGAAGGCTTCGTCTAGCTTTATGGCACCGATTTGGATAATTTCACCGGAAACGGGCAAGCCAGTGCGCTTCATGAAGCTAATATCGTTGCTGTACGGTTGGTTCCATTCCAGGTCAAAAATTACGTACTTCATTGTTTCCTCACGGCGTCGGCAACAGGGACTTAGCGGCGTCGATGACAGCGTCTTCTTCGATTACGCTGAGTCCTTTGTAGTTGCCTTCGCGAATAATTTGTTTCATACTTTTGCCGATTTCGTAGGTGTCCATCGATTCGAGGACGATACAGTTATCGGTGTAGGGTCCGTAGAATTTCGGGTTCGACGGGCCGTAGAGTGCGACCAGCGGTACGTGCTGGCTAACGGCTACGTGCATGGGGCCGGAGTCGTTGGTGATAAATAAAGAGCACCGGCGCACGGCAGCGGCGAGTTCCCCTAGCCCGAATTGGCCGGTGGCCACGATGGGCTTGGTGGTCATGCGGGCGGTAACGTCGGCTACCATTTCTTCGTCCATAGGACCACCGAAGAATACGGCGCGGTAGCCTTTTTGGCCAAAGTAGTCGGCCACGGCGGCGAATCGTTCGCCAGGCCAGCGTTTTTGGGGTACGGCGCTGCCGATGTTAAAGCCGATGAGCTTGTCGTCCGGCTTGACGCCTTGGGCTTCGTAGAAGTCGTCGGCGGTCTTGCGCCATGTGTCGTTGATTTCAATTTGGAGTCCTTCGTTGGGCTGTGGTGTTACGCCCAGTTGTTCCAGGACGTTGATGTACATGTCCGCCGCATGACGGGTCACGCGGTCCAGACGGGTGTATTTGCCCCAGAAGGGCCGAAAGAGGAAGTGACACATGCCGGTGGTCATAGGCGCTCCGATTTGCCAAGCGAGGAAGCTGGTGCGCTCGTTGGGCTGGAGGTTGATGACGATGTCCGGGTGTTCTTCGTTCTTGATTTGTTTGGCAATGCGGCGCAAGGCGCCGATGCTGTTGTCTTTCCCCTTTTTGTCTACCGTGATGAGGCGGTCGATGTTGGGGTTTTCTTGCATGATGTCTTTCAGTTTTTCGTCCATAACGTAGATGATTCGGCTGTCCGGTGCGGCTTTGCGCAGCACTTGCAGGAACGGCGTAGTAAGGACCACGTCACCGAGGTGCATCATGAAGGTGACCACTATTGTTTTGTGATTGAGTTCCATTTACTCGCCTCCTTTTTCGTGTTGTGTTGCGGTTGGCGCCGCTTCGGTCGGTGCCGTTGTGTTGACGTCGGCATTCGGCGCCGTTGTGTTGGCGTCACTGTTCGCTGCGCCGGTTTTCGGCAGCAGCGGTTTTACGACGTCCCACACCCTATCGACGGTTATCTGTTTCATGCATTCCGGGTCGTCCACTAAGGGGTGTTCCGGCGTTGCTTTAGACGTCGGCGACACGATGACGTGTACGTAGTCGCCCCCATAGGGGCCGGTGCGATCCGGCGAGGTGGTGCCAAAGAGCGCCACTAAGGGCTTTTGCAAGGCGTTGGCCATGTGCAAGGGGCCCGTATCGGCGCTGATGTAGATGGCGCAGCCGCGGATGAGTTCGATAAGCTCCGGCAAGGAGGTTTGGCCTACTAGGTTGATAACCTTGATGCCGGTAGCACTGCTTGCGGTAGTGCCGATAGCGTTGCTTACGGTAGTGTCGGTAGCATTGCCAGCGGTGCCGGCTGCTGTGGTAGCGCTTTCATTGGCCGCTGCCATAACTTCTGCCGCCTTTTCCACGTCGGACGGTGCACCGGCTAAGACCGGGGTAACGCCGGCGTCGACGAGGCGTTTACACAAGGCGCCGAAGTTCTGGGTGGGCCATTCTTTCACGGCCCAACGGGCTCCGGGCACGATGACTGCGTAAGGGCCCGAGAAGGCGGTTAATTTCAGTTGTACTGACTTTTTCGCCTCTTCGTCGTGTCGTAACGGGAATTCGATACGATCCACCGTACCGCCGAGGGCGCGGACCGTATCCAAGTACCGTTCGATGACGTGGCCCATTTTGTTAGGGCCCACCAGGCCTTTGTTGACGAGGCCACTGCCTTCGCGCAGTTCCCAGTAGCCGTATTTTTCAGGCGCGCCGGAGAGCCATGACACGAGGGCGCTTTTGGCGAGGCACTGCAGGTCCAGGCACATATCGAAATGACGGCTGTGCAGTTCCTTGCGCAGGTGCCACAGGTACGACAAGGACTTCAGTTTCTTTTTGTCGATATAGATGACTTCGTCCAGCCACGGTTGGCCGGGCAGTACGTTGCCAAACTGTTCGTGCACGGCCCAGGTAATCTTGGCGTCAGGCCAGTTCTGTTTCAGTGCATACAGCGTAGGCAACGCGTGGATAACGTCACCGAGTGAGCTCATTTTTACGATTAAAATCCGCCGATAGTCCTTTTTCGTCATATGTGTCCTACCTATTAGTTCGTCTGTTCTTGTAAGATGGGTTGTAAAAATTCGGCCAGGTTGCTGCCCGTAAAGAGGTAGCCTTTGAGGCCGGCGCCGGCAGCGGCTTCCATGTCGGATAGCTTGTCCCCTACCATGAAGCTATGGGCTTTGTCGATGTCGTAGTCGGCCATGGCTTGTAGGATCATGCCCGGCTTCGGCTTGCGGCAGTCGCAGTTTTGGTCGTACTGCGCAAGGGGCGCGCCGGGCAGATGAGGACAGTAGTAAAAGCGCAGAATGGGCGCCCCTGCTTTGGTCAGTTCTTGATTCATGTATTGGTGCAAGGTGTTCACGTCGTCTTCGGTGTAGAAGCCGCGCCCTACTCCGCTTTGGTTGGTAACGACGATGAGGTCGTAGCCGGCTTGTACCGCCGCGGCGAGGGCTTCCTTGGCACCGTCTACGAAGGCCAGGTCTTCAATGCGGTGCAGGTAGTGCACGTCTTTGTTGATGACGCCGTCCCGGTCCAGAAATAAGACTTTTCTCATAATATCCTCTTAGGTCTTGGCTTAGCGTACGTAGCCTTCGTTGTGGTCAAGGAGTTCGCAGTATTCCGCTACGGCGTCTTCCAGTTTGGTGAAGCCTTTGTCGTAGCCGGCCGCCATCAATTTGGTGGTGTCTGCTTCGGTGAAGCTCTGGTATTTGCCTTTTAAGACTTCCGGGAACGGAATGTAGCGAATGGTGCCGGAGCCGTTGTAGTCGATAACGGCTTGCATGAAGCGGTTGAAGCTTTTTGCTTCGCCGGTGCCGCAGTTGAAGATGCCGCTAATTTCCGGGTGTTCCCAGAAGAAGAAGTTAACGTTCACTACGTCTTTAACGTAGATGAAGTCGCGCACCTGTTCCCCATTGCCGTAACCGTCCGTGCCTTCGAATAAGGTGATTTCACCGGTTTCACGAAGCTTGTAGAACATTTGGCGCACTAAAGACGCCATGTTGCCTTTGTGGATTTCGTTCGGTCCGAACACGTTGAAATAACGGAGACCCACGACTTGGGACTGAAGCTGGCCTTCAAAGCGGCGCAAATACTGGTCGAAGAAGAGCTTCGAATATGCATACGGATTCAGCGCTTCTTCGCAGGCCGGCGTTTCGGTGAAGCCTTTTTTGCCGTGGCCATAGGTGGACGCGGAGGAGGCGTAAATGAACGGAATGCGGCGTTCCTGGCAGTAGTGGAACAGGTTCTTGGTGCCTTCGAAGTTGTTGTGCATCATGTAGCGACCGTCGTAGTTCATGGTGTCAGCGCAGGCGCCTTCGTGGAAGATAACTTCTACGGGGCCAATGTCAAAGGTACCGTTCGCTACGGCGTCATCAAAGTCGATGCAGTCTACATAGTCATAGTAGTCCAAGAGCTGCAAATTGCGAATTTTGCTGCCGTCAGTGAGGTCGTCTACGATCAAGATGTCGTTGCGACCTTTTTCGTTAAGCTGTTTTACAATGTTACTGCCGATAAAGCCGGCACCGCCTGTTACAATTATCATAGTTTGCCCTCCTGCACCAGTTGTTTGATGCGTTCGATAATGCCTGTCGTGGAGTAGCCTTCACGGAATGGCAGGATTAATACTTTGTCTACAAATTCGCCGCCAATGACTTCGTCCGGCTTGTAGTCGCCGCCTTTGACCAAGATGTTCGGTCTCAGGATTGAGAGAAGTTCGGCCGGCGTGTCTTCTTCGAATATGGCAACGCCGTCTACCATAGCGAGGTTGCTTAGCATTTCGGCGCGGTCTTGTTCGTTATTAATGGGACGCGCGTCCCCTTTCAAGCGTTTTACCGACGCATCGGAGTTAAGGCCGATGACGAGTCGGTCGCCCAGTCTAGCCGCGTCGCGCATGTAGGCCAAATGACCGCCGTGCACAATGTCGAAGCAGCCGTTGGTGAATACCACCGTTTCGCCGTTGGCTTGCCAGGTGCGGATGCGGTCCGCCAATTCCTGCGCCGTGTAGCACGGCTTCGGATTGGTCTTGCCGTGACGAATGGAGTCCCACAAACTGAGAAGTTCGCTGCGATGAATCGGGTAGGTACCGACTTTCGATACGACAATGCCGGCTGCCCCGTTGGCCACATGCAGTGCTGCCCGTATGGAGAGCCCTGCAGCCGCCGCAGTAATCATCATGGCTACAACGGTGTCGCCGGCGCCGCTCACATCGAACACGTCTTGCTGGGTGGCCGGGTTGTGCCATACGCTGCCATCTGCTGCCACAACGGTGATGCCCTTCGCAGATCGAGTGACTACAACATAGTCAAAGGCAACGGCTTTCAGAACTTCCCCAGCCGCTGTTACCACGCCTTCGTCGGTGTTCGGCACGGCGTAGCCTACGTATTCGCTGAGCTCTTTCACGTTCGGTGTAATGAACGTAGAGCCTTCGTATTTCGACCAGTCGGTCCCTTTCGGGTCCACGATGGTGGCGATGTTGTATTTTTCGGCAATGGCGTTCACCTGCGCCAATACGGCGGGCGTGCACACGCCTTTGCCATAGTCTGAAATGACAATCCCATCCAGCCCTTCGCCGGCTAAGCGGCTCAGCCACTGTACAAGGCGCGCTTGTTCGCGGTCGTTGACGGGATCCGTTTCTTCAAAGTCGAGGCGCATCATTTGCTGACGAGCGCCGAGAATGCGCATTTTCGTCGTGGTCCGGCGGGTGCCTTCGTAAAGGATGCCGCTGTCGTCGATGCGCTGGTCCGCCAAGAGTCTAGCCAGTAGGTCACCATGGGTGTCGTCGCCGGCTACGCCGCCGAGGAATACACGGCAGTCGAGGTTAGCCAGGTTCGATGCTACGTTAGCAGCACCACCTAACACTTCGCGGATTTCCGTTACGCGGTTTACCGGTACCGGTGCTTCCGGCGAGATGCGGCTTACGTCACCGAAGACGTAGCGGTCTACCATGGCATCGCCAATGACGGCAATGCGCAGCTGTGGCAACCGGGTCCGTAAAAATTCGTTAATCGTTCTACTTACCATAGTCTTCTTCCACCAATTCACAGAGAATATGACCGGCCATGATGTGCATTTCCTGCACGCGGGCGGTCACGCGGGACGGTACCGCAAAGGTAAGGTCACACAATTCTTTAAGCTTGCCGCCACCTTCACCGGTAAAGGCAATGGTGTGCATGCCGATGTCACGGGCCATTTCAACGGCTTTTACCACGTTGGCGCTGTTGCCGGATGTGGAGATACCGATGAGGACGTCGCCGGAACGACCTAAGCCTTCAACCTGACGAGCAAAGACTTCGTCGTAGCCGTAGTCATTGGCGATGGCGGTCAATGCGGACGTGTCCACCGTAAGTGCTACAGCCGCTAAGGAACGGCGTTCTTTTTGGAATCGGCCAATAAATTCAGCCGCCAAATGCTGGGAATCCGCGGCGGACCCACCGTTACCGCAGAATAACACCTTGCCGCCTGATTTCAGAGCGGTCTTGCAACGTTCTGCCGCTTCGGCAATGACGTCTATATAATCCATGGTTTTGCCTAGCACGTCTACGTGGTCGGAGATGCGCTGTGCGATTAAGGGATGCATTTCCTGTATTTCTTCCATGTGATCCTCCATATACCTACTCCCTCGGGGTGCCGCCGTTTCAGTACGCAGCAGACTGTGTGCCAGCCCATTCGCTACGCGTTGGCGCTACGGGGAGGTTCTATTTATGCTAATAAATCGTGAAGTACGCGATTGGCGTTTTTGTACATAATCTTGTCGGTGTCGGCTTCGGATAAACCGGCGTCGAGGAAGGCTTTTCTAAGCCGCGGCATGTCGCCGGCATTTTCGATTTCCGTGTCCGGTTTGATGCCGTCAAAGTCGGTACCTAAGGCTACTACGTCGCTGCCACCTACGTTTCGGATGTAGAGACCGTGACGAACAATGTCTTCGATGCGACTAATGGGCGAATCACCGAGGAATTTCTGGGCGAAGTTTAAGCCGATGACGCCGCCTTTATTGGCGATGAGACGAATGAGGTCATCCGTCAAATTGCGGGTGTGCGGCGTTATTTCACGGGCGTTCGAATGGGACGCAATGAAGGGCTTGTCGAGGATTTCGCCTAAGCGGTAGGTGCCCGCATCATTGAGATGAGAGCAATCCACGATCATGCCCAGCTCTTCCATGTACTGCACGAATTCCTCGCCTTTCGGCGTCAGCGCTTTGCCTTCGTGCTCGGCGCCGTGCGGATAGGACAGGCCGTTCGGGTAGTTCCAACTAATGGTGATGAGGCGCACCCCGTCGTCGTAGGCTTTCTTGAGCTTATCCAGGTCGCCGCCGAAAACGCCGCCTTCCTCAACGGAGAGGAGCGCCGCCAGCTTGCCGTCTTGCTCAGCCTGCTTGAATTCGTCGTAGGACCGCACGTGGGTGATGTAGTCGCCGTACTTAGCCATGTTGTCATTGAAGACGTGGCGCATTTGCTCGTACTTACCGTACGGGTCCTTGGTGTGGCCCAGGTCCACGTAGAGGGCGAAGTCTTGCAGCGCATAGCCGCCCTTTTTCAGTTTTTCTATGTCAATTTTCCACCGATTGTGCAACAAGTCGCCGCCGGATGGCGTTTCCGTGAGCTGCATAATGGTGTCGCAATGCAAATCAATCATGCTTGGTCCCTCGATTATCTAGTCTTTCGATTGCTAGCTCTTAGCTATCTCTTCGCTATCTAGTCCCGCGGTTATCGTTGCGCAGGTCCTCCAACAGCGTCATGAAGGCGTCGATGTCGGAGAAGTTGCGGTATACCGACGCGAAGCGAATGTAGGCTACTTCGTCGATGACTTTTAATTCTTGTAATACTAGGTCGCCGATTTCGGAGGAGGTAATCTCTTGTCGCGTCCGATTCCTAATAGCATCTTCAACGTTTTTCACGACGTTTTCAAGAACGCTAATGGGAATGTCGCGCTTGTTGCACGACCGAAGGATGCCGTTTAGAAGCTTACCGCGGTCAAACATTTCGTGACGACCGCTGGATTTAATGACCATAATGGGCACTTCTTCCACCACTTCATAGGTGGTGAAGCGGCGACCACAGCCTAAGCATTCACGGCGACGACGGATGCTATTGCCGTCATCGGTAGCGCGCGAATCGGTTACCTTACTTTCTGAACTTTTACAATACGGACACTTCATACCTGCCACCTCTTTTCGTTGCGCTTACTTAGCGCTATCGTCATGCAGCGGTTTATTGGCCGTTTCCGGGCCGTCGAAGCTCGGCGTTTCAGCGCCGCCTGCGGGCTTTTCGGGTTTATGCACGGTTAGCAAATAACCAGCTGCGTTTTCTTGTATTTCATCAATGTAGCGATCCAGCATTTCGTAGCGCTTGCGATACATGTTGCGCTTATGCGTTTTCGCCGTTTCGTAGGTTTTGCGTTCTTCTTCCAGCGGAATGCGATAGAACCGGTCGTCTTCGTGACATTCGGCGCCGCCCATTTCCTGCCAGAATGAATCAAATTGCACTTTCTTGGACCGGTTGCCGCGGATCAAGTGGGTGTTCGTATAAAAGCCTTTGTCGGACACGGCGTAGATTCGGTCGATGCCCATGGCCGTCGCCACTTGGCGCAGCAAGAAAAACATGAAGTTCTTCGGCCGGTAACCAAACATTTTCTTCGTCGCTGCTTTCGCTTTGTTGAGCCCTTCCTTGTAGCCTTGAATGGTGCCAACCCAGATGCAGGGCTGGCCCTCAAAGTCGTGGCCTAAGCGGAAGTTGATGTGGTACAAACCGTGTTCGCCAAAGAACAGGAATAAGCTCAAGAAGCCTTCTTTTCGTTGGCCGGTGTGGAACCACAGCGACGCGCGCATGTTCAGTTCTTCGGACTCCCAAACGGTAACGCCGCGGTCGTCTTTGGGGTCATACATGGTTTTCATGGCGCTGTCCTTGAAGTATTCCGGCGCCATGTTGAAATGATCCTCAATGGCGGCTAAGCGCTGTGCTGCCGTAGAGTCCTTGTAAAGAAAGATGCGGTTAATTATTTCATAAATGCCTTCGTGAACCTCTAAGAGATTCGGCAATGGTTTGTAGGCTTTGAAATAAGCCTGAAGTTGTTGCAATTGCTTTTTATTTTTAAACGACCGCAAGACAAAGAGCGTTATCCGTCGCTTTTCGCGCCAGCTGTGATATCCGTATATACGGCGCCCCAGCGCCCATTGTTTTTTTGTGGTTGTAAACAAACTATATGCCTCCCTATCGATAACTTCTAAGGTGCCTTTCGGCGCCTCCATGGCTATCTATTATCGGCAGCTCACGGTGCCACTATCGGCGACCAAAGAGCCGCTTGAAAAATCCTTGTTTTTCTTCGCCTATATACTTGCCCACGACTTTGCGGAACCGCTTAGTGCCAAGTTCCTCAAAAAGCGTGGCTTCGTCGGCCGGTGCCGGTACGTCCGTGGTGAAGCCTTTGTTGACCGCTTTCTCTCGGTCCGCATCATAGTCCACCGCTTTCAGCACCGGTTTATCCTTCACGGTCAGCGCCAGGCATTCCTGCCAAATCGCTTCCGCTTGATCCGTGTTTCGCTGCACCACCGAAAGACCCTTGTTGGCCGATTCGTCGACCAGCGCGTCGATGGCGGCTTGGTCGATGTGTGGCGCGCCGGCGGCGGCCGTCGCTACGGTTTCCAGCCAGTCCGGTTTGACCGCGGACCAGGCATCGCTAATGGTGAAGTCTGCCACGTGGTGGTCCTTGCGGAACGCACATTGGCGGCATGATGGCCTATAGCCGTAACCGCGCTCGTAAAGCTGACAATACTCGTTGCGAGCCACCGGCATGAATAATTTCACAGTGTCTTTGCCAACGTATTTGGTATACGGGTCGCGGTAGCCGTGGTTCTTGAATTTCTCGCGCACCCTGAATGATATGGGGTCTTCACGGAAGTCTTTGTGAAGTCCGTCCAGGTAGTACATCAAGAGGCGCGGCGAGCTGACGGCAGCGCAGGCAAAGTCCATGGTGATGAGTGTTTCGTACTCACGGCCCAGGAATGCGAGAAATCCTTCGATTTGGCACGGTGTGCCTGTGTAAAGGACCCATCGTCCGGCGTCAAGGGCTTCCCGTGCTTCACGCATCGTGAACAGCGTGTCGCTTTGGGATAATTTCACGCCTTGGAATTTGTAGACGTCGCTGATATCGTCGCTGCCGCGGTGGCGGAGCTGCATGTCCGGCGAATAGGATGCGCCGAACACGACGCCGCCTTTGCTAATGACCAATTCGGCGAGCATGGCGAAGATAGCGCCCGATGTGGCTTCGTCGCGGAAATGCGCTTTATCAAAGTAAGCTAGCGATGCTGGCGGCGTGGATGTGTACGCCATGAGCGGTGTCAACGGCGGGCACGCTGCTTCGCAGGCGCCGCACTGGATGCACCGCGTCGTGTCGATGCGAGGATACAAAAAGCCGCGCTCGTCCGGTGCCATGGTTATACAATCATAGGGGCATGCATTTTTGCAGGCGCCGCAGCCGGTACAAGCGGCCGGTTCTAGTTCTAACATATCCTCACTCCGTTTCGTAAAAACCTATTTGGACGCCGCCCGGCGTCACTCAACATCTGCCACTTGCGTGGACTGAATTGTAGCAAACATTACTATATGTGCTACAAAAATCGTTACATTTTATTGTAACACGATTTGCGCTTTTTTGAAATATTAAGCGCCGTACCTGTATATATATCTGTTTGCGGGATTTTTCCCTTTTTGATTTTCATGCTTCGTTTTTCGCTTTAGAGAGGTAAAGTGACACTTCTATGGTTCTGATACTTGGCAAATTTATAGCAAATAACATCGTAATAAAATCATATCTAATTAACGAATTCTTTTGTCCACCTGATTGCCTTCATAATCGGTTAGCACATAGCTAACACTCCCCGCCTCAATCCAGGTACCGCATTTGCGAGCGTCTTCTAAATTTTCTAAAGTACCTTCGTCATAACCACTCGTGGTCCATGCTACATGACCATTTTCAGGTAGAACCAATAACCACGTTGAAAGCAACCACGCAGCTGGATAATCATCAAAAGGTTCCGGCTTAAATGCGTAAATCTTTTGAAAACGTAACTTAACACCATTCTTACGGTCATCATACTTTAACCATACTATAACAGCGTCTTCTTTGTAATCTAGAAATATATTCTCAATTCTATGATCATGAAAACACTCATGCTCCTTATTAAACTCTGTCGTAGCGTCATTGGTTGCTTCAATCGGTATCCAGTTGTACATAATGAATCACCCTCTTACACAGCTTTAAGAATCTTCTTATATTTTTTTAGAAACAAGAATTATTATTAGTTATATTATAGCATATGTTAGAGAGTGACTCTAAACTTTGAAACGATGAAAATGTATATTTTGTGCGTTTTTTAAGGTAATCAAACTTTATGCTCTTTTCTGGCCTTAATGGGATAAAACAGAAAACCGCTATGAACCCAAGATTTTTTCGATTCATAGCGGTTGCACGTTTTCTATTTTTTTAACTCAATCGTTTTCTATGTCTTCCAAGACCTCTACAAAACTTTTATAACGTTTAAAGTTTTCAGGATGTTCTTTCATTTCGTTGTATTCTTCTAAAGCTTTTGCAGTCTCAGCATTTAAAGCTTGGGGCTTCAAATTTTCATATCGATTCATGCTCTTGTTTTTACTAGTCATGGATATTCCCCCATCCTCAAAAAGCTCACCGATTCATCTCAATGAACATGCCGCAGTGCTTAGAGTTATTTCACCTTAGGCTAAGAATTTCTTGAGCTGATCAACCACGGCAATGTCCGCGGGTAGCCAATCGACGGTGTCTAACGCGTCTTTGGTCAGCCACTTTGCCGCTTCATGTTCTTTCAACTCGATGTGCTGGTTCGCCATGGTGCACAGGTAGCAATGCATGATCAGGTGAAAATTATCATAATCGTGTTCGACGGTGCAAACAAAGTCCTGAACGTTAATGTCCATAGCCAGTTCTTCTTGAATTTCACGGCGCAGTGCGTCCTGCTGCGTTTCACCCGGTTCCATTTTGCCGCCTGGGAACTCCCAACCATCTTTGAATTCACCATAACCACGCTGTGTTGCTAAAAATTTGCCGTTGTGCTCAATGATAGCGGCTACTACTTCTATGTGTTTCATGTACTGCTCCCAAACCTAAATAACTCTATAATACTTTAAAAAGTTGTATATATTTTACTCCATAATCAGATGTTCGAACGTGAAAACTGTGAAAACCTTCATTATTGGGCAACCAAAAAAGCCGATGCATTATATGAACCATTTCTATCATCTTTACTTACATGCCGTTCTAATCTTTTTAATTGAGTCTTACTTAAAGATATCGCATTCTGTTTAATGTTAATTGGTTTATGCGCTAAAGCGATTATACCTAGTAAATCATTACCTTCATTAAAAACTAAATGCGTAATAGACATCTTCTTTTTGGAAAATTCAATAGCTTTATGTTGAACAAAACCTTCTATTTCCGAATTAAGAGGACAAGAAAATTCGGAAAGGACACGTTGCACGCTATCCTCTCCGAATGAGTTAATAAAATTCAATATGTTTACACAAGTAAATTTTTCTGTCATTTATGAAATTTAGAAGCAAATCTTTGTTTAATTTTTTCCGGATCATTTTCGATATGAATATAGGAGAGGTCTCTTGGATGTTTTGATTCTTTTTCAGCAGTTTCACATGCAGCAGCCAATGCCTCTAAAGCTATTCTTGCTTCTTCATCATCTGTAATATTTACCGGTACAAAAATGCTGGATGTAGCCATACCATCACCCTCCTTTCCTTGTATTTATTATATCATAGCATTAACAAGTATCCAATCATTTCTTATAAAATTACAATCTATGCTTGCTTTGCAAATTAGCCTTTTTTAGCCCGTTATATAGTCGTAGATGTCTTCACGCACTGGTATTTGCAGGTCGTAGAATATTTCTACAGCGGATTTTTTTGCCGCAGCCATAGTGATAGATTCTCGTTCGCCTGTTGGCTTCATTGGGCCTAAATAGTAAAATTCTTTGGATCCTTGGTCGTCTTTGTTTTTGCGCACAAAGAGTTCAATAGTAACGCCTAGTTGCGGCGCATTAAGCAAGGTCTTTACATCTTTCGAGTTTTCGGTACGACCATTCTTAGACAAACCAATCAACCGACGGCGATTGATAAATCGGTCTTCGTATTGAATGGTATCCGCAATGCCTTCTTCCTTGTGGTAATTGATAAATATAGGGAAGGTTTTCGTGCGGTCATTGTATTTATAGCCGCCAATGTTCTGCGCCACCACGTTTTCACCCCAATCGAGGAGTCGACATACGTCTTCATAGGTGTATTTCGCATAGAGCTTGAACGGCCGGCCGTGAACGTCCGCTTTATAGCGCGTCACATAGCGATACAAACCATACTCAATACTTTCTTTCAATAGTCGCACAAAGTTTTCATCTTCGCAGGCTTTGTGAAATAAATCACTGCCCACTACATCATCACCGAGGTCGGTGATCATAACGGCATTCTTATAACGTGCGCCACCGGTGCCGGTAAAGAACTGCCCACGCAGCATATTAATCATAGTTTCTCTAGCATTCGCGGTTATGGCAATATTGTAATTAGCTTTCAATTCCTGAACCGTGCTCTGCCAGATGCTGTTTATTTCACCAGCTGTTTTGCTTGCTACTCCGCTAGTTGCCAATGCATTTGCTCCGTTAGCTGCCAACGCATTTGTCTCATGAATCAATAAATGCTTGAGAAGCACCAATTCATGAGGTCGCTTCCCTTCCATCAGCTTCGCCTGCACCAATTCCAAGAGCAAGGCCGCATCAGGCGTCAGCCGAATTTTATAATCCGCATCACGACTGCGCAAAAATTCATAGTACGAACGGAACGTGTTGTTATTGACGATAAGCATGATGTCGATAGCGCCATAATCTTCAAAATCACGAATCGACGGAATGTGACCGAGCTTATTCTTCAACGCCTCATAGTTCTCCATGAGGAATTTAATGCTGTCAAAACGCGCTTTATCCAATGATTCGTAAATGCGTTTCTGCGTTATTTCATCAAAATGAATAGTCGAGCAGCCCGGCAATAACCGCGTGCCGTCGGCCACATAATGACGAACCGTGTCTTTGTTATAGCTTCTATCGCCGGACAGCGCCACCGGTATCATAAAGTTATTCGTGTAGTTGCCGATGAAATCAATGATAACCACATACTCTTTGCCTGGTGCTTTGCGCAAACCACGACCCAGCTGTTGCACAAAGATTATAACGGATTCCGTCGGGCGTAGCATGATAACTTGATTGATATCTGGAATGTCTACCCCTTCGTTGAAGATATCGACAGTAATAATGTAATCCAATCGTTCCTCTTCCGGAATGGTATCGTCACACAAACGGCGCACTGCATCAAGACGTATTTCTTGCTTATCATCGCCGCTTAAGGCCAATGTGCGCCAGCCCTTTTCATTGAAAAGCTGAGACAGTTTCTGCGCTTCTTCTTTACGGCTACAGAAAATGAGCCCTTTAACACGATTACCACTATACCCGAAATAATTGGCTTGTTTCATGACATGATCCACACGAGCCGTATCAACTAAGCGTGAAAATTCGCGGGCATCTGTCACACTATCTTCAACCTTGAAGTCTGAAATGCCAAAATAATGGAACGGGCACAATAAATCTTCCTCTAATGCTTGCTGGAGTCTGATTTCATAGGCAATATTGTAGTCAAAAAGCTCGTAAATGTTGAAGCCGTCGGTTCGTTCGGGGCTAGCCGTCATGCCCAGCCAAAACTTGGGCGTGAAGTACTCCATAATCCGGCGGTAGCTTTCAGCACCGGCGCGGTGTACTTCGTCAATAACGATGATGTCGAACTCATCCGGCCGAATCAATTGATAATTGTCGGGACGCGACATGGTCTGCACCGTTGAGAACACAAAATCCGCGTCGTAGTCGTGGTGCGTGCCGGACACGAGCCCCATCGTCTTACCTTTGCCAATAACATTGCGGAAGCTTTTCAGCGCTTGCATTGCAATTTGCTCACGGTGCACCAGGAATAACATGCGTCGCGGCCGACGTTGTTGCACGGCAAAAGCTGCCGCGTAGGTTTTCCCTGTTCCCGTCGCTGAAATGAGTAGCGCCTTTTGATGTCCATCAGCTACAAGTTCTTCAATGCGGTTGATGAAATTCGTTTGCATTTTATTGGGCAATAACCCCACCGACGGATTCGGTGTCATCGTTGTCAGCTGTGCCACGTGCTCTGCCGCTTCATCAATCATATCCGCATACGATTTACCCTTGTGCTGCTTCATCATTTGTTGCAGTTCTTTTAATTTCTGGCTTTTATCCTCGTACTGCTCAGTATATGACGCTTTAAATTGTTCATAGGTTTCCGTGGCCGGGTCGTCCCACAAAGCATTGTACGCCGCCATAACCGATGCCGCGTAGGCTCCATCGGCCATCGCCACAACCTTCGTGTTCCATTCTTGATTAATGGACAAGGCACTTTGCGTCAGATTCGCACTACCCACGATAATTTTATAGGTGCCCGCTTCATCAAAAATGTACCCCTTAGTATGGAAACCCTTGCTATTGCCATGCGTGCGATACATGCGAATTTCAAGATTCGAAAGCTGTGCCAATTTTGCCAATGCCTTCGGCTCCGTAAAATACAGGTAATCCGTCGTCAAAATTCGCCCTTTAACACCGCGCTTTTCTAGATCGCGCAACACGCCCAGCAAGCCTTCAATACCACTATCGGTTATAAAAGCGACACTAAAGGTAAATGAAGTGCATCCCGCCAGTTCCCGCTGCAACACGGAAATAACCTTCGTATGCTCTGCCGGATTATTCATCACCAGTTGCGGCTGATACATCGCGTCAGACACAATACTTTGGTCCACAAACGCCGTCTCTATACCTGCACGGATCTGCCTGCGCATCTCCTCTAAATGCTCTTTGAACATTACCCGTTCCGTAGTCTCCATAGGCCCCCCTCATTTAGTTCATTAATTGAGTTCATTATAGCAGCTTTCCTAGTAAATAAATAGATCTGGCCAAGGAATGTCAACCACGATCATGGTATAATTAGGAGGTAAAGTATGGGAAACTATAGCTTGAATAGCAACGTTAATTTGAAGGAAATGTATACAGTTCTTGGCTCTTCTGTGACAACGTCTGAATATCTGTTGTCCTCTGAAATAAACAGCCCGCAGCTAGTTGTAAGAGAGAAAGTAACTGCATATAATGAAGATGATGGCGACGAAAAAGTTACTAAAGAGAATTTAAAATTGATGAAAAGGTTTCTCGCCTCGATATTTTAGCAACGATGGATGATAAAACTAAAATAAATATCGAGATGCAGGTTCATAACCACGCGGGCTTTTTAAATCGAGTAATGTATTATTCCGGAGACATGGTTCGTTCTACTGAGGATATTAGAGAATATATTGATTTCAAGTGTAAAGATTTGCAAGCACCTTGGAAGGAGTTGATTGATGTGGATCCTGTTTTCAAAACCATACGAAACGCTGAAGAAGAATTCTTTGCCGATAAAGATTTACGTTGGTCATACCACATGCAACGCAAAGCTGAAAATGACCATATCAACGATATGAACGCAAGCTATAGAGAAGGCAAAGAAGAAGGCAGAGTCGAAGGAAGAGCCGAAGGAAAAGCTGAAGGCATCGCCATTGGGGATACCCTTTCGCGCCACGTTAAAATACCAATCCCAATTTTCAAACTAACTACCGCATGAGCCGCATCAGCTTTCCCATTCGGCTTCGTTGCCCTCCCAAGCGTACTACCACCAGTCTACTTCGAAAAGCCCCTATTTAAGTACCAAGCCGTCGAAACGCGGCCGAATGGTCACGAAGATCCGAACCATGCGGTGATGATGCCGTAAAATTGGGCACCGCTTTAAAACGGTAGATGGAAGGTAAGCCGCGTCATGAAGAATACTTAATTAACAAGAAATGCTAAAAAACTCCACCATAACCATGAAGCGACCATTGGTGTAACCGAAGGGAGCGAATGGTTATGGTGGAGTTTTTGAATTCTTTTATAAGCGAGTAATGACGCGGCTTACCTACATCCTAAGTACAAAGCCGTACCAATTTTACGACATCATCACCCGATTCGTTCTTGTGAACCCGGCCGCGTAACGGCGCTTCTACTTAATAGCCTTTTCGAAATAGACGGTGGTATACGTCTTTCCTTCCATTTTTTTGCGCCCAAATTCTTTAAACCCAAAGTGTTCATACATCCCACAAAGCCACGGGTGTACATCAGCGGTACCAAGGGTTACGATTGGTGATTTCAGTTGGTCACGCAGTATGGCGGTTTCAACGTAGTTGAGCATGCGTCGTGCGTAGCCTTTGCCTTGGTACGCCGCATTGGTTACGAAGTGACCGATGTGCGGCACCGGGCGCGGTCCCGGATTGGGGCCCCAGGGCATGAGCAAGGTGATGGACGATACGAGCTCGCCATCCACAAAAAGTCCGTAGACGGGGTTTGATTTCACCCAGTCGATTGCTGTGAAGGACAGCGACACCACCAGCCTGATGGCCCAGCTTGCCACCATGAAGAACGGCCTTGCCCGGGTGGTGTCCCAGGTACGGCGCAGCTCCGAGAGCGTAGCCATGGCCAGCTCCGAAATCGCCCAGGGCAACCAGGACTTGTCGGCCCGCACCGAAAGCCAGGCCAGCGCGCTGGAAGAAACCGCCGCCTCCATGGAGCAGCTGGGC
>ERZ650307.717-NODE-717-length-18904-cov-13.697544_pt1 | contig 18904 bp, 20 predicted proteins | sample MGYA00376243_ERZ650307 | MGnify/ENA primary metagenome ERZ650307 (study PRJEB26733, sample SAMN07839242) | wastewater metagenome | biome: urban; feature: artificial channel; material: waste water | place: USA: North Carolina | collected 2016-03-31 ... | reverse complement strand
GAATGCAATCTTACGTTGGCAAAACCTACGAAGTTTTGATTGAAGGAATTTCTAAGAAAAATAAAAACCAATGGAAAGCCAGAACTTCGCAAAATGCTGTAGTGGTTTTTGATAAAGTAGAAGGACAAAATATTGGTGACTTTGTGACTGTTTTCGTAGAAGATTGTACACAAGGTACACTTTTGGGGAAAACTGTTTAACATTACTTTGTCAAAGTTTTTGCGAAGCAAAAGAATCTTTGACAAAGTTTTAAATTTTTTAAATCAAATTTTATGAAACGAATAACCATTTTCATCTTTTTATTTTTTTCAATTTCATTTGTTTTTGGGCAAATGAATCCTGAAAAATGGAAAGAAGATATCAATTTTTTGAGAGAAAATTTGTCAAAAAAACATTGCAACTTATTTTTTAAAAGAGATAAAGTGTTGTTTGACAGAGATTTAGATAACCTTGTTTCACAGACAAGTAATCTTTCTGATTTAGAAATTGCATTAAAATTACAACAAATCATTGCAAAACAAGGAGATACTCATACAAACATTTCTTGGGGTAAATATTTAAATAATGATAAAACATTACCATTAAGATATTTTTATTTTGAAGATGGAATCCATGTTACCTTAACAAACCAAGAAAATAAAGAATTACTTGGGAAAAAAATTTTAAAAATTAATGGATTTGATGTGAAGCAAGTTACAGATAGTATTTCCAGTCTATTTGTTAATGAAAATAAAGGTATTTATAAATCAAAGGCTTTAACAGGATTATCTTCTATACAAATATTAAAATTTTTTGGCTTTGCAAAAAATGATTCTATTAAAATTACTTTTCAAAATAGTAATTTGTTAACAGAAAAGACTTTACTTCCAGAAGAGATTAAAGATGATGATAAGATTAAAATAAACCCTCAAAATATTACTTTTATACGTGAAAATAAAAAGAAAATTTTTGAAAAAAAATATTTTGAAAAAGAAAAGATACTTTATGTTCTTTACAACTCTTGTGTAAGCAAAGAGGAACCTAGTATTTATAAAGGAAAGCCTGAAGAAATAACGCTTCCTTCTTTTCTAGAATTTCAAAATGAGGTAAAAAAAATGCTTAATGATAATCCTGTTGAAAAACTAATATTTGATATGCGTTTAAATTCAGGAGGAAGCTATAAGCAGGGAGATAATTTCATTAGAGAAGTTGTTATAAATTCTAAAATCGATAAAAAAGGAAAACTTTTTGTCTTAATTGGTAGAGATACATTTTCTGCTGCGATACTAAATTCAAGGTTTTTTCAAGAAAACACAAAAGCAATTTTTGTTGGCGAGGAAACTATGGGCAAACCTAATCATTACGGATTTTTAAACTATTTTAACTTGAATAATTCTAAAATTGAAGTTTCGTATTCTACAGAAATTGTTTTAACTACTAAAAAAAAGAATCAAGAAACAATGAAACCAGATTATAACGTTGAAGAAACTTTTGAAGATTATAAGAATGGAATTGATCCTGTTTTTGAATTTGTGAAAAACTACAAATAAATGCAAGCCTACATTTCCATTAGTTTTTCTAAAAAAAATGAACTTGAAAAAGAAGTTCAGGCGATAAAAAATGCTTTGGGAAAATTTGGAATTTCTGGATTTGTTTTTGTAGATGAATATCAATTTTCTGCAAAGCAAGAAAAAAAAATGATGCAAAAAGCAATGGAAGATGTAGAAAAGTCAGCCATTTTAATTGCTGAAGTTTCAGAAAAAGGAATCGGTATAGGAATTGAAGTTCGTTATGCAAAAGCTAAAAACATACCTGTAATATATGTAAGGAATTCAAGTTCAGAACATTCTACCACGGTTTCAGGAATTGCAGATTTTAAAATAATTTATGAAAATGAAATTGATTTAGAAGAGAAATTGGAGAAAATTATAAGTAAAAACATCACTCAAAACAAATGAAAAACAAAATTCTAATGAAATTTTTACTTCTAATGTTTTTCCCTATTTTATTCAGTTGCCAAACTGAAAAAATCTCAAAACTAACTTCTAATGTTGGCGATATTGAATTTGATGAAAAATTAGATGATAAAAATTTTAAATTGTGCAATACTAGTCAATTACAATATTTTAATCTAAATAAAGAACTGCAATACGAAGGAGAAAAACTAGCAATTATTGAAAACTTTGAGCAACTAAATTTAGAAACTGATGCAAAAAGTAACGGATATATCACCATACGATTTATTGTAAATTGTGAAGGAAAAACCAATCGCTTTCGAGTTCAACAATTCAATGCAGATTATAAAGAATTTAGTTTTGACAAAAGTTTCGTTAATGAGATTTTAGAATTTACTAAAAATTTAAACGGCTGGCAAAACCTAGAAAAGAGAGATTATTATCAATATTTAACCTTTAAAATAGAAAATGGAAAAGTCACTGAAATCTTACCTTAATTTTTTTGGGTTATTTATTTTTGGATTGTCTCTTTCACAAGTAAATTGTGAGGCATTACAAGACGAAAATTGCAAAAAATCCTGTGAAATTTCTAACAAAGCAGAGAAATTTCAATGGAACGAGTATGCACAATCTTTGTTTGATGAAGCCATAAAACTTTGTCCTAATAATGATTATGCTTACAGAGAAAAAGCAGTTCCTTTTTTAAAATCTGGCGATTTCATCACTTGGAAAAAACTGATAGACAAAGCGGTAGAAATTAATCCTAATCAAAATTTGGGTTACAGAGCTTGGTGCAGATTTCAGTTTCTGAGAGATTATCAAGGTGCAATTATTGATTTAGAAAAACTAAAAGAATACCGCCCTACAGATTTAGGCAGCTCTCAAAATGGCGACTATCATTTAGAAATTGTAAAAGCAATTTGCTACAGTGCTATTCATCAAAAAGAAAAAGCAATTGAACTGTTTGAAAATCAATTGTCAAATAAAAATCACAGCACAGGTTTTTATGATTATTACCAATTAGGTGTTACCTATTTTGAATTAAAAAATTACGATAAAGCTTTAGAAAACTTCGAAAAACAAAGCAAAATTTATGACTTTGCTGAAAATATTTTTTATAAAGCAAAAGTTTCAAAAATTAGGAATAAAGATTATTTAGATTTGAAAAATTTAGCCTTAAAAACGTATGATGAAGGCAAATTGATGAAAGATGTTTACACGCATCACTTTAACAAAGTTTATAAAAAACAAATGCAAGATTTATAGAAAATCTTAAATTTTAAACCTCAAATTTCAAATCAAATTAAAAATGAACGAACTACAATCCATAAAAAATCGTTTCGGAATTATAGGGAATTTTCCCGCACTAAACCGTGCCATAGAAAAAGCAATTCAGGTGGCGCCTACAGATATTTCCGTTTTGGTTATCGGAGAATCTGGAGTTGGTAAAGAACATATCCCGAAAATTATACACGCCGAATCTAAAAGAAAACACCAACCTTACATTGTAGTAAACTGCGGTGCAATACCAGAAGGAACCATAGATTCTGAACTTTTTGGGCACGAAAAAGGTGCTTTTACAGGCGCTACTTCTACCAGAAAAGGTTACTTTGAAGTGGCAGATGGTGGTACTATTTTCTTGGATGAAGTTGGGGAACTTCCGCTTCAAACGCAAGTTAGATTGTTAAGAGTTTTAGAAAGTGGAGAATTTATGAAAGTAGGTTCGTCACAAATTCAAAAAACCAATGTAAGAATTGTGGCTGCTACCAATGTAAATATGATGAGAGCCATAGAAGATGGTAGATTTCGAGAAGATTTGTATTACAGATTAAATACCGTGCAAATTGATTTGCCACCTTTAAGAGAAAGAAAAGGTGATATCCATCTACTTTTCAGAAAATTTGCCATAGATTTTGCCGAAAAATACAGAATGCCAGAACTGCAATTAACAGATGACGGCGTGAAATATTTAGAAAATTATACTTTCCCGGGAAATATTCGTCAGTTAAGAAATTTGGTGGAACAAATGACGGTGGTAGAACAAAACCGCACCATTAATTCTACAAAATTAGCAGAATATATCCCAATGAATGCGCAACTTCCTGCGGTGGTTTCTAGACAAGGAAACAGTGGGAATTCTAGCTCAGATTTCGGTTCAGAAAGAGAAATTATGTACAAAATTCTTTTTGATATGAGGAGCGATATAAATGATTTAAAATCCTTAACTTCGGAACTGATAAAAAATAGAGGAAACCAGAGTTTTTCTAACCACGAACAAGATTTGATAGGAAAGGTTTTTAAATCTGAAAATCAACAGGTTAGTCCGTCTTCTTTATTGTATTTTGAAAATCAAAATCAAGCAGTTCAGAATGCGCCTACTTACATCACAGAAGCTACTGATGATTACGAAAATGGTGTAGAAGACATAGATTTAGAAGAAGAACCTCAAGAAGTTTCTTTATCTTTGATTAATAATGAGCGTGATTTAATTGTAAAAGCACTAGAAAAACACAAAGGCAGAAGAAACAAAGCGGCAGAAGAATTGGGGATTTCTCAACGTACACTTTATAGAAAGATTAAACAATATAACTTAGAAGATTAAAAACACAACGAAAACTATTAAAACTATGAGCACATTTACACCAAAACCTGTAGAATTTAAATTTGGAGAGTATTTTAATAAAGGCTTCGAGCTTTTCAAAAAAGATATGGGAACTTTTATTCTTGCTTTTATTTTCGTCCTCATTATGAGTCTAATTCCTTTTTGTGGATTTTTAGGAATAGGAAATTTTTTAAAATTAGCCAGAAAAATTAATCACGGTCAGCAAGCAAGCGCTTCAGAAATTTTCAATTTTGATGATTTTGTAGTTTATTTAAAATTATTTGGAATTTTATTTTTAGGAGTTCTAATTCTAGAAATTCCGTTATTTTTATTTATCCCAAAAACTGATCAAGGAGCAACTCCAGAATTTCCTGTAGCTTTCTTTATTTTTATGGTTGCATTTATTATTGCTCTATATTATTTCTTATTAAAAGCATACTATATGGTTGCCCTTATTTCTCTAGAAAATGTAAAAAGCATAAAAGAAGCTTGGTCTATTTCTAATGTAATGACCAAAGGAAATTTATTATCAATCTTAGGTTTTGCAATTGTGGTAGGACTTATAGGTCAACTTGGGATTATAGCTTGTGGAATTGGTTTACTTATTTCATTACCATTAACCTATGTTCTCCAATATGTTTCTTACGAAGACGGAATTCAGCAAATTAAAGTTGATGAACTAGAAGAAATAGGAAAAATTTCAGAATAATATTTTATGAAAAATTTTGTAGCTAAAAGTAGCCTTTTATTACTCTTAACATTATTAGTTTCTTGTTACACTTTTACAGGAAATTCATTAAATCATGATGAAAAAACCATTTTGATTAAAAATTTCCCAAACAATGCTGCAATGGTAAATCCTACACTTAGTCAAGACTTTACTACAATGCTACAAAATAGATTCCTAAGAAACACTTCATTAAAAGGGGCTACCGAAAATGCCGACATCATTGTAGAAGGTGAAATTGTAGATTACAACCCAAGTATTCCTACAGCCATTTCTAACCCTATTAATACAGACGGAGGAAGCATACAAGCTGCTCAGAATAAATTAGTTATTACGGTAAAAGTTCATTACGAAAATAAAAAATTTCCCGAAGCAAGTTTTGACAGAACTTACACAGACGAAGCCACGTTTAGCAGTGATTTAGATATTAATCAAATAGAAACTTCACAAGTTAAAATTGTGAATGAGAGGATTATCAACAAAATTTTTAATGATATTGTAGCCAATTGGTAAGATGAATGCACGTGTTTTAGAATTAATTCAGCGCCCAGAAAATATTTCTGCAGAAGATATTTCGGTTCTTCAATCAGAGATTGATAAATTTCCATATATGCAAAGCATTAGAACTTTGCATCTATCTGCTATTCATCAATTTAATACAGAAAATTACCACAAAGAGCTTACCAAAACCGCAGCTTATACTACGGATAAAAAAATTCTTTATCATTTCATAAATTTCAAAAAAGAGACCGAAAAGAAAGAACCTACCAAGTTCAAAAAAATTAATTTGGTTAAAGAAACTGAAACACCCAATCATCTTATCCCTGAAACCATTGTAGAAGAAAAAATTTCTGAAACGGAAGCCAATAAAATTGTAGGAGACACCGAAATAGAAGCTCCAATACCTAATAAATTGGCAGATGAAATTTCCGAAAACGCTAATCCAAACTCTGAAATTTTAGAAACTGCCAAGTCAGAATTAGAGAAAATAACCGCAGAAGAACCTGTAGAAATGCAGCCTATTTCTGTAGTAGGCGATACCGAACTAGAAACTCCAATTCTAGACAAAAAAGAAAATGAGTTCGAGGTTTTTAATGAAGAAGAAAATTTAGAATTAGAAAATCAGATTTTTGCAGAATTAGCTACAGAAGAAGAAAAACAAAATGACATCTTCAGAACAAGAGAAGGTGATCTAAATTACAGCAAAGACACTGTTTTAGAACACATTAACCAAATAAAAGAAACAAATATTACCCCAGCTGAAATCAGCTTCAATGCTTTTGACAGCTTTCTTCCAGATGTTAAATTTTCTGTTCCAGCAAAATCTGAAGAACTTGCAATACAAGAAATTACACCTGAAGAAAAAGTAGAAATCTCTTCTGAAAAAGACATTAATTTTAATCAAAGTCAAGAATTTGAAATCAAGCAAGAGCCAATTTTTAAACAAGAAATAGCTCCTGCAAATGAAACCAAAGAAGAAGTGATTGAAATTGAAGAGGAAAATGAAATTATAGAAGAAACACCAGAGCCAGAAATTACTTTTGAATGGAAACCTATGAATTTCATCCAAAATCCTTTGGATGCACACATCAAAAATTCTAAGCAAGAAACGCCGAAATCCATTGCTCCAATTCTCGAAAAAACAATTATTCCAGAAGTAAAACCTATAGAAATTACGCCTGTTCAAGAAATAAAACAAGACGAAATAGTTTCTGAACAATCTTCTGAAACAGAAGAAGAAAAACCTGTAATCAATATTTCATTTTTTGAAAATAACGTTTCGGAAATGGTGACAGAAGAACCAATAATAAAAGAAGAATTAGAAGAAATTATTGCAGAAGAAAAAACAGAAGATGTTGCTAGCAATATCCCAAATTTTGTAAATACCTGGCAAAATTGGTTAAAAATAGACCGAACAGAAACGCCAAAAACCGACCCAGAACCTTCAAAAATCATTGAAAAGAAAGCTGAAATCATTGATAAATTTATAGAAGAAAATCCTAAAATTTCTCAACTAAAAGAAGATGCACATTACGTTGTAAAAGAAAAAGCAAACGACATTTCTCATCTAATGACAGAAACTTTGGCAAAATTGTATGTAGAACAAAGATTATATACCAAAGCCATTACCGCTTACGAAGCATTGAAGAAAAAACATCCCGAAAGACAAGACGAATTCGAAGATAAAATTCAAGAAATCAAAGAATTAAAAAACCAAAAATAATAAAATTGCCACATCAGAAGTTGTGGCATTTTTTGGATAATATGTTTTTGTGAAAAAATTAGCTAGTTTCTGTAGTAAATGACCTTTTCAGTTTTCCCCAGAGTTTCCTTCCGAAAATAAAAACAATCACCACCAATGCTATTGCAATGATTACCGCAATGATAGGTGCAGCTAAAGCTAAAAAAGTCATAATTCCTGCTCCTGCAGTTTCTGTGGTAGCAACTACAGAATTCCCTAATCCGCCAGTTGTAGCGGTAGAAGCCGCCCTAGTTCCTGCAAATCCAGAGCTTATAGCTGCTGCAGTTCCTCCACCTGCAATTAATGCCAAAGCCCAAGTTGGGAAAGTTCCTAAATCTGCAAACTGACTTGCAAACAATACAGAACCAGCTACGGTAGCCAATGGAACAGAAATAGTATCTAATAAGTGATCTACATAAGGAATATAATACGCCAAAACCTCTACAATGGTGGCAATTCCTGTGGTAATAAGTGTAGGCAAACCTGCCAACCACATAAAATGGTCATTCATAGGAATCCAGCCCATATAAGAAGCTAAACTTACAGCAAACATAGGTAAGAATACTCTAAAACCAGAAGCTGCAGCCAAACCAATACCTATAAAAGCACTGAGAATGTACGGAAAGTAAGGAATGTTGTCTAACATTTTTGTAATTGTTTATTTCGCAAACTAAAATTACAAAAAACGTGCTATTGTTTTTTATTTTTTTAAAAGTTTTAAGAAATCTTTTTCAATTTCCTTGAAATGTTTCGGTTTTTCTTGAGAAATATAGAAAATCATACTTAGAGAATTTTTACCAAATTTTTCTAAAAAATCAGTTTTATGAAGACGATATGCCTCTCTCAAAAATCTCTTTGCTCTATTTCTATCCACCGCTTTTTTGAAATACCTTTTAGAAACAGAAACGCCTACTTTGTGCTGAGTTATCTCTTCCGAAGAGAAAGAAATCAACCTAATATTTCCACAAGTTTGCCATTTTCCTTTCTCAAAAAGTAAGGAAATATCATTTTTTTGCTTCAGTTTTTCTTCTCGTGGATATTTGTAATTCAAAATATACAATTTTTATCAATTATTGATGAATTTTGCTTTGCAAATGAATTAATTCTACATCTATTTTTAATTCACCATTCTCTTTCCAAAGGAAAAATTCACTTTTTACTTTTTCAATAAAAAATTTATAACCTCAGCCGCAGCATTCAGTCCAAAAAGTGCTGGCATATAACTGATGGTTCCGTAGAAAGATTTTTTATAGTTGCTTCCATCAGTCAATTTCAAACTGCTTTCATTTTGAATTTCAGTAGAAAAAACACATCGGAAACCTTTGGTAATTCCTTCTTTTTTTAATCTTTTTCTGATTTGTTTCGCCAAAAAACAATTGTTGGTCTTGCTCAGGTCTCTCACCATTACTTTGCTAGGATCCATTTTACCACCAGCTCCCATAGAAGAGACAATTTTTATTTTTCTTCTTCGGCACGCTTTAATCAATGCTAATTTCGGAGAAACACTATCTATACAATCCAAAACATAATCAAAATGGTTGCTTTCTAAAATCTCATCCATTCTTTCTGGCGAAAGAAACTCGTTCATTTTCACTAAATTAATTTCTGGATTAATATCCAAAATTCTTTCGGCTACTACCTCCACTTTATCTTTACCAACGGTGGTATGCAAAGCGGGCAACTGTCTATTAACATTAGTAATATCTACTACATCACCATCTACAATGGTTAAATTTCCTACTCCAGCTCTTGCCAAAAATTCTGCGGCAAAAGAACCTACCCCACCAAGACCAACGACCAAAACGTTAGCTTTTTTTAATTTTTCGATTCCTTCGGGTTTTATTAATAATTCGGAACGTTGTAACCAATCTGTCATGTCAAAAATTTATTTTTATTTCAAAAAAAATAAGATTACGTGATACTTACAGACTAAAACTTAACATTGATAGATTGTAAATTTTCAGAAATCTTTTTTTGTAACTCTTCCAAAGAAATTTCTTTAATTTCAGACACTTTTTGATACAATTCTGCAATATCAAAATCAGTATCATCTGTTTCCAAAAAAATTTTATCTATTGGAATTTCTTTTAAAATTGATTGCAAAGATAAGTTGTATAAAACAGATTTCCCAAAACTTAGAAAAAAACCGTGTTTCAGCATTTCATCTGCTACCGATTTTTTCTTATTAAAACCGTGAATAATTAATGGAACTTCAGCCAATTTCTGAAACGGAATTAATTCTTGAAACCACTTCACACAATGTATAATCACAGGTTTTTGGATTTCATTTGCCCAAAGAATTTGCCGTTCAAAGACTGTTTTTTGTAGATTTGCATCAATATCAATAAGTGCGTCTAGACCGCACTCTCCTATTGCCAGACAATTGTCTTGAAGCGAAATTTTCTTGAATGCTTCAAAATGTTTTTCCCAATTTTCATCAATATCCTTTGGATGAATGCCCACAGAAAAATAAGATTCTGGAACATTTTCACCCAACTCTAAATTATAAATTCCATAAAAATTGCCTAAATTATGATGATGAAAATTAAATAAATTCATACCCAAAGATAGGGATAATCATCAAAAAAGCTTGTTTTTGTTAAACATTTGTTTGTAATGGTAAAACTTTTTTATATCTTTACTTTCAAACTAAATTTGGATGAAGAAGAAATTTACTGAAAAACAGATACAAATTTTAGACGTTGCCGAAGAATTAATCGCCAAAAAAGGCTTTGAAGGAACTTCTGTGAGAGATATTTCTGCAAAAGCGAATATAAATGTAGCGATGATTTCTTACTATTTTGGCTCAAAAGAAAAAATGATGGTAAATCTCTACCAATATAGAGTGCAAAAAACCAGAGAAACTTTTGCAGAATTTACCCAAACCATAAAAGATGGAAAACCAGAAATGCAATTAAAAGAAATTATTAATTTTTTGGTAAAACAATTGCTTACGTATAACTATTTTCACGGATTTGTAACGCAGGAACTAAGACACGACGAACGCGTAAAAAACACATTGTTAGAATTTTACCAAACATGCGTAACGGTATTAGACGAGGTTATCCAAAAAGGAATAGTGTCTGGTGTTTTTAAAAGAGCTGCAAAATCAGAAGACATTGTTTCTACGCTTATCGGCACAGTAGTTTTCACTATTAGAAATAAAAATTTCTACGAAATGTATCTCAAAGGAAATGAACAAGATTATCTCCTCAATTCTGAAAAGAAGCTCAAAAACCACCTCAATTTGTGTGTTTTTGCACTCTTAGGATACCAAATTTAATCTTATTTACGTTAAAGTATCTTAAAATAAATCTTTTGACGAAAAAAGTTTTATTTTTGCAAACTGAATAGGAAACATTATCAAGAAGTTTCCACCGTTTCATCTATGAAAAAAACATTTTCTATTTTGGCAATTGCTTTGGTGCTTTTGTCTTGTAATAAAGAACACAGATTAGCAATGGCTAGTGCTGACAAGGATTATATCCTAAAAGTTGCTAACAAAGAATTTGAAAAGAAAAAATGGACAGATGCACTTGCTCTATACGAAAGACTTACCAATCTGGTAGCTGGTACAGATGATGCACCAGAAGTTCTTTACAAGTCTGCTTTTGCTGAGTATTATGACAAAAACTACAAACTGGCAGGTTATCATTTCAAAAGATTTGCAGAAAGTTTTCCGAAAGATTCTAGAAGAGAAGAAGCAGCTTATATGTCTGCTCTTTGCTACTACGAAGGCTCTCAAGACTATAACTTAGACCAAGCAAACACCAATTCTGCAATTAATGAACTACAGGATTTTATCAACAATTATCCTAGTTCAGAAAGAGCAAAAAACATCAACGAAATGATAGACGAACTCAATTATAAATTAGAGTTCAAAGCGTATGAAAATGCAAGGCAATATTATAAAATGGCAGATTACAAAGCTGCTGATATTGCTTTTGAAAACGTACTCAATGATTTCCCTGCAACAAAACTGAAACCAAAAATTTTCAATTATATCTTAAAATCTAAATCAGAATTGGCGATCAACTCTATTTATGACCTTAAAAAAGAAAGATTAGAAAATGCGCTTGCTTTCACCAGAACGGCAGAAAAAGAATTCCCTGGAACTGATAATGCTAAAGACGCTGTAGAATTGAGAGAAAAACTACAAAAAGAATCTGAAGCTTTTGCTAAATTACAAAAAGAAGTAGAAGCAAGACGTGCTGAACTCACCGAAAAACAAAAACAATTAGAAGCGAGTCAAGATTTTAAACAACAAGTTAAAAAACAAATAAAAGACGAAGAAGCAGCTAAAAAAATGAGAATAGATAGTGCAAAAATTACTACTCCTGCTCCTGCTGCTACTTTTAAAATTAAAAGAAATTAACTATCTTTGCAAACTAATTATAAAATAATTCACTCAAAATGAGCGTAAAAGATACAAAAGCCGAAGTAAACACGATTACTTACGATAGAGATAAGATAGAAGAAAAAGTAGGTTCTATCTACGAAGCCATAGTAATTATGGGAAAAAGAGCTGAACAGATTAATGCTGAAATCAGAACAGAATTACACCAAAAATTAGATGAATTTGCGGTGCATAATTCTACTTTGGAAGAAGTTTTTGAAAACAGAGAACAAATCGAAATTTCTAAAAACTACGAAAGATTACCAAAACCTACATCTATCGCCATTAAAGAATGGTTAGATGACGAAATTTATTTCAGAAGAACTGATGACAGAGCTTAAGAACATTTCTTAATCATACAAAAATCACAGAAAATTCTGTGATTTTTTTTATCCCTACAATTCAAAAAAAATCAATAAATTCGTCGTTTAAAATGAATAAAATGATGGCACTAAAAGGTAAAAAAATTCTTTTGGCAATTTCTGGTGGAATTGCCGCTTATAAAATGAATTACCTGGTGCGAGATTTCATAAAAAATGGAGCAGATGTAAAAGTAATTCTTACGCCCTCTGCTGAGAATTTCGTCTCAAAAGTTACCCTTTCTACGCTATCTAAAAACCCTGTTTTTTCTGATTTTTATGACGAAAACAGAACCTGGAATTCGCACGTAGAATTTGGACTTTGGGCAGATGTTTTAGTCATTGCGCCTTGTACTGCTAACACACTTTCAAAAATGATTCACGGGATTTGTGATAATCTGGTTATCGCCACTTATCTCTCTGCTAAATGCCCAGTTTTTATAGCTCCAGCAATGGATTTAGACATGTACGCACATCCTTCAACCCATGAAAATTTAGAAAAAGCAGAAAAATTCGGGCATCATATCATTCCTGCTGAATTTGGCGAATTGGCTTCTGGTTTAGTAGGACAAGGAAGATTAGCAGAAAACGAAACCATTTTACAAAAAATTGAAGATTTTTTTGCAGCTTCACATCCAAAAACATTAGAAGGTAAAACAGTTCTCATTACAGCGGGACCAACTTACGAAGCGATAGATCCTGTTCGTTTTATAGGAAATCATTCTTCTGGTAAAATGGGTTTTTCTATCGCAGAAGAAGCCGAAAAACGAGGCGCAAAAGTTATCCTAATTTCTGGACCAACTGCTCAGAAAACCAATAATGAAAATATTGAAATTCATAAAGTTACGTCTGCCAAAGAAATGTATGATGAAGTTTTTAGACATTACAAAAACGCAGACATTGCCATTATGAGCGCAGCTGTTGCGGATTATACACCAAAATTTGTAGCCAAAGAAAAAATTAAAAAATCTGAAGCAGAATTTACCATAGAATTGGTGAAAAATCCTGATATTTTAAAAACAATGGGCGAAAAAAAATCGCATCAATTTTTAGTGGGATTTGCTCTTGAAACTCAGAACGAAGAAGAAAATGCTAAAGGCAAGCTCGAGAAAAAAAATCTAGATATGATTGTTCTCAATTCCTTGAAAGATGAAGGTGCTGGATTTCAAAAAGATACGAATAAAATTAAAATTCTAACCAAAACAGAACAAAAAGAATTTTCTTTAAAATCAAAAGAAGATGTAGCAAAAGATATTTTGAATTTCGTGGAAGAAAAATTCAATAAATCTTGAAAAAATCCGTTTCTAAAAACGAATACTAACTGAATGAAAAAACTACTTTACCTATTTAGCCTACTTATTTTTTGCAATTTTAGTTTTGCACAAGAACTCAATGCTCAGGTTCAGGTCAACTATCAAAATATTGGTGGTAGTAATTTACAGCTTTACCGAACTTTAGAAAAAAGTTTAAAAGATTTTATCAACAATACGAGTTGGACTGGTAAAAAACTACAAAACTTCGAGAAAATAAAATGCAGTTTTGCGATTGTATTAACAGAAAAATCAGGAAATAATTTTAAAGGAACTTTGGTAGTGCAATCTGTACGCCCAGTTTATGGTTCGCAATATGAATCGCCGATACTTAATATTAATGACACCAATTTTTCTTTCGAATATATCGAAAATCAAAACATGATTTTTAACGAAAGACAGTTTTCTGGCAAAAATTTAATTGATGTTTTGAGTTTTTATGTGTATCTAATTCTAGGTTATGACGCAGACACTTTCCAAATGAAAGGAGGAACGCCTTGGTTTGACAAAGCCATGAAAATTACTCAAAATTCTCAAAATCAGAACTATGCAGGTTGGTCTCAGATAGAAAGCCCAAGAAATAGAGGGGTTTTAATTTCCTCCATTTTATCTGAACAGAACTCTACCCTTAGAAATTTTTATTACAATTATCACAGAACCGGCTTAGACAATCTAGCAAAAGCAGACCAAATTTCTACAAAGCAAATCATTGCTGGCGAACTTATGAAGTTGAAATTTTATGATAACAATTTCCAAATGAATTATCCTTTTAATATTTTTATTGAAAGTAAAAAAGATGAAATTTTCAACATTTTTAACTCTAATAACAATGGTTCTGTAAATATGTCTGAGCTGAAACAATTAATGAATACCTTCTCACCAAAAGATTCGGATTCTAAATGGAACAAATGGAATTAAGCTATTTTTGAGTTATAATTTCTTCAACAAATAATTGATGATATTAAAAATTAACAATTAATGTTATAAATTTACGCTTCGAAATTTAGTTCATAAAAAACTAAATTTCGAAGCGTACAATTGTAAATCAAAAATCGTAAACTCTAAAATGCTCAACCGAATTTTTATTCAAAATTTTGCTCTGATAGACCAACTGGAGATTCATCTTCAGAAAGGATTACAAGTAATTACTGGAGAAACTGGCGCCGGAAAATCTATTATTCTGGGCGCGCTTCGTTTGATTATGGGTGAAAGAGCAGATTTGAAAAATTTTGCAGATTTAGAATCAAAGAGTATTGTAGAAACTGAATTTAAAATTTCTAAAAACTTACAAGATTTCTTCACCGAAAATGATTTAGATTTTGATGAAAACACCATCATTAGAAGAGAAATTTTGCCAAGTGGAAAATCCAGAGCTTTTGTAAATGACGTACCTGTTACGCTAGATATTTTAAAAGAATTATCAGAAAAATTGGTAGATATTCATTCTCAATTTGAAACTTCTAACCTGTTTAGCGAAGCCTATCAATTCAAAATTATAGACGGACTTTCTGAAAATAAAAATCTGATAGAAAACTACCAAAAAGATTTTTCTGAACTTTTAAAACTCAAAAAAGAAGTAGAAAAACTGAAAAATCAACTTTCCGAAGGAAATAAAGAAAGTGATTATAAACAATTTTTGTTAGAAGAATTAGAAGCTGCCAATTTAGAAAATGTAAATTACGAATTGCTACAGTCTCAAATTTCTTTGGCTGAAAACAAAGGAACCATTTCAGAACTTTTGGCTCAGATATTTGCCAGAACAGATCAAGATGAAGTAGGCGTTTTTGACAGTTTGTATGATATTAAAAACAAACTCAATAAAATCGCAGAACTTTCTCTGCAGTTTTCTGAAATCAATCAAAGGTTCGAAGAAAATTATATTGAACTAAAAGACACTCTTTTTCAATTGCAAAACGAAGCGGAAAATATTGATACCAATTCGGAAGATTTATTGGCATTGCAAGAGCAGAATGATAGAATTAATGCCCTGTTTCTAAAGCATAAAGTTTCGGAGATTGATGATTTACTTCAACTTAAAAATGAACTTTCTGCTGAGCAAAGTTCTTTTGTAGATTTAGAAACTAAAATTTCTTCTTTAGAAAAAGAAATCATTTCCCTTGAAAACTCTTTAGAAAAACAAACGAAAGTTTTAACCAAAAACAGAGAAAAAGCAATTCCTGTTTTTAAAAATAAAATAGAAAATCTTCTCCAACAATTAGGTTTAGAAAAAGCAAAGGTAGAAGTAGAACTTACTTCAACTAAAGATTTCGTTTTATTTGGAAAAGAGAAAATTCAATTATTATTTCAAGCAAATTCTGGCTTTCCTTTGAAACCAATTCAATCTGCTATTTCTGGCGGAGAAAGAAGTAGAGTAATGCTTGCTATTAAGAAATTAATGGCAGAAAATGCAGAACTTCCTACCTTGATTTTAGATGAAATAGACACCGGAGTTTCTGGTAGAATTGCAGATGAAATCGGGAACGTAATGCAAGAAATGTCAGAAAATATGCAACTGATTGTCATTACGCATCTTGCGCAAGTTGCCGCAAAAGGAAATAACAATTATAAAGTTCTAAAATCTGACATTGCTGGCAAAACGCAAACACAGATAGTTTCGCTAAATCAAGAAGAAAAACTCACCGAAATTGCGCAATTACTTTCTGGAAGCAAAATTACAGACGCTGCCATTTTACAGGCAAAAGAATTAATGAGATAAATTTTGTAACGAAATACGTATTTTAGAAACTTATTAAAAAACGATACTATGTTTCTGAAATTTTTACAATTAGAAGTCAAGAGTTTTTTCAGAAGTCCGCAATTTGCAGCAGGAATTGCTATGAAAATCGGGATGCTTTTTATGTATTCTTATTTGGCGCTAATTCTAGTTGGCGGTGCTTTTGGATTGTATTTTGGTGCAGAAGAACTGAAGGTGAAACCTCTTCAATTGTTTACAAGATATTTTCTGATTTACATTGTTGTAGATTTATTTATGAAATATTTTGCGCAACAACTTCCCGCAGAAAATATAAAACCATTTCTCACACAGAAAATCAATAAAAACCAAATCGCAGGTTATACTTTAGTTAAAATTTTGGTGTCATTTTTCAGTTGGGCGTTTTTATTGTTTATGATTCCTTTTAGTTTACTGCTTATTTTTGCAGGAAATTATCCCGTTTTATCGGTTTTAGGAATTTTTATTGGATGTATTTCATTGGTTTTCATCAATACTTTTGTTAATACGATTATCAATAAAAGTGACGCTTTGTTGTACAGCATTTTAGGAATTATCATTATTACAGCAGCATTGCATTTTTTACACATAATTGATGTTTTTGCAATTTCTGAAAAGATTTTTTATACCTTCTATACCCATTGGTTTACGTTTTTAATTCCATTTATTTTATTGATTATCATTGGTTTTTATACTTTTTCTTTCATTAAAAACAATCTTTATTTAGACAAAGGTTTAGAAATGAAAAAATCTGTAGGAAAAACAGAAAACATTGCTTTTCTCAATAAATATGGAACTTTAGGAACATTTATTAATAATGATATTAGACTCATCAAAAGAAGTAAAGCTGCAAGAAGCGCTTTAATTGGTGGTGTTTTATTCCTTTTTTATGGTTTGCTTTTCTTTAATAAAGGCTATGAATCTAGCTTTATGCAAGTTTTCTTAGGAATTTTTGTGACGGGAGGTTTTAATTTTATTTTCGGGCAAAGAGTTCCAGCTTGGGATAGTTCTTATTATCCGCTAATGATGACTCAGAAAGTTCCTTACAAAGATTATTTGAAAGCAAAATGGGCGATGTTTGTGATTGCAATTGGCGCTTCTATGATTTTGGCTATTGGTTACGCTTTTATCAGTTGGGAATTTTACGTTACTATTTTTGCTGCGGGTTTATATAATTTGGGTGTCAATTCTTACCTTACTTTATTGGCAGGAGCTTTTAATAAAAAACCAATTGATTTAAATGTTGCTTCAAAAGGTTTCACAAGCGGACAAAATAATTTCAACCTCAAACTTTTATTGATTGCAATTCCGCAAATGGCACTTCCAATGGTAGTTTTCGGAGGAATTAAATATTTCTTGGGAATGACTCCCGCTGTTTTAAGCCTCGGAATTCTCGGTTTAATAGGATTTCTTTTAAGAGATAAAATTTTTGATAAAATTGTGAAAATTTATAAATCAGAAAAATATTCTACACTCGCTGCTTTCAAAAAAGGAGATTAATTATAATTAACATCAATTGACTATGATTCACATAAAAAATATTTCTAAAGTTTATGGCGCTGCAAAAGTGCTTAATATAGAAGAATTAAATATTTCTAAAGGCGAAACTTTCGGTTTGGTAGGAAATAACGGAGCTGGTAAAACCACGCTTTTTAGTCTTTTATTAGATTTAATAGAGCCAAGTTCTGGAAGTATAGAAATAGACGGAATACAAGTAAATAAATCAGAAGATTGGAAGGGTAAAGTTTCTGCTTTCATAGATGATAGTTTTTTGATTGGTTATCTTACACCAGAAGAATATTTCTATTTTTTAGGAGAGTTGCGCGGACAAAACAGAGCTTCTGTAGATGAATTTCTAAAGCAATTCCAAGATTTATTTAACGGAGAAATTCTCAATGCTAAAAAATACGTAAGAGATTTATCAAAAGGAAATCAGAAAAAAGTAGGAATTGTAGGCGCTCTAATTGGCAATCCCGAAATTATTGTATTAGACGAACCTTTCGCGAATTTGGATCCTTCTACACAAATTAAATTGAAAAATTTGATTAAAGTTCTTTCTCAAAATAAAGAAGTAACGTTTTTAATTTCAAGTCACGATTTAGCACATACCACAGAAGTTTGCAATAGAATTGTAGCCATTAACAAAGGTGTAATGGTGAAAGATATTAAAACCAATTCTGAAACTTTACAAGAATTAGAAGATTATTTTGCCAGTCAAGTGGTAATTTAAAACCTATCATAAATCATTTTTTGCCTCGAAAATTTTCGGGGCTTTTTTAATGCTGAAAACACTAAAATTCCGTAAATTTACCCATCAATTTTATTAATTCAAATTTCCCTAAAACAGAGATTTTTTGAAACCAAAAATTGTAAATCCAAAATTGTAAATCGAAAAATCAAAAATAAAATGGACTTTATTTACCAAGATCCGTATCCAATTCTTAAAGACGATACGCAATATAAAAAACTCACTTCAGATTACGTAAAAGTAGAACAGTTAGGAGATAGAGAAATCTTAACCATTGATCCAAAAGGTTTAGAACTTCTAGCCGAAAAAGCAATGGAAGATGTTTCTTTTATGCTTCGTTCTGAGCATTTGGCAA
>ERZ650307.714-NODE-714-length-18920-cov-6.830480_pt1 | contig 18920 bp, 13 predicted proteins | sample MGYA00376243_ERZ650307 | MGnify/ENA primary metagenome ERZ650307 (study PRJEB26733, sample SAMN07839242) | wastewater metagenome | biome: urban; feature: artificial channel; material: waste water | place: USA: North Carolina | collected 2016-03-31 ... | reverse complement strand
AAGTGTCGGATTCGAGAATCCGACCTACAGGCTGCCTGTTTGTATATTATTTTTTAGAATGGCTATTACGGTAATTCAAAATAGCTCAAACCGTATTGTTGTTCGTTTAATTGGCCGATGCGGGCGGTTTCGCGATAGTCGTCAATGATGATTTGATCGGGTGTGGTCGGGGGCGCGGCGCGGCTGGCTTGTTGTGCAAGGGTGGATTGCAGCTGCGCGTTGTTGTTGCGGTAGGTGGCAAGATAGCGGCTGAAATCATAATGTTGCAGTTGGCGGTAGCTTTCGGGGGTGCCAAACACGGTGATGCGGTAATGGTATAGCGTCCAGCCATCGGCGGTTAGCGGCATACGGTTTCCATCTCTGAGCAGGCCGTCTGAATGATTGTCGAGCCGGTAAAGATTAGGTGCGGTGGCGGTGCTGCTCCAGAGATTGCGGTTGACGTTGCTCATATCAAAGCCGGCTGCATCGAATTGCTGCTCAAGGTCTGCCTTGATTTGTGTGTAAAGCTGCTGCCCTAAAACGTATTCGTAAGGCTGGTGATCTATTGCGTTATCTTCATTGCTGCTGTGAAACACGGCCACCGAGGGCAAATCGATATGGAAAAAATATTGAAACGGCTGAACTTCGCTTTGCTGGTAAACCCACACGTTTTCTTGTGCCTGCAAGCGGGTGAGCCTGGCCAGATAGGGCGCTTTCGGCTCGCCATATGTGCTTTTGCTAACCAGCGGCTGCGCATGCTCGGGCAGGCTGCCGGTGTCGAAATCCCGGTATATCCGCGCCTGCATAGATTTAATCAGGCGGCGGTGTTGAAACAGATAAAGCTTACGCTGATCACCCCCCTCACCGGGCAGCATGTTGAGCCAAACATGAGGCTCGGCACGCAACACTTGCTCGTGTGCCTGCAAAATGTCCTGTTGCGCCACCAGCGAAGCTTTGCCTTCTTTATCGACGATAACCAGTGCATAGCCGCCTTGCCGCCAATCCGTGCCGCTCAGAAAATAATCGGGTTGGCTGTTTTCAGGCGCATTGCATCCCGTTGCCGACAGCAACAGAAACAGGCTGATTAAAACAAGCCGGCAATGATGTGCATATTTCATGAGTGTTCCCTTTTATGCTGATTCATATCCATTCTAAAAAATCAGATACAAGGCGGGCCAATGCAGTTAGGTTGTTTTTTAGGATGGGTATAACCCAATCCCCGCTCATGTAGGAGCGCTTGTCCCGACTTGTCGGGTAAAGAAGAGGGCTGCAAGCTGCAAGGCTTATACCCATTCGAAAAAATAACCTAACTGCGTTGGCTCGCCTAGCCGTACTAGGTGTACTGTCTTCGGCTCGCCGCCTTGTTATCTTATTTTTTCGAATGGGTATTACTAAAGATTTGTTTGTCGGATATGGCTATCCGACAAACACCAAGGCTACCTGAGACGTTGGATAAAACAGCTAGGTTGGCAAGGCTGTCTGAAACCGGAGGAAAGGTCGGATAGTTGTATCCGGCGCTTGTTTGCAGAGCAAGCTGCTCATTTATCCGCTTCGTCAAACGGCGTTTTGCCTTGCTCTTTGCGGGTGAGATAAGTCGCCACAATGGGGAATACCGCCGCCAGCACACAACACATGCCGATGCCGATAAGTGCCAAGCCGCCGATGGGCTCGTCGAGCAATTCGTGCACCCACGCGCCAAGCCCGACCAACACCATCAAACCGGGAATCAGGGCGGTGAGCCCGCACACCAAAATGATAATCGAACCGATAGGCAAACGCATGGTACTCCTCCTTTTTCAAGAGTTGGTGCACTTATTCTAACATGATGTGTTATTTATAATTATTTGATTTATTAATATAAAAATAAAAAGCTATCGCAATCGTAGGTCGGATTCTTGAATCCGACATTTGGCCGCTAGGCCGAACATAGGCTGCAATCTTGTTCTGCGAACAAGCGTCGGATTCAAGAATCCGACCTACAGGCTGCATGGTGTCCAGTAAGTTGTTTTTGCAATAACAACGGAACACCAGCTCGATTTTTAAACCCTTATTGCAAACTAAGGCCGTCTGAAAATAAACCGATGGATATGAACAAACCAACCCCTGCTGTGATTGTTAAGGCCGTTTCCCACCGCTACGGCAAAACCGAAGCCTTGCGCGATGTTTCGTTTGCGCTGCCTGCGGGCGCCACCGTGGGCTTGATCGGGCCTGATGGCGTGGGCAAATCCACGCTGCTTTCGCTGATTGCGGGCGTGAAGATCATTCAGGCAGGCTCGGTAAACGTGCTTGGCGGCGATATGGCCGATAAGCAAGCGCGCCAGGCGTTGTCGCACCGCATTGCCTTTATGCCGCAGGGTTTGGGGCGCAATCTTTATCCCACTTTGTCGGTGTATGAAAACATTGATTTTCATGCGCGCCTGTTTGGCTTAAACGCGCAAGAGCGCAAAGCGCGCATTCAGCGTTTGCTTGATGCCACGGGTTTGGCGCCGTTTCCCGAACGCGCCGCCGGCAAGCTTTCGGGCGGCATGAAGCAGAAGCTGAGCCTTTGCTGCGCTTTGGTGCACAACCCCGATTTGCTGATTCTCGACGAGCCGACCACCGGTGTCGACCCTTTATCGCGCCGCCAATTCTGGGCGCTGGTGGACGAGTTGCAAAAAGAAAGCCGCGGCATGACGGTAATCGTGGCCACCGCTTATATTGAAGAAGCGGAGCGTTTTGCGCATTTGCTGGCGATGGACGACGGCAAATTGCTGGTCAACGCGCCCACTCAAGAAGTGATGCGCCAATACGGTGTGAACACGCTGGAAGAGGCCTATATCAAAATGCTGCCGTCTGAAAAGCAGCAAGGCTCGGGCGGATTGGCCATCACCCCGTTTGTGCCCGACCCCGCTTCGCCGCCGGCGATGGAAGCGCACGGGCTCACCAAGCGTTTCGGCGACTTCACTGCGGTAGACAATGTGAGCTTCCGCATCGAAAAAGGCGAAATTTTCGGCTTTCTCGGCTCCAACGGCTGCGGCAAATCCACCACCATGAAAATGCTCACCGGCCTTTTGCCTGCTACGGAGGGCGAGGCCGAATTGCTCGGTAAACCCATCGACGCGGGCGGCATGGCGGTGCGCATGCGCGTGGGCTATATGTCGCAGGCGTTTTCACTGTATGAAGAATTGAGCGTGCGCCAAAATCTACTGTTGCACGCGCAGCTTTACCAAATGCCGGATGCGGCGGGCAAACAGGCCGTGGCCGATGCGCTGGCGCAGTTTGATTTGGCCGAAGTGGCCGACACCCGCCCCGCCGATCTTTCGCTGGGTATGCGCCAGCGCCTGCAATTGGCCGCCGCCTGCCTGCACAAGCCCGAGGTGCTGATTCTCGACGAGCCCACTTCGGGTGTCGACCCTGCCGCGCGCGATATGTTTTGGCGCCATCTGCTCAAGCTTTCGCGGCAAGACAAAATCACCATTTTTATTTCCACCCATTTTATGAACGAAGCCGCGCGCTGCGACCGCATTTCGTTTATGCACCGCGGCCGCGTGTTGGCGGTGGGCACACCCGCCGAATTAACCGAGCGCCAGCATGCGCCCGATTTGGAAGAGGCGTTTGTGCAATATCTGCTGGATGACGAACAAGCGGAACACGCTGCACGTTCAGACGGCCTCAATCTTTCCGGCAAGCCCGAAAACGCGGGCAGGCCGTCTGAAACAGCGGCAGCCGAACAAAGTTTGCCGGAAAGCGGAAAAGCGCTTTCAGACGGCCTTGGTGCAGAAAACAGGCCGTCTGAAACAGCGGCAACATTCCGCACAGACGATGACAAAGCCAAGCAAACGCTGCCCGCAAGCGAGGGCTTGGCTGCCAAAGCCGCACGCATTGTCCGCGCCGATCAGCAAGCCGATGGCCGCCAAGCGCTGCCAAGCGCCGCTGCCGATGCGCAAGATAAATTATTTTCAGACGGCCTTCACGAAGAAAACAGGCCGTCTGAAGAAGTTTCTGTTCATCAACAATATTTATCTGAAAACGAAGCAGCGCTTTCAGACGGCCTTCACGAAGGAAACAGGCCGCCTGAAGAAATTGCTGTTCGTCAACAAAATGTATCTGAAAACGAGGCGGCGCTTTCAGACGGCCTTCACGAAGAAGGCAGGCCGTCTGAAGAAGTTTCTGTTCATCAACAACATTCATCTGTAAACGAAGCAGCGCTTTCAGACGGCCTTCGCGAAGAAAGCAGGCCGTCTGAAGAAGTTTCTGTTCATCAACAACATTTATCTGAAAACGAAGCAGCGCTTTCAGACGGCCTTCGCGAAGAAAACAGGCCGTCTGAAAAATCAGCAGTCAAACCAAGCCAATTTGAAACCAATCAAGCGCCTGCGCCGCACACCGACTCGCTGAAATATTGGTTTGCCACCGTGTTTACCTTTGCCATGCGCGAGGGCAAGGAATTGCTGCGCGATAAAATCCGCCTTTTCTTTGCGGTGTTGGGGCCGGTGATTTTGATGTCGGCTTTGAGCTGGAGCATTTCGTTTGACGTGCAAAACCTCACTTTTGCCGTGCTCGACCGCGACCAAAGCAGCGAAAGCCGCGCGCTCACTGAATATTTTGCCGGCTCGCGCTATTTTGTCGAGCAGCCGCCGCTCGATTCGGCCGCCGATATCGACCGTGTGCTCAAAAGTGCGCAAACCAAGTTGGTGATTGATATTCCGCCCGGCTTCGGCCGCGATTTGCTGCGCGGCAATAAGCCTGAAGTGGGCTTTTATGTGGATGGCTCGGCGCCGTTTAATGCGGAAAACATCAAAGCTTATGTGGGTGGCATTTTAAGCCTTTATGCGCAAGACCAAATCCGCGCCACCGGCCTGCCGATTGCATTGCAGCCGGCTGCGGGCGTGGAAGCGCGCTTTATGTATAACCAAGATTTCAAAAGCATGTATGCGGTGGCGCCGGGCATTATGATGCTGGTGTTGATGCTGATTCCGGCGATGATGACGGCCATCGGTGTGGTGCGCGAGCGCGAAATCGGCTCTATTGCCAACCTTTATGCCTCGCCCGCCAGTGTGCCGCAATATTTAATCGGCAAGCAGCTGCCTTATATTGCGGTGGGGTCGGTGAATTATCTGGCTTTGTTGCTGATGATGCTTTTTTGGTTTCAAGTGCCGCTCAAAGGCTCGTTTATGGCTTTGAGCCTGGGCACATTGCTGATTGTGTGTGTGTCTACCGCGCTGGGCTTATTGGTGTCGAGCTTTGTGCGCTCGCAAGTGGCGGCGATTTTCGTGACCGCCATCATCACGCTGATTCCCACCATCAATTATTCGGGCTTTCTCTACCCGATTTCCACCATGACCGGCAGCGCTTATTGGATAGGCACGATTTTTCCCGCTTCGTGGTATTTGAAAATCAGCGTGGGCACGTTTACCAAAGGGCTGGGCATGGCCGATTTGCAACAGGAATTTTGGGTGCTGGCGGCGGCTTTTTGCGTGCTGCTGTTGGCCGCCTGCATGCTCTTGAAAAAGCAGGAGAAATAAAATGCGCACTCTGAAAACCATTTGGCATCTCACCGTGAAAGAATGGCGCAGCCTCTTTGGCGACCCGATGCTGGTGCTGATGATTGTGTTTGTGTTTTCCGCCACGATTTATTCGGTGGCCAAAGGCGTGAGCAGCGATGTGAAAAACGCCACCGTGGCGATTATCGATGCCGACCGCTCGGCGCTTTCCTACCAAATCCGCGATGCCATACAAGCGCCGTTTTTCAAGCCGCCGGTGGATATCCGGCGCGAAGAGGTGGATAAAGCGATGGATGCGGGCGACTATATTTTCGTGCTCGATATTCCGCCCGGTTTCCAGCGCGATGTGCTCGCCGGCCGCAGCCCTGATGTGCAATTGCTGATTGATGCCACCACCATGACGCAGGCGGGCGTGGGCGCGTCTTACCTCACGCAGATTTTCCAGCGCCAAATCAGCAGCTTTTTGCAGCAGCAGGGCGCGGCTGCGATGATGCCGGTGCAGCCGGTGATCAATATCGAATTCAACCCCAACAGCTTAAGCGAATGGTATATGCCGGTGATGGAAGTGGGCAATATGATTACTCTGCTCTCGCTGGTGCTGGTGGGTGCGGCGGTGATACGCGAGCGCGAGCGCGGCACCATCGAGCATTTGCTGGTGATGCCGGTGAACGCGTTTGAAATCATGATGGCCAAAGTGTTGGCCAACGGCGTGGTGATTTTGGCCGCTTCGCAGTTGTCGATGTGGTTTATGGTGCACAAAATCATCGGCGTGCCGATTAACGGCTCGCTGGCAATGTATGCTTTCGGCGTGGGCGTGTATTTGTTTTCCATTGCTGCGCTGGGCATTATGCTGGCCACCATCGCGCCCACCATGCCGCAATTCGGCCTTTTGATGCTGCCGGTGTTTATGGTGTTGCTGCTGTTTTCCGGCTCGGCAGCGCCGCGCAGCAATATGCCCGGCGCTGCGCAAGGCATCAGCGAATATTGGCCCACCACCCAATTTGCCGCCTTTGCGCAAAACGTGATTTACCGTGGCGCGGGGCTGGAGATTGTGTGGCCTGAATTGCTGGTGATGGCCATCACCGGCGCCGTGTTTTTATTGTTTGCGCTGTTTCGCTTCCGCAAAATGCTGGAGCAGCAGGGCTAGAATAGGCCCACATTCTGCTTTGCTGCCCAATCAAATGTGAATAAATTTCAGGCCGTCTGAAAAGTTGGGTAGCGTGGGCAGAACCCGACCTACGAACTGAATGGCATTGTTAAGTTTTTTAGTTAGAGCAAAGAAAAGAAATCAATCATGAACAAACAAATTAAAGCCTGGTCGTTCAGTCTGATGGCCGCCTGCACCTTGGCGGCCTGCCAAAACACCACCGTGCCGCTCGACGGGCGCATTGATGTGCCGCCACAATTCAGCCAAGCCGAAGCGGCACGCGGCAGCGTGGATATCGGCCATTGGTGGCAAAGCTGGCACGATCCGGTGTTGAGCGCTTTAGTCGAACAAGGTTTGCAGCAAAGCCCTGATGTGCAGATTGCCGTGAGCCGCCTCAACGAAGCGCGCGCCACCAGCCGCATGGCGCGCGCCGATTTGGGGCCGCAAGCCGGTTTGAGCGGCTCGGCAGGCATTGTGCGCGGTAATGTGGATAATCCGCTCAACGACAACACCCGCGCCAGCTTGCTCGGCGGCGCATCGGCTTCGTGGGAGCCGGATATTTTCGGCGGCAAACGCAGCGATGCCGATGCCGCCGCTTATGCCGCGCTGGGCGTGCAAGAGCAGCTTTACGGCGCGCAAATGCTGGTGGCGGGCGATATTGCCGATCATTATTTCAGCGCCCGCGCCGCACAAAAACGCCTTCAGACGGCCTCGCGCAATATCGCCGTCATGCAGCGCATGGCGCAATATGTGCAAGGCCGCTTTCAAGCCGGGCAGGCCACGCGCTATGAAGTAAACGAAGTGCAAAGCCGGCTGGCCGCCGTGCGGGCGCAGCAATCTACCATTCAATCGGAATACGATGCCGCCGCGCGCGCCATTGCCGTGCTCACCGGCCAAACCCCGCAAAGCTTCAGGCTACCTGAAAGCCGCGTAAACGTGTTGGCACAACAGCCCGCCGCGCCCGAGGGCCAAACCCCGCAAGGTATGCTCGAGCGCCGCCCCGACATCCGCGCCCATGCCGCGCAAGTCAACGCTTATGCCGCCAAACTCGCCAGCGCCAAAGCCGATTTGCTGCCGCGCTTTACGATTAACTTTTTGGGGCAGGGCGGCCGCATCGAAGTGGATGGCGACAGCGCGCTCAAAGGCTGGGGCAGCCTCTTGAGCGTGGGCATTCAAATGCCGATATTCACCAACGGGCGCATCCAAGCCAATATCGCCGCGGCCGATGCCCGTCTGCAAACGGCGCTGCTGCAATACGACCAAACCGTGTTGCGCGCGCTGGGCGAAGTCGACAACGCCTATCAGGCACAAGCCGCACTCGAGCGCCAAAACCGCCTGCTGGCCGATGCGCAACAACAAGCCGCGCGCCAAGCGGCCGACGCGCAAAAACTGTTCCGCCACGGCAATAAAACCCTCGATGAAGCTCTGCGCGCGCAATTGGGCGAGCAAGAAATGGCCGACAGCCTCACCCGCTCGCAGCTCGCCCGCGCGCAAATGACGGTGAACCTTTATAAAGCGCTCGGCGGTGGTTGGAACGAGATGCAAACACCGTAAATGTAAATACTTTAAAAAAGGCCGTCTGAAAGCTTTCAGACGGCCTGAATATGATTTTCATCATGCTTTGATGTAATCGGTTTGCTTAATCGGCATCGGCCGATTTGCGCGGCTTTTTCACATCCACCAGCCGTGTGCCGGCCAGATAATCGTATAAAAACCGGCGTTCCTGATTGAGCAGGGCAAAGCCCCAGGGCAATATCCACCAAATCAGCGCTGCGCCGAAGGCGGCTTTGGGCGGCACGCCGCCGAAGTGGCGCAGACCGACATAGGCCAGAAGCGGCACAAACACCACAAACACGCAGGCCCACATAAAGCGCAGGCGCAGCTGCGGCAGCGGCGGGCGACGGCCTTGATCGTCGGCCAGTCCGATCTGCCACACCCGCATCGGCAGCGTTTGCCCCTGCCGCGCCCAATTGAGTTTGAAATAAAACCACCAAGCGGCCAACATCCACACGCTCACCGCCAAGCTGGATAAAAGCGGCGAGAGCGTGTTGAGCACGGTGGCGATGATGCTGGCAATAAGCGCGGCCACGGCGGTGACGGCGCCAATCAGCAGCGCTTCGTAAACCAGTGCGGCCAAGCGGCGTTTGAGAGGAGCGGTGGGCAATGTGTGCATAATGTGGGCTTTGGTTGAAGTTGCGCGGATATTATCAGAAAGCAGTTATTGAGGCAGCTTCTTTCAGACGGCCTTTGAGAACCTGTTCACATTTCATCACGCGGCAATCTTGCCGTTTAAAATTGCATTCTCGGTTGAAATATAAATAAGCGCTCATTCAAACATAAAATGCCGTTTGGTTAAACTGATGGCCGTCTGAACCCAATCGCTGCCGGCATAAGGGTCGAGGCTGTGTGCCAGCGGCAATTTGCGCAGCCAGGTGAGCTGGCGCTTGGCGAGCTGGCGGGTGGCGGCAATGCCTTTTTCGGTGAAATCGGCGTAATCGCCCGCGCCGGCCAAATAATCCCAAGCCTGGCGGTAGCCGACGCAGCGCATCGAGGGCATGTCGGCGCTAAGCGCGGGATAAGCGGCTTGCAGCTGCTGCACTTCATCCAAAAAACCTTGAGCGAGCATGGCGTGGAAACGCTTGGCAATCTGCGCATGCAGCAGGGTGCGATCGACGGGAATGAGCGCGAGGGTGCATAAATCGAGCGGCGCTGTGTGCGGCGTGTGTTCGGCAAAATGCGCGCTCAAAGGCCGGCCGGTGAGCTGCCACACTTCGAGCGCGCGCTCGATGCGCTGGCTGTCGGCAGGCTTCAGGCGCGCGGCGGTGGCCGGGTCGATTTCCTGCAAACGTGCATAAAGATGGGCCAAACCATGCGCGGCTTTTTCGGCCTGCAAAGCGGCGCGGGTGGCGGCATCGGCTTCGGGGAGCGCATTGAGCCCCTGCGTGAGCGCATGAAAATACATCATGGTGCCGCCCACAATCAGCGGCAATCGGCCGCGCGCGTGGATTTCGCCTGCCAAGCGAGCGCAATCGGCCACAAATTCGGCGGCGCTGTAGGCTTCGAGCGGTGAAATAATGTCGATTAAATGATGCGGGCAGGCTGCGCGTTCGGCCGCGCCGGGCTTGGCGGTACCGATGTCCATGCCGCGATACACCAGCGCCGAATCGAGGCTGATGATTTCCACCGGCAGATGCGCAGCGATTTCAAGCGCCAGGCCGGTTTTGCCGCTGGCGGTGGGGCCGAGCAGGGCGAGGGCTTTGGGTGGGTGCATAAAAGTTTCAGACGGCCAAAGAAAAGGAATATTATAACGTATGAAATGGATAACAGGCCGTCTGAAAAAAGCGGGAAAGCTTTTCAGACGGCCTGTTGATGTCGATGGGTTTGGCCGGGCAATATCGGCATGGCAATGGTTTAATCGCCGGGCAAGCTTGCCGGCTCGGGCGGGCGCGGGGAGGGTGCCGCGGCAGAGAGTGCGGCCGATTTTTGTTGGAGTGCGGTCAGCAGGGCGGCATTTTCCTGCTCTGCCTGATAAAGCTGCTTGAATTCGGGCAGGGTGAAGGGCGATAAAAATGCCAACGATTCTTGTGTGGCTGCTTGCAGCTGCCGGATTTGCCCGTCCAGCAGGGTGAGCGTTTGCTGATCCGTGCCGCTTTGCGCCAAAGTGTCTATTTGTTGCGCCAAATTCATAATGGTTTGGCGGCGGTTTGCAACGGCATCCTGGCGTTCGCTGTAGTGGTAGTATTCAAGCTGCACGGCGCGGTTGGCTTTTACATCGCTCAGAGAATGGCCGCCGCCGGTGCCCAGTTGCTCCGGGTCGAGGGTTTGGGTGTTGATAATGTAAACTTGAGCCTGTGCGGCATGAATGCTGAATAAGCAGCAGGTCAATAGCGCGGATTTTATTGTTTTTGAAGGCATTTCCGGTTCCTAGCAAGTTTGTTGGCTGATTTGGTAGGGGCGTAGGAATTTTTCCAGCAACTGATACACGCCTTTGTCGACCATTTCTTTCACGGCGGCGGTTTTCGGGTCGCCCACTTCCACTGAATAATCAATACCGTAATCTTTGGTGCCAATTAGGCGGAAAAAATTGTTGCCGGTTTTGATGGTGTAAAAAGTGTTGGTCATGCTCACGCTGGCCAAATCGTTGCTTTCGGGCATGCGCACCACGGCGCCGGTCCATGAATCAATCAGGCGCAGGTTGACGGTGGTGGTGATGGCCTGGGTGTTGTGCGAAAACTGATATTGGTAAATGTCGATGCCGATGTCTTTATTAGTAGGCAATACGTTGGTTTCGTCGTATTGGGTAACGGCGCCGCTGATGTAATAGTTGGACGGAAAAATCGTGCCCACCGGCAAATGCTGCAAGGTGGTCATGGTGGCGGAAAAATTCTGAACGATGCCGTTGGGCATAATATAGCGCGGATCCAGAAAATTGTTGCGCGAATCAATGAGGCCGTCGGGATAGAGCGGGGTTTCCACCACATCGAAATATTTGAAGTGCGCCAGCGAATCCATCACCATATCCGATAACACGGTGGAATTAATGTCGAACACTTTGCCGGTTTTGTCGCGAATCGGTGCTACTGCCATGCGGAACCAACCATCGCCTTTGGCTTCGCCCGATTTCACCAAAGCTTCGCGCTGCGCCAAAAAGAAATCTTTGTGCAAATCACTCAAACATTGCAATTTTTTGCCGTAAAAAGTGCTGCCGTCGCTGATTTGTTGGGCGCGGGCATCGGCCACACGTTGGGCTTTCTCGCGGCTGTGTTCAGAAGCATAATACGAACGCGTGGCTTGCAGCGTGGCGGTGCTGCAAGCATTGAGCGTGAGCAGGGCGCCGCAAACGGCAGCCAGGGTTTTCAAGATAGGCCGTGCGCTCATTTGGAGATGGCCTCGAAAGTATTGTTGCCGCGGATATGCACGGTCATGTTGCTGTCGTCATCATCACCGAAACCGGTGCACACCACACCCGCACAGGCGCTGCCGCCGCTGGTGGATTGGGCGCGTATGGTGCTGTTGCGCGCTTCCACACGCACATTATCCACCTGCACGCGCGAGTGGCTGTTGCCTGCTTGCTTTTGATTGTTTTCAATCACCACGATGCCTGCGCTGCCGTTTTTATTGTTTTGCGTAACGCCGTCTGAAAGAATGCGGGTGTTTTGAATCAAAATCTGCTTGTTTTGTGGGTTTTCAATGCGGATAGCAGGCTCTTTATCGCCTGCTTTGGAAACGATGGTGCCGCCTTGCACGATGATTTTATTGCCTTTGGTGGTGATTTTGCCGCCTTGCAGGCCGTTGATTTTTACCTGCTCGGTGTTGATTTTGTTGTGTTTGTTGGCCACAACGCTGGATTTTTGGCTGACAGAGCCTTTGTCGGTAATGGGGTTGGGGGCAGAGATTGCGGTGTAAGCCGTAACAAGCAGAGCGCCGCCTAAGGCGCTTAAAGCCAGTTTGCGTCGGAAATTCATACTCATGATTTACTCCTGCGAAACGGAAAGGGGTTGGCCGGAATGTTTATCCGAACCACATCAATCGTGCCGAATCGGAAAAAAATACGGCGCAAGCCGAGGCTAAGGCAGACGATCCCCGGCCTGCAACGTATTGGCAGTTCAGATTAATGGATGGCGGCGGCAAAAGCCGGACGCCTTATGGATGATAAGTTTATTTGCTGATAACGCCGCCGGCATAAGCGCTGCCGCCATTCTGAGCCTTGGCTCTGGCATTGATCGTGGAATTGTCGATAACGCCGACAGTGATTTTGGCATTAAGGCCTTTTTGGTCTTTCGGGGTGGCAGACATCACACCACCGGCCATGGCTTCAGAATCTTTGCCGGTTGCTTCTGCCGTGGCATCAATTGAAGATTTTCCGGTAATCGTACCCACAGTTACATTGGCATTTGCTCCATTTGCAGCCGCACCAAGTATCGAAGCCGCACCGCCCGCACCAATACCGCCAGCCTGCGCACCGGCAGCCGCCAACATCAAGCCTACAAACAAAATAGAACGCTTTTTCATGATTCAAACCTTTCTTGCTGTTTAACCAGTTTGGAAAACGTTTCGTTTAAAATGAAAAATATCACTTGATTGAAACGTGTATCCACTCATCAAAGCAAGACTGCTGCACCCCGAATGGCAGAGCTATGGTTAGAAAAATCTTCCAACTTATTTTTAGTAATCATAAGTTCATAAAAATACAATTACCGCCTTGCAGGTTGATTTTTCTGTTTGTATGAGTGAGGGCGGTTAAGAAAAGTTCAGAAAAAATTGCTAAAAGGCAGAAAACAATAAAATATTATTTTCAAATAAATATTGGGATTTTTAGAGGATTTATTGTCGGCATGGCCATTGTAGGCGGGTTGATAAAAAGAGATAGAATAGCCATTCGGTTTATCGGAATGATGTCGATATAGGCATTAAAATTTCAGGTTGCCGTTGAAACACGGCTGAGTGGCAGGCCGTCTGAACAGGATGCAAATGCCGGCCTGGCGATGTGTGGTTTATATTTTATTGGCACCAATATCTTGCTCTGCAAATGATTTTTTGTTCAAAATTTACTTGAATAGCCAAGGCAGATAGAGTCACAAATCAAGCCGGCGGCAAACATAGAAAGCAAAATGTATGGATAAAACAGAAAAATTCAGCTTCGGCACTTTTTTGGCGGCCTTGGGCGGTGTGTTGGCCGTGTGGCTGCCGGTGTTGCTGCTGCATTTAACGGTGGTGCTTTTCAGCGCGCTGATCACTTATGCGGCCGCGCGCGCGGCGGCTTCTTGGCTGAGCCGCCGCCGGCCGGATATGCCGCGTGCTGCTTTGTGGGGGCTGTTGCTGGTGTTGGTGCTGATGGCCGCCGCGGCGGGCTTGCTCGGCTTTTGGCTGGAGCACCGCGCAGACGGCCTGGCCATCGGCAGCCTGTCGGAAAAAGCCGCTGCCGTGCTCGAGCAGCTGCACACCACGTTGCCGGCGGGCGCGGCCGAATATGTGCCGGCTTCGGTGGCAAACTTGAAAGAAAGCTCGGTGCATGTGCTCAAATCGCATGCGTTGGCGCTGCAAACGGCGGGTGCGCACACTTTGCGCGCCATCGGCTATGCGTTGGCGGGGGTGATTATCGGCGGCATTGCCGTGTTGCAGGTGCCGACCGTGCCGCCGGCCGGTGCGCGGCCTTTGGCGCAAATATTGCGGGGGGGCTTTGATGAATTGCTGCGCAGCTTTACCGATGTGTTTTTTGCGCAAATCCGCATCGCCGCCATCAACACCGCGCTGACCTCGGTTTATCTGCTGGTGATTTTGCCGTTGATGGGGCGGCCGCTGCCGATGACTGATTCGCTGGTTTTGCTCACTTTTTTGGCGGGGCTGATTCCGGTGGTGGGCAATTTGGTGTCCAACAGCTTTATTGTGGTGCTGAGCCTGGGCGACAGTATGGGCATCACTTTGTTGTCGTTGGCTTGGCTTATCGGCATACACAAGCTGGAATATTTTCTCAATGCCCATATCATCGGCCACAAAATCAAGGCGGCGGCATGGGAATTGCTGATTGCCATGCTGGTGATGGAAGCCGCATTCGGCTTGGCCGGGCTGGTGAGTGCGCCGGTGGTTTATGCGCAAATCAAGCGGGTGATGGCTGATAAAGGCTGGGTGTGATATCCGTTTTCTTACTGAGGCCGTCTGAAACTTTGCTTTCAGACGGCCTGTTTTTTAGCAGGAAAAAGAATGTATCTTAATTACAAAAGCGATGGACTCTGATTTTGAACCGAGCCGGTTTCGGTGTTTGGGGCATGCGGTTTCGGGTACATCGGCCTGCCGGGCGGGGGAATCTGGAAAACGTGTGGTTTTTGAGAAATTTCGGCATGTTGTTAATTACTGTTAATTTGAAAAGATATTCTATATTCTTGCCAGTTTTGGAAATCAAAATTCAATAGTGGTTAAATATAAGAAATATAGCGCTATTTAATAGTGGTTAACACTTGTTTCCTGTTGTGTAAAATTAAAAAAAATCTTTGACGATTGCCAACAATTTCCGTATTTTAGTCAGACCTAAAGCTTAATATAAGATTGCCTCGGGCGCGCGAAGATAGGCAAGTATTTTTACTACAAGCGCCGCCGGAAGCGCCTCTACCAAAATCGTTTTTGCAGGAAAGGTTTTATCATGTCTAAGCTGTATGATCGCACGCTAGAAAAAGAAAATTGCGGTTTCGGCCTTATCGCCAATATCGACGGCGAGCCGAGCCATAAAGTGGTGCGCACCGCCATTCTCGGTTTGTCGCGCATGCAACACCGCGGCGCCATTTTGTCTGACGGCAAAACGGGCGACGGCTGCGGCCTGCTGCTGCAAATGCCGAAAACCTTTTTTCAGGCGGTGGCGGCCGAAGCGGGCTTCACCTTGGCGCAAAACTTTGCCGTCGGCCAGATTTTCCTGCCGCAAGACGAAGCTTTGGCGCAAGAATATATCGACATTATCAATGAAGAGCTGATTAACGAAACCTTGGGCATTGCCGCTTGGCGCGATGTGCCGGTGAGCGTGCCGGTGCTCGGCTCGATTGCGGCGGCCGATATGCCGAAAATCAAGCAGGTGTTTATCAATGCGCCCAGCGGTTGGCGCATTCAGGATATCGAGCGACGCTTGTTTGTGGCGCGCCGCCGCATTGAAAAACGCATCGAGCACGATGATTTTTATATTTGCAGCTTGTCCAACCGCACCATTATCTATAAAGGCTTGTGCATGCCGAAAGACTTGCCCAAGTTTTACCTTGATTTGGCCGATTTGCGCATGCAGTCTGCCATCTGCCTGTTTCACCAGCGCTTTTCCACCAACACCATGCCGCGTTGGAAGCTGGCGCAGCCTTTTCGCTATCTGGCGCACAATGGCGAAATCAACACCATTTCCGGCAACCGTGCCTGGGCGCGCGCGCGCGCCTATAAATACCGCACGCCGCTGATTCCCGATTTGGCCACGGCCGCACCGTTTGTGAACGAAACCGGCTCCGATTCGAGCTCGCTCGACAATATGCTCGAATTGTTTGTAAACGGCGGCATGGATTTATTCCGCGCCATGCGCCTGTTGGTGCCGCCGGCCTGGCAGCAAAACCCGGACATGAGCGATGATTTGCGCGCTTTTTACGATTTCAACTCTATGCACATGGAGCCGTGGGACGGCCCCGCCGGCATCGTGCTTTCAGACGGCCGCTATGCCGCCTGCAACCTCGACCGCAACGGCTTGCGTCCGGCGCGCTATGTGATCACGCAAGACCGCTTAATCACCATTGCTTCGGAAGTGGGCATTTGGGATTACGCGCCTGACGAAGTGGTGGAAAAAGGCCGCGTCGGCCCCGGCCAATTGCTGGTGATCGACACCAAAAAAGGCAAGCTGCTGCATTCAGATGAAATCGACCAAGAGCTGCGCACCCGCCACCCTTACCGCGTTTGGTTGGATAAAAACGTGCAGCGGCTGATTCCGTTTGAGCAGCTGCCTGAAGACGAAGTGGGCGAGGCGGCGATGGATGCCGAAGCGCTGGCCGTGTATCAAAAGCAGTTTCTGTATGACCGCGAAGAGATTGAAAGCGTGGTTCGCGTGATGGGTGAAAACGGCCAGGAGCCGGTGGGCTCGATGGGCGATGATGCGCCTTTTGCCGTGCTCAGCGAGCGCCCGCGCCTGATTTACGATTATTTCCGCCAATATTTCGCGCAAGTCACCAATCCGCCCATCGACCCTTTGCGTGAAGCGCATGTGATGAGCCTGGCCACCAGCATCGGCCGCGAAATGAGCGTGTTTTTCGAAGCCGAGGGCATGAGCCACCGTGTGAACTTCAAATCGCCGGTGCTGCTTTATTCCGATATGCAGCAATTGCTGCGCCTGCCGCAAGAGCATTACAAACATGTGGTGTTCAACGCTGTGTATAACCCCGCCGAAACCGGCCTGAAAGACGCCATCGAGCGCTTGTGTAACGAAGTGGAAGCCGCCGTGCGCAATGGTGCGGTGTTGTTGGTGTTGTCGGATAAAGCCATCAGCAAAGAAATGCAGCCGATTCCGGCGCCCTTATTTGTGGGCGCGGTGCAAAAACGCTTGGTCGACACCAATCTGCGCTGCGATGCCAATATGATCGTGGAAACCGCTTCTGCCCGCAACCCGCACCATTTTGCCGTGTTAATCGGCTTGGGCGCCACGGCGGTGTATCCTTATTTGGCTTATGAGAGCCTGGCGCACATGGTGAATGTGGGCGCGATTACCAAGCCGATGCGCGTGGTGATGGCCAATTTCCGCAACAGCGTGAACAAAGGCCTTTACAAAATCATGTCGAAAATGGGCATTTCCTGCGTGTCGTCTTACCGCTGCGCGCGCCTGTTTGAAGTGGTGGGGCTCAATAGCGAGATTGTGGGCTTGTGTTTCCCCGGCATCACCAGCCGTGTGGAAGGTGCATCGTTTGCCGATTTACACGACCAATTGTGCGCCATGCGCAAACGCGCCTGGCAGCGCAGCAAAGAGGTGGATGCCGGCGGCTTGCTCAAATTCAAGCCGCAGGGCGAATACCATGCCTACAACCCCGAAGTGGTCAACACCCTGCAAGCTGCGGTAAACAGCGGCGACTACAGCCAATACCGCCTTTACGCCGATGCGGTCAACAAGCGCCCCGTGGCCACCATCCGCGATATGCTGTGCGTGAAAACCGCAGAGCGCACACCGATTTCTGTTGACCAAGTAGAGCCGGCGGAAAACCTCTACAAACGCTTCGACAGCGCCGCCATGTCGATCGGCGCGCTCAGCCCCGAAGCGCACGAAGCCTTGGCTGTGGCGATGAACCGCTTGGGCGGCTATTCCAACTCGGGCGAAGGCGGTGAAGACCCGAAACGCTACGGCACCGAAAAAGTGTCGCGCATCAAGCAAGTGGCTTCCGGCCGCTTCGGCGTGACCGCCGCTTATCTGATGAGCGCCGATGTGATTCAGATTAAAGTGGCGCAAGGTGCGAAGCCCGGCGAAGGCGGCCAATTGCCGGGCGACAAGGTTACACCTTATATCGCACAGCTGCGCTATGCCGTGCCCGGTTCCACGTTGATTTCACCGCCGCCGCACCACGATATTTATTCCATCGAAGATTTGGCGCAATTGATTTTCGACTTGAAGCAAGTCAACCCCAAAGCCTTGATTTCAGTAAAACTGGTGTCGCTGCCCGGCGTGGGCACCATTGCCACCGGCGTGGCCAAAGCTTATGCCGACCTGATTACCATTTCCGGCTACGACGGAGGCACGGGCGCATCCCCGCTCACCAGCGTGAAATATGCGGGCAGCCCGTGGGAATTGGGCTTGGCCGAAGCGCAACAAGCCTTGGTGGAAAACAATCTGCGCCACAAAATCCGCCTGCAAGTGGATGGCGGCCTCAAAACCGGGCTCGACATCATCAAAGCGGCCATTCTCGGCGCCGAGAGCTTCGGCTTCGGCACAGGGCCCATGGTGTCGCTCGGCTGCCGTTATTTGCGCATCTGCCATCTGAACAACTGCGCCACCGGCATCGCCACCCAAGACGACACTTTGCGCAGCAAGCATTACCACGGCCTGCCCGAAAAAGCGATGAATTACTTTAAATTTATCGCTCAAGACGTGCGCGAATTGATGGCCGGTTTGGGCGTGGAAAAGCTCACCGATCTGATCGGCCGCACCGATTTGCTGGAAATCATCGAAGGCAAAACCGCCAAACAGCGCGGGCTGGATTTGAGCCGCCTTTTGTATGCGCCCAAAGTGCCCGAAGGCAGCGCGCGCTTCTGCACCCAAAACAACGCCCCGTTTGACAAAGGCTTGCTCAATAAAGCCATTGTCGAGCAGGCGCAGCAGGCATTCGAGAGCGGCGGCAATGCCGATTTGAGCTTCGACATCAGCAATCTCGACCGCTCGGTGGGCGCCACCTTGTCGGGCATGATTGCTCAAGAATACGGTAGCCGCGGCAATGCCGGCCAAACGTTCAACATCGACCTCAACGGCACTGCCGGGCAGAGCTTGGGCGTGTGGCTGGCCGGCGGCGTCAACCTCAACCTCACGGGCGATGCCAACGATTATGTGGGCAAAGGCATGAGCGGCGGGCGCATTGTGATTAAGCCGCATAACGGCGCGGCCTTCAAAGCCGAAGAAGCCACCATTGCGGGCAACACCTGCCTTTATGGCGCCACCGGCGGCGAATTGTTTGCCTCGGGGCGCGCAGGCGAGCGCTTCGGCGTGCGCAATTCGGGCGCCACCACCGTGGTGGAGGGCATCGGCGACAACGGCTGCGAATACATGACCGGCGGCGTGGTGACGGTGTTGGGCAAAACCGGCATCAACTTCGGCGCAGGCATGA
>ERZ650307.702-NODE-702-length-19015-cov-3.892352_pt1 | contig 19015 bp, 14 predicted proteins | sample MGYA00376243_ERZ650307 | MGnify/ENA primary metagenome ERZ650307 (study PRJEB26733, sample SAMN07839242) | wastewater metagenome | biome: urban; feature: artificial channel; material: waste water | place: USA: North Carolina | collected 2016-03-31 ... | reverse complement strand
CGTGCGGTTCAAGAAGCGGCCGAGGAGGCTGGCGCGCGACATACGCAGCTTATCGAGGAGCCATTAGCGGCAGCTCTCGGGGCAGGGCTTGATATTGTAGAGCCGCGCGGCTCAATGGTGGTCGATATTGGCGGCGGTACGACGGATATCGCGGTTATCTCGCTGGGAGGTATTGTCAACAGTGCGTCGCTGCGTATTGCTGGGGATAAGTTCGATGAGGATATCATTGCCTATGTAAAGCGTGAGTTCAATATGATGATCGGTGAGCGTACTGCTGAGGATATCAAGGTACGTGTTGCAGCTGCCTTTGAGACGGCCCGCAATGAGCTCATGGATATCCGGGGGCGCGATATGCTTTCCGGTCTGCCGAAAAATGTGCAGATCACGACGGCGCAGGCAGCCGAAGCAATTCATGGCTCGGTCTCGAGGATTGTCGAGTGCGTCAAGAAGGTGCTCGAGGATACGCCACCAGAGCTTTCGGCGGATATCATGGACTGTGGAATTGTACTGACAGGTGGCGGGGCAATGCTCTACGGGCTCGATGAGCTGATCCGCCGTGAGACCGATATTCCGACGGCTCTGGCCGAGGATGCGCTGTCTTGTGTAGCATTAGGGTGCGGCAAGGCTCTAGATACGTTCTCGAAGTTTGATGGCAAGGCTATGAATATGAAGACAGGAAAATAAATTTGAGGAAAAAGCGGAACGGCAAGGAGTTTCGCTTTTTATCGCGAAATAGACATAATGAGACGCTTTGGCAAAAGTATAGGCCGGAGCAGAAAAAATGACAGTGCGAGGGAGTGAGACGGCATGTGGCGTGGACTATACACGGCGGGCGCAGGGATGATTACGGAGACGAAGCGTACGGATGTCATTGCCAATAATCTGGCCAATTCCAGTACGACCGGCTATAAACGTGATGATGCAATCAATCGGGAGTTTGCTCCGATGCTCATCCGGCGAATTAATGATGGCAAGCCGCAGAATGATGTGACGTCAATCAATGGCTTTTCGATTGGTGGTGCAGCGCCAGTGGTCGGTACGCTCGGCCTTGGGTCCTATGTTGCCGATATTGCGACCGATCATGCGCAGGGAAGTTTGCAGACAACCGGCAATCCGTTGGATCTGGCCATTGCGGGCGATGGTTATTTTGCGGTGCAGACGCCGCAGGGAGTCCGCTATACGCGTGATGGCAATTTTTATAAGGCGGCTTCCGGGCAGCTGCAGACCGTGAACGGGCAGGCTGTGCTGGATAATCAGGGCCGGCCGATTACAATTCCGGCGAGAGCCACGATGGTCACCATTGGCGAAAAGGGGCAGATCATGGCGGATAATCAGCCGGTGGCTACGCTTCAGTTTGTCCAGTTCGGACCAGACCGGCAGGCACTGCTCAAACAAGGAAACAGCTTGTATTATCCGCAGGCGGGAGCTCAGGCGCAGCCTGCCGCAGGGACTATTCAGCAGGGGATGCTTGAGAATTCGAATACGAATGTCGTGACAGAAATGGTCGAGCTTATCAATAATTATCGGATCTATGAGGCCGGATCTAAAGCCGTGACCTCGCAGGATGCTCTGCTTGATAAAGCCGTTAATGAGGTTGGTAAGCTTTGATCGGCTGGCTAAAAGAAAAATTTAAGAAGACCAGCGATTTGTCCGATAATAATAAGAACAGGTAAAAAAGATATACGCCTTTATATCTTGAGAAACGAAGGAGGAATCCTAACTATGATGAGAGCACTTTGGTCCGCAGCTTCAGGAATGAAGGGCCAGCAGACGAATATGGATGTTATCGCGAATAATATCGCGAATGTAAATACCTATGGCGGGAAGAAGGTCCGGGCAGAATTTCAGGATCTGGTCTATCAGACACTGCGTGATGCTGGTGCGCAGAGCGGTCAGGACTCTCAGTATCCAACGGGCATGCAGATTGGTCTCGGGACGAAAGTAGCGGCGACGAATCGTGTCATGACACAGGGGTCACTGCAGACGACGGATAACCCGACGGATATCGGCATTCAGGGCGAGGGGTTCTTTCGGGTTACGATGCCGGATGGCACGACAGGCTATACGCGCGATGGGGCATTCAAGCTCGACTCAAATCGTCGGCTGGTAACAACAGATGGTTATCCGTTGGCAGATGGTATTACTATTGACGCGACGGCACCAAGTGATTCTATTGTCATTTCTGGGGATGGTCAGGTTTCCTGCACACCGGCAGGCGGTACGCAGCAGGTGGTCGGTCAGATTACCCTGGCCCGGTTTGTCAATCCGGCAGGCCTTACATCTGTGGGCAAGAATCTTTATGTGGTATCAGCAGCTTCCGGTGATGCGATTGAGAGTAATCCGGGTGAAGAAGGCGCTGGAACTCTGGCGCAGAGCACGCTGGAAATGAGCAATGTGCAGATTGTCGAGGAAATGGTCAATATGATTATTTCACAGCGTGCATATGAGTCGAACTCCAAGGCTATCACCACTTCGGATTCGATGCTTGAGATTGCCAACGGACTTAAGCGCTGATCATGAAATTGAAGAAGAGTTCGTTAGCCATTCTGTGTTTTTTATGGAGTGGCTTCTTCTGTCTTTTTTTGCTGCCGTCAGCAGAGGCTTATGGCGGAGGTTTGCAGGAGCAGAAGTTCCCGCAGGTGATATCCTCTGAGCGTTTTGCTGAGCTGGCAGAAACCCGGGTCAGGGATGAGCTGAAAAAGACTGGCGAGACGCGCCGCTGCGAAGTTCGGCTTATGCGGTCGGCTCCGGATATGCGGCTGCCAGCCGGCTCAATAATTTGCGAAGTAGATTTGCCGAAGCAGTTGTGTTATAACGGGGTTATGCCTGTCTATGTTTCGGTTTATGTGGACGGTACGTTTTATCGCCGGGGAATCTGTTATTATCAGCTGCATGTTTATCAGCCAGTGCTGGTAGCAGTTCATGATCTCATGCTGGAAAAGCCGATTACGGCTGCTGATGTACGGGTCGAGGAACGCGAAGTAGAAGGAGCGCGAGGCCTTTATCTGAGCAAGCCGTCTGAAATTGAAGGACAGGTGCCGGGACGGATCATCCGTACTGGACAGATTGTGGCAAAGGACATGCTGCAAAATCCGGTAGTACTGGATGTCGGCTCGCCGGTTACGATACTTACGAGTTACCGCGGCATACAGGTTCGGACGGAAGGAATTGCAATGCAGCGTGGACGTGTTGGGAAAAGTATACGAGTCCGCAATGCGAAATCTTCGAAGATCCTGTCTGGCATTGTGAGGGATGCTTCGACGGTAGAGGTTATGAGCGAAGATTGATTGCTGGCAGGAAAGCAGGTGCGAATAGATGAAAATTTATAAAAAATTATCAGCTGCGCTGGCTTTGTCACTGACTTTGTCGGCTGGCATGGCTCCGTTTGCGGCAGCTGAATCGTTGTGGTCGGATGCCAGTTATACCCATAACATCTTTGCTGACCGCAAAGCCCGTGAGGTTGGTGACATCCTGACGATTGTCATCAGTGAGTCGACGACGACGTCAATCTCAAAAAGCAATTCGAATAGCAAAAATGGCAAGACTTCGCTGGCAGCTGGCATTGGGATTTTCGATTTTCTGAAGGCAGCTTCGGCCAGTGGATCGGACTCGTTTTCGGCTAAAGGCTCGTCAGCAGATACCAATAAGGTTGCAGGTAATGTTACAGTCACGGTGGTGGATGTCCAGCCTAATGGTAATATGACCGTTGAAGGGACGCAGTCAATCTGGCAGAATCGTGATGAACACAAGATTACGTTTCGAGGTGTCTGCCGTCAGGATGATGTCACGAGTACCAATACGATCCCGTCGACCAGGATTGCCGATGCGACGGTGCGGTTTGATGGCAAGGGCCCGCTCAATGCGAAGCAGCGGCAGGGCATCCTGACACAGGTATTCAATTTCTTGTTCTGATACAGATCGGGTGTAGGATAGAGTGCGCCCGGGGAGGAAAGCAATGAAACGATTACTCATGTTAGCTTTGGCTGGAATGTTTGCGCTGAGCCTGATGCCGGGGCTGGCTTCGGCAGATTCGGCGGTGACCCGGATCAAGGATATATCCAAGATCCAGGGAGTTCGTTCGAACCAGCTGATCGGTTATGGTCTGGTGGTCGGTCTTAATGGCACGGGCGATTCGACTCAGTCTATCAGTACGCTGCAGTCAGTCGCGAATATGCTCAAGAATTTTGGCGTTTCAGTGGCGCAGGGCTCGCTGAAGCCTAAGAATGTGGCGGCTGTTATGGTAACGGCTACCCTGCCGCCGTTCACTCGTGAAGGCGATAATATCGATGTCACAGTATCTTCGATCAGCGATGCGAAGAGCATTCAGGGGGGGACTTTATTGCAGACACCGTTGCAAGCCGGAAATGGTACGGTCTATGCCGTAGCCCAGGGCGCAATATCGACCGGAGGCTTTTCGGCTGGACGCGGCAGCAATACCGCACAGAAGAACTTTCCGACTGTTGGTACGACACCGAATGGTGCAATCGTAGAACGCAGTGTGGAAGGCGGTCTGGGGACGGATGGCAAACTGTCGATTTCTTTGTCACAGCCGGATTTCACCACGGCGACCCGGGTGGCAGCAGCAATCAATGCCCAGTATGGCGGTATTGCGCAGGCTTCGAATCCGGGACGTATCGATATTACCGTTCCTGCCTATTATCGCAATAATGTGGTTGGTTTTGTATCTTCTATTGAGGAACTGCCGGTGATGCCGGATAATATTGCCCGGATTGTGGTCAATGAGCGTACGGGAACCATCGTTATGGGCGGTGACGTCTCGGTGGATGAGATTGCTATCACACAGGGCGGTCTGTCCATTAAAGTGCAGAAGAATACGGAGGCAAACCAGCCGGATCCGTTCAGCTATGGTACGACGATTGTAACGAAGAATACAGATGTCAAAGTACAAGAGGACAAGGCCAGCAGCATTGTGCTGCCGGCAACAGCCAACGTCAGTGATATCGTTGGTGCCTTGAATGCTGTTGGTGCGACGCCACGTGATACGATTTCGATTTTGCAGGCAATGAAGGCCTCCGGGGCTCTCCATGCGGATCTGCAGATTATCTGATAACAGGAGGGACGAAGGATGCAGATTGCTCCTTTGACGGCAATGGCCATAAACAGCCAGCCAACGTCAAATACGAATTTTGATTCGACCCAGACTTCGGCGGACTCGGCCCAGTTTGAGCAGAAGCTGAAGGCCTTGACCAATAAGGCGAAGGCCACGGAAAAATCCAGCAGTGCAGGGGCTGGCGTGGATAAGCAGGACAAAGCGCTTAAAGAGGCCTGCAAGGGGTTTGAGGCGATGTTCCTGTCGATGATGTATAAACAGATGCGGGCAACCGTTCCCGAAGATAAGCTGTTTGGCGAGTCGAACGGGCAGAAGATGTTTCAGGATATGCAGGACAGTGAGCTGATGAAGAATGTGTCAGAAACTGGCAGGATTGGGCTGGCAGATATGATGTATCGCCAGTTATCTCCGCAGGTGAAGGCGAGGGAGAGAGCTGCTGAGCTCGGAGCGCTGACGGCGAAAGAAGCTGCAGCAAAGATCCGGAAGAAATAAGGAATCAATCGTAGACTTTAGGGAATGCTTCCCCTGAAAGGGTGGAAGCATTTCTTTGCGTATTTGGAGGTAGTCCCATATGAATCATTTTATCCGTAAATCGTTGCCACTGGCACTCGGTATTTCGTTGGCTTTGCAGTCACTGACCTTTGCGGCAGGCGCCAATATGACGGCGGCCCGTTATCATAGCGGCAGTGAGCATGACCGACTGGTTTTCGATTTATCGGCGGCGCCTGACTACACGATCCGGGCATCGGCTGACGGGCAGGAAATTATTGTAGATTTTAAGGATGTGGCAGAACGGAATTTCAAGCCAACGCCGTTTCATAGCAGCCGTATTGAGTCAGTTCGTTACTCGCAGGATCATGGTCATATGCTCGTGACGCTGCGGTTGAAAGCTGGCATGACCTATAAAGTGAACAAGCTGACAGCACCGTTTCGCGTCTTTATTGATGTCCTGCCCCAGCGTGCGGCGGATACAGCAGCAGCCAGTCACTCCGCGCCAACACAGCCTGCACAGCAGTCGGTTTCCTCTGGCGCAGGCAGTATCACTGCGCTGAATCTGGATGGCATGTATACGGAGCTGGCGGCACCGGGAATTGCAAAGCGGAAGTATGTGTATTGGGATGATACTGGCAAGGTTACGGCGTATTTCCTCGAGGCGGATAAGAATCTCTATAAAGTCGAGCCAGTACTGGCGCAAAATCAGGTTCCCGGGTTGCAGGCGACCAGTGGTATGTCCGATGCCCATGATGCAGTGGCAGCAATCAATGCAACATATTTTGCAGGCAGTGGGGATATGCTTGGTATGGTGAAGATTGATGGTCTGATGGCCGGAACGACGTATTATAATCGTTCGGCTTTTGGTATCATGCCAGATGGCAGTCCTGTATTTGGACGGGTTTCCTATAGTGGTACAGTGACGTTAGGCGGGGCCAGTCAGTCGGTATCCGGCGTGGATGCTGAGCGTGGTGAAAACAATTTGATCATTTATAATAAATGGTATGGCAGCCGCACGCGTACGAATGATTGCGGGCTGGAATATACGGTTGTGAATGGAAAGGTATCGGCAATCAATACTGGCAATTCGGTTATTCCGGCAGATGGCTGTGTTATTTCTGTCCATGGAACGGCAGCTGATGCGTTTGCCGGGGTCAAGGCTGGTGATAAGGCTGTGATCCAGCAGGAGCTGGGATCGCCGTGGAATGACGCTGTCGATATCATGGGGGCTGGCCCGCGGCTGGTTCAGGATGGGCAGGTTAATGTAACAGCAGCAGATGAGGCGTTCCCGGCAGATATTCGATATGGCCGTGCTCCGCGCAGTGCCATTGCCGTGCTGCAGAATGGCAATTATCTTTTCGGTGTTGTGGATGGACGGCAGGCGGACAGTCATGGGCTGACGCTTACCGAATGGGCTGAACTGTTGAAGAAAGTCGGGGCCAGGGATGCAATGAATCTGGATGGTGGCGGGTCCAGTGATCTGGTCGTTGGCGGCGAGGTTCAGAATTCACCTTCGGATGGCAGCGAACGGTCAGTAGGGAGTGCGTTAATTGTCGTAAAAAAGTGACAGCAACAACTAGTTTTATTGCTGGTTTATGTTATAATGAAAGCACAATGGATGTTTGTGCGCCTGAATTGATTGGTGCAGCGGACAAAAGGTTATGAATGAGGTGAATTCTTTGCGTAATTATATAAAAAAGCTGGCAGCTGCCGGAATCGCAGTTATGCTCTTGTCAGCACAGTCGGTTCCTGCCCAGGCAATGGACCCGATTCTCCCCCATGATCAGGTAAAAGAAGGGATGACGGGCACTGCTTATACTGTGATAGACAGTTCAGGGCAGCTGAAGAATTTTCAGGTGGACATTATTGGCAATCTCGATAATGGCAAGGGCTCAGAACCTATGATCATGGCAAAAGCATCTGGCCCCGTAATTGAACAGACAGGTGGTATTTTGCAAGGCATGAGCGGAAGTCCTGTCTATGTTGATGGCTATCTGATTGGTGCAGTGGCGGCGGGAATCAAAGATATGAGTCCCTATACGTTTTTCATCACGCCTATCGATGAGATGACGCCATTGTGGCGTTTGCCGGATTTGAAGAATAAGACGCGTATCCATACGATTGATCTCAAACGTGTGGCTGAAATACAGGCTAATGCCGACGCTGCTAAAGCAAAGCAGGAGGCAGCCGATAAAAAGAATGATAGCAGGATACGGGGCGTGGATCTTCTGGAGCGCGCCCGGGCTGCAGTAAAGGCGGATGAAGAGAAGGCTGCCAAGGCAAAAACAACGGCGGTCAACGCCAAAGCAGAGCCGAAAGCCGTTATGTATTTTTCGGGGTTCAATCAGGCCAGCCTGAATTTCCTCAAGCAGCAGATCGATCCGCAGGGGACGACGCAGTTCCTGCCGATGGGCGCGCCTAGTCTGACGGATATCCAGCAGACTGATTATAATGCAAAGCTTGTTCCGGGATCAGCTGTCGGCGTGGCGATTACCTATGGTGATTTTGCAGTCGGGGCTACTGGTACCGTCACGGCTGTGGATGGAAAGAATATCCTGGCTTTTGGGCATCCTTTCCTGCATCGGGGCAATGTCAATTATTTTATGACCGATGCCAAGGTCGTCGGTACAATCAGTGGACAGAGCAATGGCATGAAGATTGCTAATATCGGCAATATCATTGGCCGGATCAGTCAGGATCGTGCCACCGGCATAGCTGGCACGCTCGGGACGTTTCCCTCAGTCGTTCCAGTAAAAGTCCGGGTGCAGGATAATTCGCTGGGCCGGACGGAGACCTATGGTGCGCGGATTGCCTATGATGAGGATTTTCTGGCGCAGCTCAGCGGTGGTATTGCCTATGCAGCCCTGAGCAAGACGGCGGATGACCTGAGTGGCAGTACAGCCAAGGTCGGTTTCAAGATCCGTACGAATGCGGTCAGAGACGGCGTGGTAGCACGGAGTAATATGTTCTATAGTACGGCCGATGTTGGACAGATCTCGATGGCCGAATTGATGCAGGCAATGAGCATCGTTTGTCAGAATACCGAGAAAGAGTCTGATATTATCGATGTTCAGGTTGATATTACGGTAGATAACGATCGTAAGACGGCTTCATTGTTATCGGCGATACCGGATAAAAAGAAGGTAAAACCGGGTGAGACGGTCAAATTTACGACGACAATAAAACCGTATCGCCGGGCTAAAGAAACGCTGATTATTCCGTTCACGGTTCCGGAGACCCAGCCAGCAGGAATGTTGAATCTTGATATCCGCGGCGGCGGACTCGTTCCGGCAACGGCTTTGATGCTGCTGCAGCAGTCTGGCGTAGATGTGACGAACGAAAACGATGCGAAACAGACCACTGCAGACCGGTTGAGGAAACTGCAGGAAAGTGGACGGAATAACGAGATTGTGATTGCGCCGGGCCCGGTCCAGAAACCATTGTCAGCCCGTGAGCAGCGTAAAATCGCGCAGGAAGCTGCTGCAGCGCAGCAGACTGACGGCAGAGCAATTACTTTACTGGGGGCGACTCAGCTCCCCCAGGCAAAGGCTGGCGAAACGAAATTTGAGACAAATTACATTATTGACAATGTGATACATTCCGCTTTGCAGATCGAGAGAAAATAATCGGCCCTATTGTCATGAAGCGGAGATGATGATAAACTATTGGTTAGTGCTTTTTTTGAAGGGGCATGGCTATAGGAGGATAACAAACTTAATGGAAAAGTTGATTATACATGGCGGACGCCGGCTGGAGGGCCGGGTGAAAATCAGCGGGGCCAAGAATGCGGTGCTGCCAATCATTGCGGCAACGCTTTTAGGGCAGGATGCTTCGAGTCTGCTGGATGAAGTTCCGGCATTGGAAGATGTGCATACCATAACCGAAGTGCTCAAGAAGCTGGGTGTTAAGGCTGAATTCGATGAAGCAAAACATCAGCTGCATGTTGACAGCACAACGATTGCCAGCTGTGAGGCACCCTATGATTTAGTGCGCAAGATGCGGGCGTCATTCCTGATTATGGGGCCGCTGCTGGCTCGTTGCGGGCAGGCGAAAATTTCACTGCCAGGAGGCTGTGCCATTGGTACCCGTCCGATAGATCTGCATCTCAAAGGGTTTGAGGCCCTGGGGGCAGAGATAAAGATCGGTCATGGCTTTATTGAGGCAACGGCGCCGAATGGCCTTAAGGGAACCCGGATTTATCTGGACTTCCCTAGTGTTGGTGCGACTGAGAATATCATCATGGCGGCATCAATGGCTGAGGGCCAGACGGTATTGGAGAATCCTGCTCAGGAACCGGAGATTGTCGATCTGGCGAACTATCTCAATGTCATGGGCGCCAAGATTCGCGGTGCAGGCACGAACGTCATCAAGGTTGAGGGTGTGCCGAAACTGACAGGCCGCGACTATACAATCATCCCTGACCGTATTGAGGCGGGCACCTATATGGTGGCCGCGGCAATGACTCAGGGGGATGTCTATATCGAGAATGCTATCAGCGAACATCTGAAGCCGGTCATCGCCAAGCTTAAAGAAGCTGGCGTAACGATTGAAGAGGATGTCAAAGGGATTCGTGTATCATGCGATAAACGGACGCAGGCCGTTGACGTCAAGACAATGCCATACCCCGGCTTTCCCACGGATATGCAGGCACAGTTCATGGCAATGCTGGCGGTTTCTGAGGGGACAGGTCTGGTGACGGAGACGGTTTTCGAGAATCGTTTCATGCATGTTGATGAGCTCAAGCGCATGGGGGCGAACATCAAAATTGATGGACGTACCTCGGTGGTTGAGGGCGTGGATACGCTCATGGGATGCCAGGTCAAGGCAACGGATCTGCGTGCTGGTGCAGCCATGGTTCTGGCTGGCCTTGTAGCTGATGGTGAAACGCAGGTTGGCTATATCCATCACATTGATCGTGGCTATGATAATCTGGTTGTCAAACTCGTTGCTCTTGGTGCGGATATCTGTCGGGTTGACCAGTAAACTTTTCCATTTTGTGAACAGATAGTGTTGGGCATAATGACCCAGCACTATTTTTATGTATAAGGTTATGTTACGAAAGTAACTTGTGTATTCTCTGGGAGGTAATGATGCTTAACAAGATTGAAGTTCCGCTTGAACTTCCTAACATTACATTGAAGAACCGGGTTATCCGTTCCGCGGTCCACAGTTTTTTGGCGGATAAGGCTGGTTATATGACCGAGGCTGAATATGGCATGTATGAATCGCTCGCGAAGAATCATATCGGGACGATCATCACCGGCCATTGCTGTGTAGACCCGCTGGGACGCGCTAATCCGGAGCAGGTCAATATCTATGCTGATGAATTTGCCGGACAGTTCCAGCGGGCTGTGGCAATTGCTCATGAGCAAGGAGTGGCGTTTATTCCGCAGATCTCACATGCTGGTCCGCGAGCTATCGATACCGAGGATCTGGCTGATGTTACTGCCCGGCCATTGAAGAAAGACCGCGAAGCACGGATGTTGACGCTTGCAGAGATTCAGGCCATTGAGGGAAGATTCATTGCTGCCGCCAAAAGATTGCAGGGGGCAGGAGTCGATGGAGTGCAGCTTCATGCGGCGCATTCCTATCTGCTGTCCCGTTTCATTGACCCGACCTTCAATCAGCGGACGGATGAGTATGGTGGTACTGTGGAAAATCGCTTCCGTATCATCGAGAATATCATCCGGGGGATCAAGTCTGCCTGCGGGGAGCAGTTCCCCGTATTCATCAAAATCAATGTCGATACGGAAGCTGAGGATCAGGCGGGCTATGCTGCAGACATGCAATGGATTTTACGCCGCTGTCATGCGCTGGGAGTTGAGCTGGTTGAACTGTCCGGGGTTGACTTCATCAACCAGCCCCGGACCGATACCCTCTACTATCTGGAGAAGGCACAGGCACTCAAAACGGCTGTGCCGGAGCAGGCACTTAGTCTCGTTGGCGGTATTCGCTCCCTGTCTGATATGGACGAAGCAATAGCAGCGGGAATGGATGCTGTTTCGCTGGGCCGGGCATTGATTGCCGAGCCGGATTTCGTGACGAAGCAGCTGGCCGGGGCAGAAAAATCGATTTGTGTCTCCTGCAGCCGTTGCTTTGTACTCCCCCATATGCATCCTGGTATCCGCTGCGTTTGGGCATGGAAAGCAGAAAAATCTCGTCAAAAAGCCAATAAGACCGATTTGGCTAAGGACTGATCAGAGCGGACTCTATTCTGAAAATTACTTCTTATGGTTTACAAGTTGACATATTTATAATATTAGTGATAAGATACAGTTCATAAGGAATGTCCAATCGCAACGGTGCGGTGCATAAGAACTGGATATCTGTACACGGTTCGAGAAAAAATGTATCACATCTGGATACTGCGGTGAGGATGTGATACATTTTTTGTATTTATTTGTAAGCAGAGAAAGAAGGATTTATGATGAATGGTTTAATGCTTGTGGGGCTGGCCATCGTCGTTTTTGGGGCAGCATATATCGGCTATGGCCGCTGGCTGGTGAATACCTGGGGAATTGACCCAAAAGCGAAAACGCCGGCGGTGGCACTGGAGGACGGTCAGGACTTTGCACCGGCTTCGCGGTTTACTGTATTTTCGCATCAGTTCTCCTCAATTACTGGTGCCGGACCGGTGACGGGACCGATTATTGCAGCGATGTTCGGCTGGGCGCCGGCACTGCTCTGGCTGCTGTTCGGCGGCGTATTCTTTGGTGCGGTCCAGGACTTTACCGCGCTCTATGCGTCAGTGAAGAATCAGGGCAAGTCGATGGGGATGCTCATTGAGCAGTACGTCGGCAAGACTGGACGCCGGTTGTTTCTGCTGTTTTGCTGGCTTTTCACGCTGCTGGTATTGGCGGCATTTGCTGATATCATTGCCAATACATTCAACGGGCTGACCAAAACTGGAGAGCTCAACATACCGGGAGCGCAGGCAGCTTCAATTTCCATGCTCTATATCTTTGTCGCGATGGGGTTCGGGTGCTTTATCCGGAAGTTCAATCCCAGCGGGCCGCTAAAGCTAGTGGCAGCGGTAGTGCTGGTCATTGCGATGTTCGCGGTTGGTATGGCGTTCCCGTTGTATTTTGATGCGCAGACCTGGCGCTATGTGACGTTCGGCTATTGCTTTATTGCCTCGGTCCTGCCGATGTGGCTGCTTATGGAGCCGCGTGACTATTTGAGTGCATTCCTGTTGCTGGGCATGGTGTTTGGCGGTGTGGTCGGGGTTATCGTTGCAAATCCGACCATCAATATGCCGGCCTTTGTTGGTTTTACGGTGAACGGGCAGTCGTTGTTTCCAATCCTGTTTATCACGATTGCCTGCGGTGCCGTATCCGGTTTTCACAGCCTTGTTTCCTCAGGTACGTCCTCCAAGGCTATTCGCAATGAGGAGGATATGCTGGCCGTAGGCTACGGCTCCATGCTTGTAGAGTCGCTGCTCGGTGTGGTAGCGCTGGTTATTGCCTGCGCAGCAGCTTCAAACGGTGTGATGCCGAAGGGAACGCCGTTCCAGATCTTCGCTGGATCGATCAGTGGATTCTTCCAGATGTTTGGTCTGCCGGCCGGTGTATCGGCTTGTGTTATCACGATGTGCGTTTCGGCACTGGCGATGACAACAATTGATTCGGTAGCCCGTATTGGCCGTATGTCATTTCAGGAATTGTTCACGCCAAGTGATGGCGAGCAGGCCGGACCGGTGGCCCGGTTCTGTATGGGAAAATATTTTTCGACCTTTATCACGCTGGGGCTGGCCTACTTCCTCTGTCTGGCCGGCTATATGAACATCTGGCCGCTCTTCGGCGCCGCGAACCAGCTGCTGTCCGCTCTGGTGCTGATCTCGCTGGCGGTTTTCCTGCGGACGACGGGTCGCAAAGGATGGATGCTCTATGTGCCGATGACGTTTATGTTCTGTGTAACGATGACGGCGCTCGTGATGAGCGTTTATGCAATCATCATGAAACTTTCAGCGGGGACGTTCGTCTTTATGGTCGACGGGCTGCAGCTGGTTCTGGCGATTGCGCTCATGACGCTGGCTGTGCTGGTCGTGAAGCACTGCGGCCAGGAATTGCTGGGCAGGAAAGCGAAGTTGTCCGAAGCGGCAGACTAAGCCTGCTTTTTTAGGTGATACATATCCTCTATAGTCAATAGCAGAAATCCCTCCCAAGGCCGTCCTGACGGTGATGGGGAGGGATTTTTGCTTGACGGAACAAATTCCGGCTGACATAATAGGCCTATGGGAAGATAGAAATTAATCGGAAAAGAGGATGATGGATGAATCAGGAGCAACTGGCCCAGGAAATCTATAAGGTAATTGGCCCAGCGGACAATATACAGAAAGCGTATCACTGCATGACCCGGCTGCGGGTATTCCTGGTGGAGCAGGATGACAAAATGCTGGCAGAGCTTAAAGCAATCGACGGTGTCATGGGAATCCATGAAAACGATGAGGAATTGCAGATCATCCTGGGACCGGGCCGGGCGGCAGCTGTGACTGCTGCAGTCAATGCACTCTGCCAAAAGGACAGCACTCCAACGGCGGTGCCAGCTGACATCCAGAGCAAGGCCCGCGTCGGCGACGGCAGGGAACTGCATGCAGCGATCCGGCAGAAGAATGCGACACCGCTCAAATTGCTGTTTAAACGCATCGCGGGAATCTTTGTGCCGCTGATCCCCGGCTTTATCGCCTGTGGGCTCATTACGGGCTCGCTGAATATTCTGCTGAAGCTTGATCCGTCGCTGGCAGATCTGGCCAGCATCAGGCTGCTCGAGGTTATGGGCAGTGCAATATTCTTTGGCATGAATCTGTTTGTCGGGGTTAATGCAGCAAAGGAATTCGGCGGTACGCCGGTTATTGGCGGTGTGCTGGCGGCGATTCTCACGCAGCCGGGATTATCCCAGGTCATCCTCTGGGATAATCCGCTTACGCCGGGCCGGGGCGGCGTTATTGCGGTACTGCTGGTTGCAGCACTGGCCTCCTGGCTTGAAAAGAAGCTGCACCGGATCATTCCTGAGATGTTCGATCTGTTCCTGACCCCGTTGTTTGTGGTGCTGATGGCGGGGACGCTGGCCATTGTGGTTCTGCAGCCAATCGGCGGGATTATTTCTGAGGGTATCGGGGCTGCCGCAACGACGGCAATCAATCAGGGGGGCGCTTTCACGGGCTTTATTCTTGGCGGGCTGTGGCTGCCGATGGTCATGCTGGGGCTGCATCAGGCGATGACACCAATTCATGCGGAGCTATTCCTGCGCTATGGCATAAATGTCCTGCTGCCAGTTCTCGCAATGGCAGGCGCCGGTCAGGTTGGTGCGGCGATTGCGGTATATTTCAAGACGAAGAATGCTTTTCTGAAAAAGACCGTGGTCTCGGCTCTGCCGGTTGGCATCATGGGAGTCGGCGAGCCGCTGATCTATGGCGTCACATTGCCGCTGGGACGCCCCTTCATTGGGGCCTGCATCGGTGGAGCATTCGGTGGAGCCATTCAGGCAGCCGCTGCTGTCGGAGTATCGACAATGGGGATTTCCGGCCTGCCGCTGGCTGCGGTCAGCAGCAATATTCCCGTCTATCTGCTTGGTATCCTGACTGCCTATGCGGTCGGTTTCCTCGCAACATGGCTGATCGGTTTTGACGATCCGGAAGAACAGGACTAGAGACTGTTGTAAGAAGCAGTAAAAAAAGACTATGGAGCAAACTACAATGGTATGCTTCATAGTCTTTTTGTATTGATGGATTTATGCCTCGCCCTGACTGCTATTGATCCGGCCGGGCTGGTAGGTCCGCCAGACGATAAGGCTCAACAGGATCAGAATGATACCTGCGAAGCCGAAAACAAATGGCATGCCGAGCCAGGTAGCGATGATGCCGCCGAGGATTGGTCCAGCCATCGAGCCGACCTGCTGAGCGGCGAATAGAAGGCCGAAGATACGTCCTTTGTAATTCGACGGGGTATTGCTGGCCAGTACGGCATTGATGGACGGATGGATTGCACAGAAGAACAAACCGCCCGCGAACTGCATAAGGGCGAATAGATATAAGTTGTGCGGGAGTCCCTGCAGCAGCATACAGCAGCCTGCACCAATCATGCCATAGCACATCGAGCGGAAATAACCGTGCCGTTGACCGAATGAGCCCCAGAACGGAGCGGCCATGGCGCCGGCGATGCCGCCCAGAGAGAAGACCAGACCTGCGATGAAGGCAATGTTTGGCAGTGGACCGGCCAAATGGGCAATGTAGGTTGTCAGTACAGGCTGTAGAATCAGAATGACCATCTGCACCAGCGTGCCGCAAAGCATCATATTACGCAGCAGCGGAATGCTCCAGAGATTGATGGCTTCTTCCGTTGTCTCTTCAGCGGCGGGAGCTGCGGCAGCAGGTGCAGGTGGCTCCTTGATGAAGAAAGCGAAGATAAAGAAATTCAGGAGTAATGCACCGGCGGCGAGGAAGAATGAGACCCGCATACCAAAGACCTCGGCCAGAATTCCGCCGAGTAGTGGGCCGATTACGCCGCCAGCAGTCAGTACGCCCTGCATGATGCCAAGGCAGACACCAAGTTTTTTGGGCGGAGCATAGAGCGTCATAATGGCCAGATCCATTGGCCAGAGACCCGCGGCGAAGCCCTGGAACAGGCGCACGAGCGTCAGCTGCTCCGGCGAAGTTACGATACCGCCGAGAAAATAGCTGATGGCAAGCAGAAAGCTCGCGCGCATCGCCATGATACGTTTGCCCTTTGTGTCTGCCATCCGGCCCCAGATCGGCGCCATGATTGCGGAGACAAGAAATGAGGATGAGAACACGATGCCTGACCATAGATTTACAGATTCTGGTCCGACGCCGAGTTCGCTGGTGAGATACATCGGCAGAAACGGAATCAGCATCGTATAGCTGGATGACATAAAAAGGATATTGCAGGTAAGGATGCCGAGAACGACCTTCCAATTCAAAATAAACACTTCTTTCCTATGAAAAACGTGCGACAGATATCTATATACTATGACACAAAATCTTGCTTTTGTATATGGGATTTTTCAACAAAAAAGGAGCTGCCCACTGGGCAGCTTCAAAAAACAACAGGATTCAGGCGCGGCGGAATGCGGCGGTGTAAATACAGCCGACCGTCAGACCGACGAGTGATGGAATAATCCAGCCCATGCCGATATCAAAGAATGGCAGGACATGGTAGATAGCCAGCAGCTGCTGGACCCAGTCGAGTTCCAGCACCGATTTTGGCATAGCATTGAATGCGTCGCCAAGCGCGGCCAGCAGCGTAAAGATCGTTGTTGAAAGATATATCGGCTGGCAGTTGCCGAATACGGATGACAGGAAAGCCAGCAGCACCAGAGTGATGGCCAGCGGGTAAAGGAACATGAGAATCGGCACAGCCAGTGTGATAATCTCTGTCAGGCCAAGATTGCCAATGAGGAAAGAGAAAATCGTGAAAACCCAGGCATAGACGCGGTAGCTGACCGAATTCGGGAACAACTCCTCGAATGTTTCTGAGCAGGCAGTAATCAGGCCGATGGCTGTCTTGAGGCAGGCCAGCGTCACGATGAGCGCCAGCAGCACGGCGCCGAACGACCCAAAATAGAACGTTGCGATCTGAGCCAGTGCAACACCGCCGTTGGCCGACAGCTCGAACTGGCCGACACTCATCGTGCCAATCGTAGACAGACAGCTGTAGATGATACCCATAAGCAGCACGCTGATGGCACCGGCTTTGACCGTGCCCCAGGCCACGCCGCCCGGTGTGCGGATACCCAGATCATGCAGTGTGCGTACGACGATGATGCCGAATGCCAGCGAAGCCAGCACATCCATGGTGTTGTAACCTTCCGTGAATCCTTTGAAGAACGCATGGCCTGCATAATCGCCATGTACAGCAGCTGTGCTCAGATGGCCCATCGGCTGCAGGAAGGCGATAGCAATGAGTATCGCCAGAAAGGCGAGAAATAGTGGATTCAGCAGCTTGCCAATCCATACCAGGATCTTGTTCGGGCGAAGCGCAAAGGTGATGGCCAGAGCAAAGAATACCAGCGTGAAGAGGGCGAGCGCGATAGACTGGCTGCCCTCACTGATATAGGGGGCGAGGCCGACCTGATACGAAACGGTAGCTGTACGCGGCAGTGCAAAAGCCGGTCCGATCGTCAGATACAGCAGCACCGTCATAAACTTTGCATAGGATGGATGCACGCGGCTGGCCAGATCATAAAGTCCGCTGCTGCCTGAGATGCCGATGGCGACAATGCCAAGGAACGGCAGTCCAATCGCTGTGATCAGAAATCCCACCGTTGCCGGCAGCAGTTGTGCGCCGGCCTCTTGTCCCATATGGACTGGAAAGATAAGATTACCTGCGCCAAAGAACATGCCAAACAGCATAGAGCCGACGAACAGATAGGAGCTTATAGATAATTTTTCATTCAAGATAGGAACCTCCATTTATAGATTAAGCAGGTAATTGTAGACCTTGCTTATGCTTGTCCGTATTGAGCGGACAGGCTATATGTTATTTTAACAGGTTAATGTCTTATTGTATAGATATTTTCGAAAAGATTAGGAAATCTATGTCAGATTAATCACGTCTGCGCATTTCAGTGGCTGTCATAAACGCTTGCAGTCAAGGCGGTGAGTTGTTATAATAGTAAAGTATGTTGACTGCGGTTGTAGCTCAGATGGATAGAGCATCTGCCTCCTAAGCAGAGGGTCGTCAGTTCGACTCTGACCAATCGCACCAGTAAAATCAAGGCCTCCCGAGAAGTCGGGAGGCCTTTTCTGACTCTTGGTGTTTATTTTTGGTGTTTACCGTCGTGACCACACTGCTTTTGCTCCGCATATTTCAGGCTGTCCTGCAATATGCCATTCATAACATCGGCAGTCTCGTACTCTGCCTGTCGCAAGAGGTGGCTGTAAACCAACTGTGTCGTGGTTGAGTTTGCATGGCCCAGCTTGCCAGCAACGGTGCGGAGATCGACGCCCGCCGTGATCAGGTAGGTGGCAGCCATGTGCCGGAAGCTGTGGGGAGAGATCTTGGGCAGATCATGGGCTTTGACGAAACGTCGCAGCCAGGTATTCATGGCATCCGGGCATCCGGGCAGACCGTTCCATGTCGTGAACAGGAAGTTTTCTGCCAGCTCGCTGGCACCTTCCCACTTGTTGGCTGTCTCTTCACGCAGGACGGTATACTCTGCGCGATAGGCCTCTAAAAGCTGCATCAGGCTGTCTGGCGCGGACAAAAGGCGCGCACGTCGGCTTTTGGTAGGCCCGATGACGACACCGCCGCCCTCCTTTGCTTTGGATGACTGTTCAATGAGGATGGTCTTGGACGCAAAGTCAATGTGTTTCCACTGCAAAGCGAAGATCTCACCGCGTCGCAAACCAAGGGCAATCGCGAGGATACTCCATGCCTGATGCTTTATGGGCTCATTTTTGAGCAGCAGGAGGAAACGCCCAGCCTGTTCTTT
>ERZ650307.701-NODE-701-length-19033-cov-6.426230_pt1 | contig 19033 bp, 19 predicted proteins | sample MGYA00376243_ERZ650307 | MGnify/ENA primary metagenome ERZ650307 (study PRJEB26733, sample SAMN07839242) | wastewater metagenome | biome: urban; feature: artificial channel; material: waste water | place: USA: North Carolina | collected 2016-03-31 ... | reverse complement strand
GAAACAATCAAAACGCAACACTATTAGCCTTGGTATCTTTTCATACACTTACACCCGTGGCAACCACTCATTCTAATGAATTGACTTGCCCAGTACACACACTAACAAAGGAGGAACGCCCCATGAAGAAACAATCAAAACGCAACACTATTAGCCTTGGTATCTTTTCATACACTTACACCCGTGGCAACCACTCATTCTAATGAATTGACTTGCCCAGTACACACACTAACAAAGGAGGAATGTCCCATGAAGAAACAATCAAAACGCAACACTATTCAGATTGGCATGTTTTCATACACTTATAGACTTGGTCGACTCTCGCTCTAATTGAGCAGAAATACTTATTGATAGTTAACTGAAGGAGAGGTTAACTATCAATAAGATGGGGTTTAAATGTAATATGTTATACCCTATCTTATTGATAAAAATAGAAAAGGACAAATGACGATGATGTTATTTACTTCAATTTTAAAATCCGTCGCAAGTCGGAGAGATGTCAAGATATTTTTCGGTTTCATTATCTTACCGATTTTAGTACCGTTCTTATCTCAGACAATGGATGGAGCTCGGGATAACTTTGGTCAAAGTTTTCTGACCTTCTTAGATCTGACTCTGGTCACCCAGTATCGTGTTATCCTGCCGGTTATGATTTTTTCGCTCGTCATTACATCTGTTTTTAGAGATGAAATTGATTCTGGAATCATGTTTCTCTATAAGGATATCAATCGAACCAAAATATTCAATGCTAAAATTTTAAGTTTGTTTACAATTTACGGTTTATACATCTTGGGAACCGTTGTGGCGAGTTTACTGGCCTACTACGTCATGATGGTTCCAAGCGGAGATGTTTCAAGTAACCTATTTCCAGCACAAGTGGCAGATGGTGGACAGTCACTCGTGTCCATTTTATCAACCGTGACCCTCAATCTAATCACGATTGTATTGGTGGCTATGATTTCCATCAGTTCAAAGACAATCCAATCTGTCTTGACAGGAGTCTTCTTTACCTTGCTGGTAACCGTTTCTCCTATGTTGACTGGCATCCGATATTTATTCCCAAGTGGTTATGTGGAAATGAGTCATACGAATCTTGGGGTAGCCCTTCTTCTCATAGCAGTTTTATTTTTCCTATACTTGGGAGTATGCTACATGAAAGGCTTACAGAAATTTAAAAAAGTAGAATTTTAGGAGGGAGTCATGCTGGCATCAAATATCAAACAGATCTTCATTGCTATAGGCTTGGTCCTCATTGCTTCACTAATTTATGTGTTTGGAACATCAATGATTTTCTTTAGTTCAGGGAAACACTTGGAATTATCTTACCTGTTGGCGATTATCTGTTTCATGCCTTTGGGGTTCATTGTCATACCACATTTAATAGCACAAAAAAATTCTCTCTACTCTAGCGAATACGATATTCACTTTAGTTGGAAGTCTTACTTGCTGATAGCAGTTTTGATCTTCGTTATCAATTTCTTCTTTATAAAGAGTAATGAATATTTCCAACAAATGATTATCTCAGCCTGTGAAGAATTTCTCTTCCGCTTTGTCCTCTATAAGATTCTGCGCAAGCATTATCAGTATTGGCCAACCATTATTATCACTTCTCTCTTGTTTGGCTTTGTTCTTCACTTGAATTATCCATTCATGGATAATCTATTGATTCGGACACCAGCAGGAATAATCTTCTCGTTATTGGCTAGTCGCTTTGGACTTCAGTATGCAATTGCTGGTCACTGGCTTTACAATCTAGTCATTTCACAAATTTATTTTTAGGAGGTCACATCATGACATTATTACTTATCGCTGCAATGATTTACGCTGTACTCGCTTTCGCTGGTTCTCAATTCTTACTGGCCTTATCGGCTCCGGCTTTCGCTTTGTTGGTCTACATATTCCCATTGATACTGAATTTTCTAGTGACCAAGATGCAAAAGAACGACACACAGAAATTGATCGCAAGTTTGGTTAGTCCAACTCTCGCGGTGCTATTCTATGTTGGTTTTGTTTCCCTATCCCTATCTTCAGGGGCATGGTCTAAATTTGTTGAAGCAAACAATGTTGCCAACAGCAGCATCAGTTTGGAAATTACAACGACACCACTGGATGCATCCCAACTGATCTTCGTTTCCTTGGTTTTCTTCGGAATCTCACTCGCAACATATTTTATCTCAAAAGCATCGCTTTCAAAAAATAAAGGAGTTCAACATGCTTAAGGTTGAAAACATTTCAAAAAAATTCGCTGGTAATGATTTTTACTCTCTCAAGGATGTTAGCATGGAGATTAAAAAGGGAGAAATTGTCGGTTTGATTGGTAAAAATGGTGCCGGTAAGTCAACCCTCATGAAATTGATGGCTAAATCCTTAAAACCAACTGCGGGCAAGATTACCTATAAGGGTGAGGATATCAACGGTCGTGATAATGTTCTGGATGATTTCGGAATTATGATCGATCCAGTCTTTTATCCAGAAATGTCTGTTGTGGATAATTTAAAATTCTACCTCAAGCTACATGGTAAACAGGAACTGTACTCCAATATTGAACCTACCTTGAAAATTGTCGAACTCTGGAATGCTCGCAATCGTAAACCAAAAGGTTTTTCCTTCGGGATGAAACAAAGAACAGCATTGGCTATCGCCATGGTTGCTGAACCGGACTTCCTTATTCTCGACGAACCATTCGTTGGTTTGGATCCAATCGGGGTTCAAAAACTCATTGATATCCTCAAAAAATGGTCTAGTGAACGCCAAATCTCCATGCTCATCTCTAGTCACCAATTGGGAGAGTTGGAAGCTCTTTGTGAACGGTATGTTTACATTGATGGCGGACAGTTGGCTGATTCCTTTGCAGGACAAGAAGCACAGAGTGTCATTGTAAAACTTACTCCAGGTATTGACCTTGACTTCTTGCAACCCTTCTTATCAGAAAATGTAAAACTTAGAGAACAGGACCTTGAAATTTCAACTGTTACAGATAAGGATAGCTTGAATCAACTTTGGGCAACGCTTGGTAACAACCATCTCATTAATGGTATTGAAATCAAGGAAAATCACCTTAAAGAGGTATTTATGAAAGGATAAAACAGTATGAATGGCATTTTTTCAGCAGTATTCGAATCAGTATGGAAGCGGAAAGAGACGAAGATATTCCTAGTCTTCGCCCTCTATCCCTTGATCTACTTTGTTGCATCCTTCTTTGACTCTTCCAATTTCATGCAGATCAATGTTGGTAGCGGTTCTCAGGTTGGCTATATTGATTTTGCGGATATGATGCTCAATTCGGTTGATGCCATGATGTTACCAACATTGGCCCTCTATTTCTTGACAATCTCTGTGTTTAAGCGTGAGACTGATGACCACACCATGTTTTTATACAAGGACATCAATCGTCGGTCAATCTTCCTAACGAAGTTTTTCAGTCTTGCACTGATTTTAGTGCTCTACTTTGTATTATTCTTTATCGTGACACTATTTGTTCACTATACTCGTGTCGTCAACATGGACTTTGGCAGCAGTCGTCTCGGATCAGACGATCTCTATTCCACCATCTATGCAGGGATCAGCATGCTCGTCATTTTCCTGAAAGGTATTTTTTCCATCGCCGCCGCAGCCTACCTCTCTTTACGTTTCGGAACGGGAGCGACGATGGGGGTATCTATCGCCTTGTCAATAGCCATGACAATCACATCCATTATCGGAGGACCAGTTGCGATGATTTTCCCAAATGGTTACAATCAGTTTTTCAAAAGTGTCAGTGACGTTTGGATTCCTTTGGTGGGGTCAGTAGCCATTACTAGTTTGTATACTGTCTTTTGCAATTACTTTAGTATCAGAACATTTAAAAATTTGGAGTTTTAAGGATGACAAACCCATTGTTCAAGTTGCTCATCGGCTTTCTTAATAAACCGAAATTCATTGTCGGTTTCATCTTAAGCTTGTTAGGAACCAGTTTAGGCCTCTTGTTGCCACAGGTGATTGGTAAATTATTAGATATCACTTTTTTAACAGAGATAGCCTCCCAGCCGCTTCTGTTAACTGGGATGGTCCTATTCTTCGTGTCTGTTTATGTGATTCGAGCGGTCTCTTCCTACTTGGTAGGGACCTGTGGCAGTCAGGCCTTAAATAAAATTCAGAAACATATCTATGATCATCTTTTAAAGGCGTCTGTTCAGGAATTGGATGCTTATCAGTCTGGAGACTTAGCCAGTCGATTGACGAACGATATGTCGATCGTCTTGAATTTTATGACAGTAGTTGTTCCAAATTTATTATTAAACGTTATCGTCATTGTTGGATCCATTTATTTCTTATTTATGATCAGTTCGTCAATGACCTTCATTAGTTTATTGATTGTTCCGGTTTTGTTATTGGTTATCGTGCCCATCAACGCTCATTTGGAGGCTTACTATAATGACTACCAGACTGGGGTCGGAGAAATTTCGAGCCGCATTAGTCATAAGTTTGTCCATATTCGTCTCATGAAAGCCTTTCGCGGAGAGCATAGTGAGGCAAGAGATATGGGGAAATCTTTTGATCATCTGACATCAAATTATAAAAAGATTATTGGCTGGTCTTCTTTCCAAAATACACTGATTAGTAGCTTGATGATGGGGTTTATTATCTTGATTCTTGTCCTGGCTGGAGGCGAGGTGGCTAGAGGAACAATGACGATGAGTTCATTAACGACCTTTATCCTTTATATTACCCAGCTCATTGATCCCATCTCAGATGTTTCGGATGCCATGACCGAAATAAGCGAGTTCAGAAGCGTTTCAAACCGCTTAATGGAAGTCTTGAAATTGGCTAAAGAAGATGATGGCAAGGATTACTCTAGTATCGAGAGTGCAGCCATTCGCATGTCAGGTGTTCAATTTGCCTATGATACAGAACGTATATTGAACGACTTATCTGTTCAAATCCCTTCTGGGAAACATGTTGCGATTGTTGGGCCGAGTGGTTCTGGAAAATCGACAATCTTTTCTTTGTTGATGAAATTCTACCAGGACTATCAAGGCAGTATCCAAATTGGTCAACAGGAGTTGAAAGATTTATCGCCTAGTCAAGTACGTCAAATGATTTCCTACATCCCCCAAGACAATACTCTGTTCCATGGGACCTTACGCGAAAATTTACTGTATGGAAAAAATAGCGGAGTGTCTGAGGAGCGCTTGTATGAAATTTTAGAACAACTGGATCTGACCAAGTTGGTGAATGAATTAGAAAAGGGAATTGATACTAAAATTTCAGATAGTGGTACAGGCCTTTCTGAAGGTCAAAAACAGCGCTTCAACATTGCGAGGGCCTTTATGGTCGATCATCCTATCTACCTGTTAGATGAGGTAACAGCTAGTCTTGATAGTGTTACGGAAAGCATCATCAGTAAAGCAATTGATAAGTTTACAGCAGGAAAAACCCGCTTGACCATTGCCCATCGCTTAAATACAGTAAGAGAGGCAGATTATATTTTAGTTTTAAATAAGAATGGCTCTGTTTCAGACTTTGGAAAACACCAGCAGTTAATCCAACGGAACCATCTTTACAATCATTTCTTGTCTGAATTACAAGCAGCAGGTTAAAAACAGTTAATCTGAGATAGGAACCGTCTCAAGACAGGGATAGTTAGAAACATCAATATGCTTAGTTTCTTGTATCGCACAGGAAACTTTTTTATTTCTGTGATTTTGGTTCATTCCAAACAGAGTTAATCGGTAATCTTTTGATTTCTGCAACAGGCTACAGGCTAGTTTTAGAGTATAGAGCGAAAAATTGGAGCGGGAAAGAACTCGACAAGTCGAAAAAAAGTTCATCTACTCGCCCCCGCTGTGTCAAAATGCAACCCCGAACTCTAAGAAGAGAGGCTAGGCAGAAAGCCCAGCCTTATTGTTTTTGTATCTCAATTGATGGCGGTAGAATCACGTTATTCTGACATCTTTTGAAACAATTGCAACCATGAAATACCTCCTTTAAATTGAAGACTTGGTGATGTTGTGTTATGATAAGAAGTAATAAAAAAAAGATGAAAACGCTCCATCTTGTGTTTTAGCGATTTTTATGTTGATAAGAAAGATATTCATCAATGTATTGCATGATTTCATTTTTGTCCAACTCTTCACTACTGATAATTCCTAGAAAGCGAAGATGGGTTCTAAAAAAAGCTGTGTAATTGAGTTGATTCGAAACTAAAATAATGTGGTCTAAATATCCATTGGGCCTAGAACGAATAGCTTTTGATTGTTGAATACCATCCCAATCTTCTAATCTTGAATCATAAATGACAAAGAATAGGTTTATGTGATTGGGTATGGGAAAATTTACATGTTGAGAAGTCGTTAAATAATGATTTGGGTAACTTCGTTTGAGATACTCTTGGATCATCTTTTTTAAATCTGACTTATAAAATAAGGGTTGAATGAGATAAATCATTGCTCCTCCTTTCCATTTTTTGCTAACAGTATAATACAAAATAGGAGATTTGAGGAGTCAATGTCATGAATGGACCTTTTTTTATCATGAATGGCACATATCCGTAACAGAAGTGAGCATATTACTTTTTGGGGAGGTATAATATGTTAAATATTTTTATATTAGAGGATGACTATCTGCAACAAACTCGTTTAGAAAATGTCATTAAGCAGAGTGTAGCCACAAATAATTTGAAATACAGGCATCTAGAGATCTATGGGAAGCCCCACCAATTACTAGAGACTATTTCCGAAAAAGGAAACCATCAGCTATTTTTCCTGGATATAGAGATTAGGGGAGAAGAGCAAAAAGGAATGGAGATTGCGCGTGAAATCCGTTTAAAAGACCCCAATGCGGTCATTGTTTTTGTGTCCACTCATTCGGAATTCATGCCAGTAACCTATAAATATCGCGTGTCAGCGCTGGACTTCATTGATAAAGGATTGCCTGAGGAGGAGTTTCAGGATGCTGTTACTTCGGTTTTGGTTCATGCTTATGAGAATGTGGGGCGTACAGTCGGGGAAGATGCTTTTGTCTTTAAAAGCGAGCATTCACATGTTCAGGTTCCTTTTTCAGATATCCTCTTCTTTGAGACATCTACAACTGTCCATAAGGTCATTCTTTATACCAAGACAGGACAACTGGAATTCTATGGCAAGGTATCAGAAATTGCCAAATCTGATGAACGGCTCTATCAAAGCCATCGTGCTTATGTCGTGAATCCCCAAAATATTGTACGCATTGATCGTGCCAACCACATGGTTTATTTTGAAGGTGATGAATCTTGTTTTGTCTCCAAGTTGAAATTAAAGGGCCTGATTGAAAAAGTGGAGAATCCGTAACAAATGGTAGGTAGTGTATATAGTGGTTTGATTGTTCTAGTCGACTGGTTGATTAAGTTATTCGTATTTCACAAAATCAGCGGCTTAAAGTGGGAAATAAAAAAAGATTCAGCTATTTTAGTTGTGATTCTTTTAATGAGTTTTTTTGTACAAGGGCTTGCCCTTTATGTAGAATCATTCTATCTCCTTTTCATCCTTGTCTTCCTATTACGACCAAACTGGAAAATTTCCCAGTATCTGTTTTATGGCCTGATTCCCAATGTTTTGGTGGATCTTTTCCAGAGAATAACGGGTATTTTTACAGTAAAATATTTTTTAGTGTTCAATGAGAATGTTTCTATCAATGATTTTATCTTTATTCTCGTCTCACTGCTCATCTTCCTACCTGTTTATTTCCTTTTTATTCGCATCATGCGGATAGATTTTGAGAATATCAATATTGTGTTTGGTAATAAGATTTACAAGAGAATTGTCTATGCCATCAATACCTTTCTTCTGGTTTATTGCCTGGCTATCAATCCTATCATGATTTGGAATCGAGAAGCTCAATTTTCCTTCCAAATCCCTAACGTAAGCCTTTATATCGATGTCATTCCTTTCTACCTGTTCTTTTTCATAGTAGCAATCATTTATATCAATTTTAAGGTCAAGGACCAACTGGATAAGGAGTTACGCCGCTCAAAGGAGCTGCAACTAAAATCCTTGGCAGAGTACAGCAAGCATGTTGAATCTCTTTACCGAGAAATTCGTAGTTTCCGACACGATTATACCAACATCTTGGTCAGCCTTTCTCAATCCATAAAAAATAATGATCTTCCGATGATCAAGCAAATTTATGAATCTATTCTGGAGGACTCAGATAAAAAATTTTATGATGCCAAATACAATATGGCAAATTTGGCCAATGTCAAGGATGAGGCCTTAAAGAGTATCTTGTTTGCCAAACTGGGTCAGGCCCGACATGCCGGTATTGAGGTGGCCATTGAGATTGTTGAGCCGATTGGCTTGCCGAATATGGAATTATTGGACCTCATTACCCTGCTTTCTATCTTTTTAGATAATGCCATTGAAGCCTCTTTAGAAGCAGAACATCCGAGTTTTTTATTTGCCTATTTTAAAGAGGGAGGACAAGCGATTCTAATCATTGACAATGCCATGGAGAAAGAAAAAATAGATACCAAGTCCATTTTTAAGTATGGTCAGTCTAGTAAGGGCCAAGAAAGAGGCATTGGCTTGGCTAATGTTAAAGAAATTCTTGGGAAATATCCTCATATTAGCCTCATGACCAGTAGCTCCAATTACCGATTCAGACAAGAATTGCATATTCTGGAAAAGAAGGGGAATGCGATATAACAAGACGTAAAAAAGGAGTGCTATAAATTTTTGTCATTTTTTGACGGCTGACATCCAGCCCTCCATTCGCGGGGAAGCCCTGTCTATCCCTGACTTCGTTCAGACTAGCCAAAGTAGAGTCTTGGATTTCTTGGGCACTAAACATTCTGCCGTTATGGTCATGTAGTGGGAATGATGCAGTAGCGTCTTCTGCTAATGTGACTGAAAAACCTAAATTTGTTGCCATACGGATGGTGGTGGATACACAATGAGGGGTTGTCAAACCAGCAATAATTAAACGACTGACACTTTGTTCTCTGAGAATTGCTTCTAAACTTGTTCCGATAAAAGCACTGTTAACGGTCTTGGTTATGACTAATTCATCTTCCAACGGTTTCACCATATCAATAGCAGAGAACCCGTTTGATTTAAAATAGAAACGAGAATCTGGATGCTGGCTCCAATGATGGATATGAACAATAGGTAGTTGGTTTTGTCTAAAATGTTTTAGTAACTTAGCTGCCTGGACTTCGGCCTGATCATTACTAGAAGTACCCCAAGACCCATCTCGAAATGTTTGTTGAAAGTCAATTAGTACTAACGCCGTTTTCATTTTAACTCCTAAAAAAATAAATTTATGGTATTCTAACACAGATAAAAGTTGTAGTAAAGTAATATGGTTGTGCTGGCTCGCTTTTCATACTTAGCGTTTACATAATGAAATTGAATTCGTTTACTTGGTTGATATGAGGTGGAACTTCTGTGTTATTCATTGACTGACTCACGAAAGCTTGTTATACTAAAAGGAACTGAGGCTGGGCAATATTGTTCCAGCCTTATCCTTTGAGGTAGGGTGCTAGATACTCGTTTATACTCAATGAAAAATAAAAATAGCTTAGTTCCAAAGGTTTGATTTACCTTTGAAGGTTGGAAATAAATCGATTTGTGTTTGCGTCTCCAAGCCGAAGGTAGAACTCTATTTCCTTCTTAACTCAAGTTTATTGGTCAAAAACCTCCACTGAATATGATATTCATTAAGTCTCTGGCCAAGTCATATTTTTGATTTTCGGAGAGTAATAGACATTATTTTGGTGTTCCGTTAGTAGATTCTTGTTTAGAGGTAGCACCCACAACTGTATAAGTAGATAAATTTGAATTTAGGTAACAAAATAGAAGAAAATTTTTCTTCACATGAAGGTATAAATATGTTTAAAAAGTTACAAAAAAAACATCCCCACCTTGTGGCAATTAGCCTATTTGTGGGCTTTTCTATTTTATTATTAGTTCCACATTTAGTGACTAAGGGGATGGTAACAGGAGCAGATTTGATTTTCCATTACAATCATTTTTATGATGGAGCAATGCAACTGAAGGAGGGAAATTTCTCTTATATTATCAGTTTGTATGGCTATCAACAGTCTGGTCGAATTGTTAATGCTCTCTATGGGCCGTATTTTGCATACTTGCAAAGTGTCTTGGTATTGTTGAGTGGTACTTGGTACCGCTATCAGATTGTTTCTAATTTATTTTTGGGAACACTGAGCGCAACTTCTTTATATGTTCTCTTCCGCGAGGTTAAGGTCAAATACTCACTCTCTCTTTTACTATCAATGTTTTTCGTGACAACTTATTCTATTCAATATTGGTGGGTATCCCAAGGTTTTACTAGCTGGGGAGTGGCACTGTTTCCGCTTTGTCTTATTCCAGCAGTTCGTTTCTTGCAAACCAAGAAAGTTCCTATTTTCCTTATGGCAGGAGCAGTAGGGTTGATGTTGCAGGTTCACTTGTTGTCAACGTTATTCTTAGTTATCGCTTATGGAATCATCTTTCTTTTTGGTTGGTTAAAATCAGAACAAAAGTTTAAGATTGTTGGAGAAGTTGCCAAATCAATACTTGTTTTCCTACTGCTAACAATGAATATTTGGTTACCACTCATTAATATTGAGGTGACAAATACTTTGATACCCCCATTTGTGAATAAGAAGTTTGTATTATCAACAGTCACTCACCTCAAAATCCGATTCTTGTACTATCCGTATTCCTTGCCACTCTACTTTGGACTTTTTCTTTTCTTTTTGGTAAAAAATTGGAAAAAGCATTCTCGGGTTCTTGCAGGATTATCTATAACCTATACGATATATCTAATTTTATCAACTAATCTATTTCCTTGGCAATTAGTAGCAGGGAAGGGAATTGCCATTATTGAGTTGATTCAATTTCCTTCTCGATTTTTCCTTTATGCTAATGTCTTTTTACTAGTTGTCGTTGGATTGCAAATAACATGCCTATCCGAGAAGTGGCAAAAAGTTTTTTCTAAGATAGTTTTAATGTCTCTTTTTATCGGAGTTGGGTTTATATGGTATCAAAATGGTAAAGACATCCAAGAGGACTATTATAGTGATACCTTTATGCAACACCGGATCTATACTTCTCTTTATGGTTCGGCTGATGAATTGCGTGATTCTCTCCATTCATCAGACTTGAGTGAATTTATTTATCTTGCTCAGAAATCAACTCCAGACTACTTACCAAATTTAGAAGAAAAATCCGGACCTGCAACAAATGAAGAGACACGTAAGGCCTATCATGCTTACCATGACCAGATTATTCTTCCAAATAATAATTTTGAAAAGCAGGTTAAAGGGAATCAGTTAGTGATTACATGGACAGCAAAAGAAGCAGAAGAAACGGCGGTTCCGATTATTGTTTACCAAGATAGCCAGCTGGTCCTAAACCATCAAGTGTTAAATAGAGAAGATATAAAACTTTCCACTATCGGAGTTCCAACAGTCACAAGCCAAAAAGGGCAGAATACCCTTGTCTTATCCTATAAGCAACAGTGGTGGTTGTTACCGGTGATTGCGATTAGCTTGATGGGATGGGGATTATGGCTTTGTTACTATATGGCTTTCTATCGCAAATCAAAAACTTTCTACTTATGAAAAGAGAGACATCAGATTTTTGTGGCCCATATCTTGCATTCAAAGCTAATCTGGTTAAAATTACTTAAATGATTTGAAGCCAAATGATCAGAATAAAGAATAACCCCAAGTCATCAACTTTGACTTGGGGTTATCCTTTATAAATAATGCGGAGGAAGGGATTTGAACCCTCACACCCGATGGGCACATGCGCCTGAAGCATGCGTGTCTGCCGTTCCACCACCTCCGCTTGCTTTTTATTATACAATTTTTCAATTGAAATGACTAGAGTAAAATGCAAAATCGAAACCGCTTGCGGTTTTTTCTTAGGAAATTTGGTATAATAGGAACAAGTACACACAAAGGAGTCTTCATTGCAAGGAAGAATTATCAAGGCCTTGGCAGGTTTTTACTATGTCGAGGCAGATGGACAGATTTATCAAACCAGAGCCAGAGGGAATTTTCGTAAGAAGGGACAAACGCCCTACGTGGGTGATTTTGTGGACTTTTCTGCGGAGGAAAACTCAGAAGGCTACATTTTAAAGATTCATGAGCGGAAAAATAGTCTGGTTCGACCTCCTATCGTCAATATCGATCAGGCGGTGGTTATCATGTCGGCCAAGGAACCTGATTTTAATGCCAATTTACTAGACCGTTTCCTAGTGCTTTTGGAACAGAAGGACATGGATCCCATTATTTATATCTCTAAGATGGACTTGGTAGAAGAACGGGCGGAGATGGATGCTTTCAAGGCTGTCTATGAGAAAATTGGCTATCCTTTTGTCTATAGTTTGGAGGAATTGACGCCATTATTGCAGGATAAGGTGACGGTCTTTATGGGGCAGACAGGGGTTGGCAAATCGACTCTTCTCAATCGCATTGCGCCAGAATTAGCCTTGGAAACAGGTGCGATTTCAGATAGTCTGGGGCGTGGTCGCCATACCACTCGTGCGGTCAGTTTCTACAATGTCTTCGGTGGGAAAATTGCGGATACGCCAGGTTTTTCATCTCTAGACTATGAAGTCAAGGAGGCTGAGGCACTGACAGATTGTTTCCCAGAGATTGCAGAAGCCAGCCAGAACTGCAAATTTAGGACCTGTACCCACACCCATGAGCCGGATTGTGCAGTCAAAGAAGCTGTTGTCAGCTCTGCCATTTCCCAAAGTCGCTTTGACAATTATCTCCAATTCCTCAGCGAAATCCAAAATCAGCGTGAAACCTATGCCAAGGTTAGTAAGAAATTCAAATAGAAAGTTGGTTCTGTATGTCACATTATAAGATTGCACCGTCTATTTTGGCGGCAGATTATGCAAATTTTGAAAAAGAGCTCAAACGTTTAGAAAAGACAGGTGTGGAGTATGTGCACATTGATGTCATGGATGGTCATTTCGTGCCAAATATCAGCTTTGGGGCGGATGTGGTTGCGGCTATGCGTCCTCATAGCAAGCTGGTTTTTGATTGCCATCTCATGGTGTCCAATCCTGAAAATCATATCGAGACCTTTGCACGTGCGGGTGCAGATATTTTAACCATTCATGCAGAAGCAACGGTTCACCTGCATGGAACCCTGCAAAAAATTCGTGCCACTGGTATGAAGGTGGGTGTGGTGATCAATCCAGGCACTCCTCTTGTGACCATTGAGCCTGTGCTCAACTTGGTGGATCAGGTGCTTCTCATGACGGTCAACCCAGGTTTTGGTGGTCAGGCCTACATTCCAGAAGTGGCTGAGAAGATTGCGGATTTGGTTAAATTGCGTGAAGCCAAGGGCTTGACCTTTGACATCGAAGTTGACGGCGGAATTGACGATAAGACCATTCATTCAGCCAAAAATGCGGGTGCCAATGTCTTTGTGGCAGGTTCCTACCTCTTCAAAGGCGATTTGGATGCTAACGTTGCCAAATTGAAAGCAGCCCTCCATGATTAAGATTGCCCTAATAGCAGGTGGTTCATTTGACTGCCTTCCTGAGCCTGCAGACCTCTATGTAGGGGTAGATGCAGGCTCGCTTCGTCTATTGGAACATTCCCTACCTCTTGACTGGGCTATCGGTGATTTTGACTCGGTGACACCTGAAGAATTAGGGCGGATAAAGGATCTAGTAGAGCGGTTCCTACAAGCACCTGCTGAAAAAGATGACACAGACTTAGAGTTAGCGTTAAAGGAAGTGTTCAAAGTTTATCCGCAGGCTCAGGTTCACATATACGGAGCCTTGGGTGGACGCATGGATCATATGATGGCCAATCTCTTTCTAGCTGCAGAGCCTGACTTGGCACCCTACATGGAGCAAATTGAATTGGTGGACAGTCAGAACATCGTTCGTTTTCGACCTGCAGGACGTCATGTCATTCAACCTATTCAAGGAATGACTTATATTTCCTTTATGCCGTCAGATGGCAGTCGCCTGACCATTTGTCATGCCAAGTACCCATTGGATGCCAGCAATTATTTTTTCAAAAAATGCTATTCCTCTAACGAATTTATAGATAGAGATATAGACATTCAACTGGATAAGGGCTATGTGGTCCTAATCTACAGTAAGGATAAGAATTAGATGGATATTGTACTACTTATTTTGCTGATACTGGTCTTGCTCGCCTTGATTTTTCTTTATAGAAAATGGCAGAGCTTGGCCCTGCTTTTGCAAGATCAGGCAGAAGACACAGCAGACAACTTGTCTGATCAGCTCGGCTATCAACTAGAAAATGCAACTCTCAAACAGCAGCAAGCCATTCATCAGGAAGTGGAAAGACTCCGCACGGAGCTTTACCAACAGCTAACAGACATCCGTCAAGAGCTGAATAAGAGCCACTTGGAAACGCGAGATGCCACCGACCGCCGTTTGCAGGCCATTCAGGAGTCCAATGAAAAACGCCTGGAAGAAATGCGGCAGACGGTTGAGGAAAAGCTGGAGAAAACCCTTCAAACCCGCCTACAAGCCTCCTTTGAAACAGTGTCCAAGCAATTGGAATCGGTCAATCGTGGTCTGGGCGAAATGCAGACGGTGGCGCGTGATGTGGGTAGTCTTAACAAGGTCCTGTCTGGCACCAAAACCCGTGGCATCATGGGTGAATTGCAGCTGGGACAGATTATCGAGGATATTTTGACACCTAGCCAATATGAGCGAGAGTTTGCCACGGTTTCAGGCTCTAGTGAGCGCGTGGAGTATGCGGTCAAGTTACCAGGACAGACGGAAGGCGACTATATCTACTTGCCAATCGATTCCAAGTTTCCGCTGGCGGATTACTACCGCTTGGAAGATGCTTACGAAAGTGGGGATAAGGACCAGATTGACCTCCATCGGAAAAATCTCTTGGCTGCTATTAAACGTTTTGCCAAGGACATTCAGAGCAAGTACCTCAATCCACCTGAAACGACTAATTTTGGTGTGTTGTTCTTGCCAACCGAAGGGCTTTATTCAGAAGTGGTCCGCAATCCCATTTTCTTTGATGACCTTCGCCGTCAGGAAAATATCGTGATAGCAGGACCGACAACGCTTTCTGCCCTGCTTAATTCACTCTCTGTCGGCTTTAAAACCCTCAATATTCAACGGTCGGCCGATGATATTTCCAAGGTCTTGGGCAATGTCAAGCTGGAATTTGGCAAGTTTTCTGACCTCTTGCTTAAGGCTCAGAAACAACTCAATCAGGCCAGCAGCAATATTGACAAACTCCTAACGACTCGAACCAACGCTATCGAGCGTAGTCTTCGAGCCATCGACCTGTACGAAGATGATCAAACTAAGGGACTGCTTGGCTTGTCCCCATTAGATGAGGAAGATAATGAAAATTAACCAAATGAAAAAAGATGAATTCTTCGAAGGATTCTATTTGATCAAAACAGCAGAAGTCCGTCAAACACGGGCTGGCAAAGACTACTTGGCTCTGACCTTCCAAGATGAGACTGGTGAGATTGAGGGCAAGCTCTGGGACGCCCAACCAGGGAAAATCAAGGATTTTACTGCTGGAACTGTAGTTCATATGCAGGGACGCCGTGAAGTCTACAATAATACACCCCAAGTCAATCAGTTGGTTCTTCGTTTGCCAAAAGCTGGTGAACCCAACGACCCTGCTGATTTCAAGGAAAAACCACCTGTGGATGTCAAGGACACCAAGGACTACCTAAATCAGATGATTTTCCTCATAGAAAATGCCACTTGGCAGCGGATTGTCCGTGCTCTTTACAGTAAATATGAAAAGGAATTTTATTCCTATCCAGCGGCCAAGACCAATCACCATGCCTTTTATTCAGGCTTGTCCTTCCATACCGCGACCATGGTACGCTTGGCGGATAAAATTGGTGATATTTATCCTCAGCTCAATAAGAGCCTGCTCTTTGCAGGAATCATGCTTCATGACCTAGCCAAGGTGATTGAACTGACAGGCCCTGATAACACAGGCTACACTGTCCGTGGCAATCTGATTGGGCACATTTCCTTGATTGATGAAGAGATTACCAAGGTCTTGATGGAATTGGGTATCGATGACAGTCTGGAGGAAGTGATTGTTCTGCGCCACGTTATCCTCAGCCACCACGGCCTCTTGGAGTATGGAAGCCCTGTCCGTCCGCAGATTATGGAGGCGGAAATCCTCCACATGATTGACAATATCGATGCGGAAATGATGATGATGCTGTCGGCCTTGGATAAGGTTGGCCCAGGCGAGATGACCAACCGTATCTTTGCCATGGAGAACCGCGCCTTCTATAAGCCCAACCTAGACTGATGGCAGTTAGGATAGTGTCTCGACAGCCCCTCACCAAAGGCTGGTCCACGGACCAAAAGTACAAGGTTGAGCTAGAAGATGGTATCTTTGGTCTGTTGAGAATAGCAGAGCGGTCAGCTATTGAGGTCAAGAAAGTCGAATTTCAATTAGTTGAAAACCTGTTTGGTCTAGGTTTGCCTGTGGCAGAGCCACTAAGCTGTTGGGCGGATGACTTGTCAGTCTACACCCTTTATGAATGGGTGGAAGGTCAGGATATGAATGAAGTGGCTTCCGATCTGCAGGATTCTGTCTTGTATGAATTGGGTTGTCAGGCTGGAAAGTTTTTACGAGCCCTGCATGGTCTGCCTATTGATCAAAGTCTGCGCGACTGGAACAGTTTTTATCAGGCTAAGATTGACAGTAAATTAGCTGCCTACCAAGCAGCTAGTCATTCCTATCCAAATGGTCAAGCCATGATAGACTTTGTCCAAGCCAACCGTCATTTGCTTGAAAGGAGACCGATTGCCTATCATCATGGAGATTTTCATACAGGTAATTTTCTACTGGGAAGAGATGGAAAACTAAAAATCTTAGACTTTGATCGCTACGATATAGGAGACCCCTGGGAAGAATTTAATCGATTGATTTTTACGGCAGATTTGTCTCCAGCCTTTGCGCGTGGTCAGGTGGATGCCTATTTTGAAGGATGCATGCCAGAGGAATTTTGGAGACTCACTGCTCTTTATATCACAGTAAATAGTCTAGGAGCTCTTTCTTGGGCAGAACAAGTAGATCCCGAACAAATCCCCTTGATGCAGGCGCAAGCTGAGAGAATAGTTGGTTGGTATGAACACTATAGGCTTTATTCCCCTTCATGGTATCGGTAGTATTTCTATAAAATGCGAAAAAAGACGGACTTTTTATATAAAAAGTTCGCTTTTTGTTGTTTTTGTGATATAATAGAAAAAATAAATTTAGAGGATGATCATATGAAGTTAAGAAGAAGCGAACGGATGGTAGTGATTTCGAATTATCTCATCAACCACCCTTATGAATTGACAAGTTTGAATACCTTTGCTGAAAAGTATGAATCAGCTAAATCTTCCATTTCCGAAGATATTGCCATCATTAAAAAGGCTTTTGAGGAAAGCTCCATTGGGAAAATTGAAACCATCACTGGTGCTAGTGGAGGTGTTGTGTTCACACCGTCCATCTCAAAAGAAGAGTCGTTGCAAATCGCAGAGACACTGCGCAGTCAGATGGCTGAAAGTAGCCGTATCTTACCTGGCGGTTATATTTATTCCTCAGACCTCTTATCAACACCTCACATCCTAAAAAATGTGGGTCGCATTATTGCAAATGTATTTAAAGATGAAAAAATCGATGCTGTCATGACAGTTGCAACAAAAGGTGTTCCATTAGCGAATGCGGTTGCCAATGTTCTTAATGTACCATTTGTCATCGTTCGCCGTGATTTGAAAATTACTGAAGGGTCAACTGTTTCTGTCAACTATGTGTCAGGATCTAGCGACCGTATCGAAAAGATGTTCCTGTCTAAACGTAGTTTGAAGGCGGGAAGCCGTGTCTTAATCGTCGATGACTTCTTGAAAAATGGTGGAACTATCAATGGTATGATTAGCCTCTTGTCAGAGTTTGACTCGACCTTGGTAGGCGTGGCTGTCTTTGCGGAAAACCAAAAAGGGGACCGCAGCGTAGCGAATTACAAATCCCTGCTGGCTGTGACGGATATCAATGTCAAGGAAAACCGCGTTGACGTCGAATTGGGGAATATTTTTGAATAATCTGTAGCCTCTCTAACGAGAGGTTTTTTTGTATCCGAGAATATCCTGTTATAATGATGCACAAATTTACTGTTGAAATAATGCTAAGAGGGATTTATTGGTGCGATGTTAGGGGGTGAGTCCAATATAATTGTAATAAAAAATAGCAAAAATTATTGACTGAAAATAAATGTGTTGTTATAATACAAATATAAACGAGCTTTGGTAAATATATAGTTCTGTGAAGAATCCCAGTTACGAGTGATGTAAAGTTATTAAAAAATTTCCTTGTTCAATCGTGTAACCAATCTGATTATCATGCTGTCAAAAATCATCTGTATTCTATAGCTATCAAAAAATGTCAGGGTAATGAAATAATGAAAATTGAAAAAATATTTGTACTTGTCTTTTTTGGCTGTTTACTAATCTCATCCATCACATTTCTAACATATGATCATGTCAACGAAGAAATAAAGAAATACATTATTTGGGTCAATACTCTATTCTTTATAATAGTCCTGACCATGATTCTCTATGCAAAATTGATTTTAAAAAAATAATAGTTACACTTGCAAAAGTGGGTGCTACTGTCGTTGTTGGTGTGGTTGTGTAGTACAAAGGGAGACGTTGTAAATTCTGGTGATGAAACTTCAAAGTGAAAAAGAAATTTCAATGGTTGTTATACTACTTATTGCTTTCACTATTCTAAGCATTTTAAGTGTAACGAATAAAATTATTTTAAACAGACACATTCGTAAAGAACTAAGAATAAGTGATGATTTACATACGATTTTTCAACAGTTCTGTGAGAGGGAAGTTGTAGATCCCCCTAAAATTGTCGAATCAAAGGCTTATTGGTATCGCCCGATAGCACATACTGTCGGAGTGAAAAATTTAGAAAGTGATCATTTGGTTGATGCCTTTGCTTTTTTACATGAACTCTATCATTCTAAGGACAGAAATAGATTGCTAAAGCTACAATCCTTTACATCTC
>ERZ650307.697-NODE-697-length-19065-cov-6.611888_pt1 | contig 19065 bp, 8 predicted proteins | sample MGYA00376243_ERZ650307 | MGnify/ENA primary metagenome ERZ650307 (study PRJEB26733, sample SAMN07839242) | wastewater metagenome | biome: urban; feature: artificial channel; material: waste water | place: USA: North Carolina | collected 2016-03-31 ... | reverse complement strand
GTTGCCGTCAGAATCGTAAGGAACGGTCCATGGAATCATTGAATTCAATGCATTATAATAATCACCAGGTCCCGTTACAGACTTAGAGAAGTTATAACCATAGTTCTGGGTACCGTATGAAGCATTCATGGTGAAGCCCAATGTCAATGGAGCAACAGGTCTTGCCTCGAAAGATGTATTCAGGGTAAAGCGCTGATAGCTCTGGCCTGGCTGTACGCCCTTCTGGTCCAAATAGCCAAATGAGCCATAACCCTTGAACTTATCTGTACCACCAGAAGCACTGAGTGTATGCTCATGGGTGATACCGGTCTGCTTACCATGAGAAGCCCAGTCGTAAGAACCTACCAATTCCGGATGATAAGTACCATCTACCCAAGCCTGGTTGATATTTGCCCAGCTGTCTGCCTGACCGCCGAAAAGCTTCACATCACCCTCGTAATTAGGAGCAAAGTCTTGGTTTTTATCACCATAGAGTCCCTGATTATATGCAGCCAGTCGGGCATAGTCTATCCACTGTGTAGCGTTCATCATCTTGGTTACGTCGTGGAGAGTTGAGAAGGTAACTGTACCTGCATAGTTCAAGGTAACCTTGCCTTCCTTACCCTTCTTGGTAGTAACGAGCACAACACCGTTGGCACCTCGGGCACCATAGATAGCGGTAGCAGAAGCATCCTTCAACACCTCGATGCTCTCGATATCCTGAGGGTTGATATTCTCGATACCACCGTTCTGGATAATCATACCATCCACTACATAAAGAGGTGAGCTGCTGGCACCGATGGAACGCTGACCACGGATGGTGATGCTACCTACAGTACCAGGACGCTGAGAGTTGGTGATATCCACACCGGCAGTCTTACCCTGCATACCCTCCAGGGCATCCTTTACAGGCATCGCTGTCAGGTCCTTTGAATCCAGGTGAGCTAAGGCTCCGGTCACATCGCTCTTGCGCTGTACACCATAACCTACTACCACGACTTCATCCAAAGCCTTGTTATCTTCCTGCAATGTTACCTTCAGATCGCTCTTTCCGGCAACACTCACTTTCTGGGTTGTATAACCGATATATGAGATTTCCACAGTAGCATTCTTTGGCACGTTGGTCAAAGTAAAGTTACCGTCAAGATCAGTTACGGCACCTGTGGTTGTGCCTACTACTTTAACACTGGCGCCAATGACTGGCTCGCCCATGTTATCTACAACTGTACCTTTTACTGTTTTAGCTTGCTGTACTACATTCGTTGCTGCATTCACTTGAGCTATTCCGACAGGAGAAAACATCAATGCTGAGCAAAAAAGAGTAACAGGCAAAACAGACTCCTTAAAAAATAGTTTGTTGTCCATGTCTTATTACGTTTTGGTTTATATGTTTATTGTTTCGGGTGCAAAAATACACTTATTCTTGCCGACTATACTTTATATTTTGACCATTCACCTTTATTTTTTGACTTTTGCCCATTTTTTGTTTTTCACATTACATTTTCTCTTTCTTTTTGTTTTGCAGTCTAAGGATTTTATCGTATTTTTGCAGAAGAATCAAACGACCTATCAAATGAAAAGAAACAAAAAGACATTCTACACCTTATTATATATAGTAGGATTCATCTGTTTTTGGCTGATGCCTCTACAGGCATCCGGCAGCATCAAACTGGACGGGAAACGACTCTCGGCTAAGGACGGTCTGTCGTGCAATACGGTGAACGACATCATCCAGGACAGAGACGGATTCATCTGGTTCGGAACGCCGAACGGAGTGAGCAGATATGACGGCTATCAATTTATCAACTTCACCAATCTCAGCAAGAACTCCGGACAAAAGCCCCACCACTCCATCTCACAGCTCATCAACGACGAGAAACACGGACTCATCTGGGGCTACAATCCATCCAACATCCTCTGCTGCTTCGACCTGGAAACAGCTCATTTCTCCAATTTTTTCGATAAGGAGAATGCTGCGCTCTTGAAAAACCGATTCAAGAGCCAGAATGGCATGTGGCTCTTTTCCGGGGATTTCGGAGCCAGATACCTGACCTATAGCAACGGGAAGTTTCACGCCACAGACTATACTACAAAGAACGGCAAGCTGATAGGCGACCGTCAGCTACAGATACAGGAAGATTTCAAACACAATATCTGGATAGCATCCGATAAAGGACTCAACCGCATCACCCCTGACGGCAAGAGCCATCTGATGCTCAAGAACCAGCACATCATCACCCTGACCACAGACGGCAATCATATCGCCGTGCTGACCGACAAGGGCGATGCCTTCCTTTATGACAACTCGGGCAAGCCCGTCAGGAAATCCCATCTTCCATCCATGGTGGGATATGTGGGGAAATCGCGCGCCTCCTTCTTCTGTCAGGGAGAATGGTATATCTTTACCCAGGAAGAAACTTTCGCCATGAACCTGAAGACCGGCATCTTCCACAAGCCAGCCATCCAGATACCGAATGCCATGTCGAAAACCTTTCTCAAATCCTATGAGTTTCTTTACGACAAGAAGGGAAACGCCTACCTGTTCAGCAAGAAGGGAAACCTCTTCAGGAAATTCCATCTGCTGGATGACAAGGCTTACATCAACGGTAGAGACAAGAACTTCGTGGCTGCCGAAGATGCCCACGGAAATGTATACATCGTATCTTATGGCAACGGACTCTTCATCTACAACCCGAAGGAAGATGAACTCCAGCACTTCTCAGCAGCAGACAAGGACCCGCTCTTCCATTCCGACTTCCTGCTGAACATATTCATCGACCGCAGCGGATGCATCTGGATCTGTACCGGAGATGGCGTATATTGCTGCCGTGAACTGAAGGATCTCTACACAGAGCATGTCAAGATAGAACCAAATACCAACCGGGAATGGAGCAACTACGTGCGACATATCAGCAACATAGGCAATGACAAACTCGCCGTCAGCACCCGTGCCAACAGGACTTATATCTATGATACCAGGACCCAACAGCGAACATTGGAAAGGCAGACCGACGCCTGCGTCTATGACTATGCCATAGATCCGCAGGGCAAGAAATGGATATCTACCAAGGGAGACGGCATCTACATTGACAATGTAAGATATTCCAAATATAAGAAGGAACATTATGCGCCAGGTGCCGCCTTCTACAAGACCATCTTCGACAAGCAGGGAAGAGCCTGGATTGCCACCTGGGGAGAAGGTCTGCTCATCACCCCACAGACTATGGGGCAACAGCCACGGAAATTCGAACAGTTTCTGAATGCTGACGGCAAGGAAGCCCAAATCCATGATCTGCTTCTGGACCGCAAAGGCAGACTCTGGGTATGCAGCAACAATGGCATCCTGATGGTTAATACTGCTGAAAAGAAGATCACAGCCCAGAAGTTCCTCCGCTTCAGCGACGAAAACGGAAAGCTGCCCGTAAGCGAAATCAATTGCGGCATCGAGGCACACGACGGAAAACTGTGGTTTGCAGCAACCGGAGGCGTTCTGAAATGCAGCTACGACGAGAAGACCCGGGAACTGGAGTACGAGCTGTTTGATACCAGCAAGGGACTCACCGACAACAATACCCGCTCGCTGGAGGAAGACAACTACGGCAATATCTGGATTGGTACAGAGGAAGGAATCTCCCGTCTCAACGCCAAGACCAATGATATCCGTTCATTCCAGACAGGACGCACCATCTTCAGCAACAACTTTACGGAGAACTGCGCCACCAAGCTGAATGATGGCAGACTGGTATTCGGTGTTTCCGACGGTATGATCTTCATCCAGCCATCCCGCACCATCAGCATGCCACCAGCTAAGATGAAGGCAGTCATCACCGACCTCGCCATCAATGGTATCTCGATATACGAAGCAGAAAACGAGCAATTCCTGACCAAGGCGCTGAACTATACACGGGAAATCAGCCTGCCACACGACAAGAATTCGCTCAACATCCACTTCTCCAACTTCGATTATCCGCACATCCAGAATGCGATGTACCAGTACTATCTGGAGGGAATAGACAAGACCTGGCGCCCGATGACCAGCATCAACCATGCCGAGTTCAGCGACCTGAACCCAGGCAGCTACACCCTACATATCCGTACCCGTATAGGCAGCAACCAGTGGAGCGAGGAAACCTTGCTGCACATCACCATCTACCAGCCTTGGTACAATACGGTATGGGCGTGGTGCATCTATCTGCTCATCATCTGCGGAGCCGGAGTGCTCTACTACCGTTCATGGAGAAGAAACTTCGAACTGAACCAGCAGATTGCTTTGGAGAAACAGATGTCTGATTTCCGAATCAACTTCTTCACCCATATCTCTCATGAGTTCCGCACCCCGCTCGCCATCATCCAGAGTGCCGTGGAAAAGATGATGACCAAGGGAGAAGGCTATGCTTCCAAGAACACCATCTATACTCTCTCCAGAGGAACCAAGCGACTGCAGCGACTCATCAACCAGCTGATGGAGTTCCGCAAGATCAATACGGGCAATATGAAGCTGAATGTAGAAAAGGGCGAAATCATCGGTTTCGTGCGCACCATCTACAATGATTTCTATACCGTAGCCAAGCAGAAGAACATCACCATGAGTTTCACTCCTTGGACCAGCAACCACGAGATACTCTTCGACCAGGAAAAGGTGGAAACCATCGTCTATAACCTGCTGAGCAACGCCGTGAAATATACCCCGGACAGGGGCATCATCAGCGTAAGACTCTATCTGGAGAACGACATCGTATTCTTCTCGGTAGAAGACAACGGTCCGGGCATCAAGCCGGAAAGAGAGGCTGACCTCTTCAAGCCATTCATGCACGGCTATGCTTCCAAGGGCGGTATGGGCATCGGTCTCTATACGGCGCATAAGATGGCAGAAATCCACAAGGGTTCGCTCACCTATCAGCGTTCCCGGAATCTCGGAGGCAGCCGCTTCTGCCTTGCCCTGCCAGACGATGCCGGCAAGTATCAGCCGGAGGATATCATCGAGAAGAAGGCGCTGGACGACCACAGCATCGACAAGGACGAGATAGACATGATTGTGAAGGAGATGACTCCGAAAGCCATCAACAACGTTACCGTGATGGTGATAGAAGACGATCCGGACATGCTGGAACAGATCAAGTCGGAGCTGTCGGTCTATTTCCATGTGGAAACATTCATGAATGGCAAGACGGGTTACGAGAATATCCGGAAGATTAAGCCAGCCCTGCTCATCAGCGACATCCAGCTGCCGGAAATGAGCGGCTACGAGATTGTAAGCAACATGAAGGCGGATCCGGAGACGCAGAATATCCCGGTCATCATGCTGACCGCCTTTGATGATACCAGCCATATACTGAAGGCATACAAGAACTTCGTAGATGACTATATGGTGAAGCCTTGCAACTTCAAGCTCTTCATCGCCCGAGCCCTGCAGTTTGTGGCTATGGACCTGAAGGCGAAGCAGCAGGCTGAGGAGAAGGCGAAGCTTCAGGAAGAGACCCTGCAAGAGAATGCTCCGCAAGAGAACCCAGAGCAGACGTCAGGCGGAGAAGCCATCCTGATCAAGCCTGTGAAGGAGCTCAAGAAGAATGAGCCAACCCTCCTGATGTCAACCCTGGACAAGAAGTTCAAGGACAAGCTGGAGGCAATCGTGGCACAGCATATCGGCGACAACAACTTCAATGTAGACCGCCTTGCCGAGCTGCTCTGCCTGGGCCGTACCACGGTATATAACCGCACCAAGAGCATCATGGGTGTTTCGCCAAACATCTATATCCAGAACGAGCGCCTGCGTATTGCCGCCAAGCTCCTGCTGGAAGGCGAATACACCGTAAGCGAGATCAGCGAAAAGGTTGGCTTCTCCGATTCCACCTATTTCTATAAGTGCTTCAAGAACAAGTATGGAATAGCGCCTAGCAAGTATGGCAAGTAAAGATTGCCTGCCAAATAGATTACAAAAAAAACTCGTTGGCTTCTTTACCAACGAGTTTTTTATTCTTATAATTATAAATTACCAGCCTGGATTCTGCTCCCACTTCTGTCCATACTTCTCGTGCTTCAGCATCACGTCGTTAGGGATTGGGAAGAGATACATCTTGTCATCCCACTGGCGCTGTACGGTTTCACGGGTATAGGTGAAGGAACCATCATCGTTCTTGGTAATCTTCATCTCCTGAATGTTCTTGAAGAACTTGTCAGCCTCCTTCCAGCGGCGTACATCCCAGAAGCGATGACCCTCGAAAGCCAACTCTACCATACGCTCGTTCTGATACTTGCTCCACCACTCATCATTGCTCAACGAAGTAGGGAAATCAGGCATACCGGCACGCTTGCGAATCTTATCTACAGCCTCGTCTGCCGACATAGGGAGATCGGCACTTGTAGCAGTGGCACTGCCTAGATACTTGAATGCTGCCTCAGCATAGTTGAGATAGAACTCACCCAGACGATAGGTAACCCAAGTATGATAGTCGCCCTGCTTCTTGGTCTTTGAAGTAAGGTCGATATCACCATGCAGCAACTTCTTCAGATAGTAACCCGTAGGAGTAGCACCCACCAATGGCTCGGCATTCACGCCGCCATAATAGGTCTGCAGCTTAGCCTTGTTATATCGGGCTGCAGTAGGCCACAGATCACCATTCTTGGCGATGGTCAGCTCGAAGCGAGGGTCACGGCCAGCGTAAGGATTCTGCTCATCATAACCACTGCCAGCCTCATTGATACCCTTACCCGTAGCCTTCATCTCGTAGGCATCCACCAGGTTCTGGGATGGGCAGTTTCTACCGGAAGCTGAATAACTAGCCTTTGCCATATCGATACCGAACGGATAGTTGTAGCTCTCTACCACATTATCTGATGGATCGGTAGAAGAAATCTTGGTACCATAGATACGGCGACCGAAGATGATCTCACACTTCTTGTCGGCATCCTTGTAATTATTGGTTGACCAGAGATCAGCATACTTGGCAGCGAGCTTCATGCCCCTTGCCTGGCAGGCATCCAGCAATTCCTTGGTATAGAGAGCAGCCTTGTGGTAACGCTCCTTATCGCCAGAAGGATTGAAGAGCGGACTTGCCCAATAGAGCGCAGCACGAGCCTTGAGGGCAAGAACGGTCAGGTTGTTGGCACGTCCATCCTCGGCAGTACTCAACGCCATGCTTCCCAGGTCGGAGTAATCCTTGATGATGCTGTCCTTTACGGCATCACATTCATCGAAGATGTACTGGAACACCTCGTCAGATGACTTGCGAGGCTGATTGTTGACATCAGCTGCCGCCATCTCAGGGTTGATGACAGGCACACCACCATACTGGCGAACGAGATTGAAATAGAAGTAAGCACGCCAGAAGCGGGCCTCCCACTTGTAGTTCTCGTAACGGAACATCTGCTGCTGATAGTCGGCATTGAGTTCGAAATCCTCGAACTTCAAGTCCTGGAAATCCTTCAATACTACATTGCAGGTCTTGATGCCCTTATACATATTGCTCCAGAGCGAGCCCTGGGCGTTGGATGGGCTCCAGCTGCCGTTATAGAAGGTCTCGATGCTGGTACCGCTCACGGAGTAAACACTCTCGTCGGTGGCAGAGGCAAGCATGCCTCCACCAAAGTTCTGACCATAATCATAGTCTGCATAATTGTAGATATCGGTCATGAAACCACCCACCTTCTCGAAGGTCTGAATCACATAATCCTTATCCTTGACTACCGTCTCGCTGTAATCCATCTTATCGCTGCAAGATGCCAGCGCCAAGAGTCCGAACAGACCATATACTAATTTATTTGTTTTCATTATTGTTCTACTTTAAGATAATTAGAATGTTACTGACAAACCAGCCACGATGCTGCGATTCAGAGGATTGGTTGCACCGAATACCTCAGGATCTGACTCATCGAGATGGTCGAAGCTAAACAAATCTACACCACGTACATACAACTTGGCTGCATTCAGGAGCTTGGTCTTGGCGAGCATCGCCTTAGGGAAGTTGTAATAAACCTCGATGTTGCGAAGCTTGAAGAATGAGCGGTCAAACATCCAGAGGGTGTTTGTATTGTAGTTGTTGGCATTGCTGGTTGAGCTCAGCGCCGGGAACTTGGCTGTGCCGGCTGTCTCAGGAGTCCAGCGATTGTCGTAGTAGTACTGAGAGATGGTGGTGTTGCCCACCAGCGGCTTGTACATACTCTTGGTAGAAAGCACGCCGCTATAACGGCCTGTGCCCTGGAACATCGCATCAATACCCAGTCCCTTCCACTCTACTCCCAAATGGATATTGTAGTAGATTTCAGGAGCCACGGTAGAATATCCGATGGCAGTCTTGTCGTTGGTATCAATCTGTCCGTCACCGTTCACATCCTCATACTTGATGTCGCCCGGACGAGGAGTGCTGCCCAGAAGCTGTGGCTTGGAAGCATCGATGTCTGCCTGGTCCTTGAAGAAGCCGATAGCCTTGTAGCCGAAGAGCTGGCTTACGCGATGGCCGGTGCTTACCAGGTTAGGATAGAGCTTAGGAGCCTCATCCTGCTCCTTGATCTGGCTGCGATAGTAATCGATGTTGGCACCGATGTTGAACTTCACGTCGCCAATCTGCTTGTTGTAGTCGAGACTTGCCTCCCAACCCCAGCTATCCACGATACCATCGCCCTCGTATGGAGCATCCACACCCAACTCTGAAGAATACTTGCCTGCGGTAGATACCCAGATGTTGGAACGGCGCTGGTAGAAACCATCAAAGCTGAAATCGAGACCACCGAAGAGGGTGGCATCTACACCGGCATTGAACTTGGCTGCCTTCTCACGGGTCAGACCGGAAGTGGCAATGGCATCAAGATAGGTTCTGCCGAAATCGCTCTGGAAACCGCTGTTGAACGGATAGGTACCACCAGTTGTCTGATACTGCTGCATATAGTACATCCATCCGCTCTCAGGCAGGATGTCGGTCTGGATAATGCCGTAGGAAGCACGGAGCTTGAGGAAATCTACCCAGTTGAGATTCTTCATGAAATTCTCCTTGGAGAGTACCCAGGCTGCTGATACCGTAGGCGACAACGCCCACTTGCTGCCAGGAGCCAGACGGTTGGAACCGGATTCTACCAGAGCAAGGTCGAGGAAGTAACGGTCGAGCAGACCATAGTGGGTGTACCAGCTGATGTTCTGGCGATAGAGCGTACTGTTGATGGCAAACTCATCGCTGAACTCGTAATCGTACTTCAACTGGCTGTAGATGCTGTGGGCGCCGAAGGTATTCTGATAGTCGGCACTGGCATCGGCATGGAAACGGCGGGTGAAGCTGTTGGTGGAGATAGAGGCACCGAGATCGCTCTCAGAACCACCCGTGAATGCCTTGCCCAACTGAGGTTTGCCATCCAACCAGTCGACTACCGTAGGACTTCCATATACGTATGTCTTGCTATAATTCTCGTAGATGTTGGAGAAATGGTCGTAAGCGATGCGGCCCTGAACAGCCAGACCCTTCAATACCGCAGGGAGTTCCTGGCGGATAGTGAGGTCGGTATAGATACCACGGTTGTGATTTCTGGAGTAACCGGCATCCTGCGACTGCGCCACAGGGTTAACGGTACCCGCCCAGGTAGAGTTACCACCCCACTTGCCATCCTCGCCCTTCACGGCGAAGGCAGCAGAAGGCAGGCCATAGACCATATCCCACAACTTGGCAGAATTGCCTGGAGCATTCGACTCGGCGAGCACACCCAGGAGGTTCACCTTCATGGTAGTATTCTTCGAGAGAATCATATCCATATTCATGCGCAGGTTGCCCTTCACATATTTATTATTGGTAGAATATCCCTCGTGGGTATCCGGATTCTTCACGAAACCATTGTCATACTGCAGGTCGAGCAAGGCATAGTACTTGAACTTCTCGCCACCGCCCGTAAACGAAGCGTTGAGCATATTGGTAACGCTGTGGTTGCGGAAGGTTTCATCCACCCAGTTAACGTTAGGATAGAGATAAGGATATTTGCCTGATCCGAAGGCATCCACCTCTTCCTGGGTATATCTAGGGTTCTCAAAGCCATCGTTGGCATAAGCCTCGTTCATCGCCTTGGCATAGGTCTGTGCATCCACGAACTTAGGCTTGTGAGCCATGAAATTGATGGCATGGTCCAGATTCACCTTGATTTCCTTGGAATTGAACTTACCGCGCTTGGTAGTGATGAGCACCACGCCGTTGGCACCCTTGTAGCCATAGAGTGCGGTGGCAGCAGCATCCTTCAATACGGATACGCTCTCCACTTCCTCGGCAGAGATATACTGGATATCACGCTCGATACCATCTACCACGAAAAGTGGGGTATTGCCATCCAGACTCTGCATGCCGCGGATGTAGAAGGTTGGATTGATGCCGGCATAGTTGCCGGAATTCTGCAGCGAAATCAGGCCGGAACCCTGTCCCAGGATAGAGTTGCCGATATTCTTGGCGCTGCGCTTGTTGGTACTCTCGCTGGTGATGACAGACACTGCTGAAGTTGACTGCTCGCGGGAGAAGTTCACATTGGCACCCACATCGATGCTCTGAGCTGCATAGCGATGAGGAGCAATGGAATCTATTTTGACTTGTGCTGAAACTGGCAGACTCAGGAGAGCCATCGCCATCAGTACAGCATTCTTATTATTTTTCATCGAATTTACTTTTTTAATCTGTAACTTTAATCAAGTAACCTTTACTCAAGAGATAACCTCCGGCGGGATTACCAGCCTGGATTCTGAACGAGATAACCCTTCAATACCTCGGTCTGTGGGAATGGGAACAGGTACCATTTTACATCGAATCCATTCCACCATGCACGGGCTCCCGTGGTGATAGGCAGGCGCTTATACTCAAAATGAGATGGCTCGTACCAGGCATCATTGTCCTTGTTCAGCGTCTTGTTGGTTCTGTCGCCATTATACCACTTGTTGGTAGAGGTCTTCCATTCACCCGTAGCATCATCCTTCACCTGGCGGTAGATGACCAGACGATGGAGGGTGCGGCTGAAGAGGTCGGCTCTCTTATAGCGCTTCATATCGAAGAAGCGGGTGTTCTCGAATCCCAGCTCGCAGGCACGCTCGCGCAGCAACTCTTCCAGAAGATTCTCCTTGTTGGTGGTAAGATTCTCTGATGGGTTGCATTCCGCAAGTCCCTTCAAACCTACACGGGCACGGATCTTGTCGATGTATTCCAAAGCCTTGACATTGTTGCCGTCTGCCTGAAGCAGAGCCTCGGCATAGATGAGATAGAGGTCGGAAAGACGCATCTCTACCCAGTGTGGCTTCTCGCGCTCGTAGGCAGAACCGGTGATTCCGTCGGCAATGTACTTGTTGTGGAAATAGCCTGTAGCAAAAGCGCCCACACAATTGTCTGGACCTGTACCGGCATTGGTACCACCCACATACAACTCTACATTCTGACCGGTCGACTTGCCGTCGCCCACATTCACTTTGTCGCGCTGTCCGTTCACACTTACAGTTTCATAAAGACGAGGGTCGCGGGTATATTTCACGTTCTGCAGTTCCTGCTTGCCTATCTTTCTGTCACCCTTGATAAACATGTGGTCCAATTCGCCAGCCTTCTCGGTCTCCTCCCAGTTGAATGGCTTGCCATCAGCCCAAGGGAACATCTCTACGAACTCCTGGGTAGGGCAATAAGCCTGGCGGTCGAGGGTACGCATATACTGACGTGCCGCCCAACAATACTTGGAGTTGTGGTTGTTGTCAGTAACACGGGTCTCGAAGATGACCTCCGGACTAGCCTGGCTGATATACGCAAAGCGATAGGCAAAGCGATAAGCCTCAGTAGTCTGGGCTGTCGGCTCTACGAGATGATAAGGATTGCCGTTGTTGGCATTCTCATTGAAGAAGTCTTCACATGCCTTCTTGCACTGCTGCCACAACTCAGGCTTCCTGCCACCCATCCAAGCCAGACTGTCCTGACTCGCATTCTCCATGGAATACTTGCCGCTGTAATATGGCTGGTCATCGTTGAACAATGGAGAAGCAGCAAACTGCAGTACACGGCACTTCATCGCCATGGCAGCCGCCTTGGTCCAGTGTGCCTTCATGGTAGTGACATCATCATCAGAATAAGCAAAAGGAAGGGCTCCGGAATTGATAGCCTCATCATAAAGCTTGAGAATGAAATTGAGTGTCTTCTCTACCGAAGCACGTGGCGCATCCAGCTTGTCTCCGTTTACATCGTATGAGTGAGTAACCAGAGGCAGACCGCCGTACATGCGGAAGAGGTTGAAGTAGGAAGATGCTATCAGGCACTTCGCCTCAGCCACATACTGCTTTTTGGTAGCCTCATCCATATCAGGCACACGGTCGATATTCTCCATCAGGAGGTAGCAGGCATGCACCATCTCCCAGATATTCTCCTTGTCAAAACCATAGATGGAATTGCTGCTGTCATGTAATCACCATACACCAGATTATAGATAGCAACTGACGATGTAGGATTGTGCCAGCAGTCTGACATCGCCTCAATCTGACCACTGAAGTAACTGTGGGAGTTGCCGTCACCCGCCTTGAAAGGCAGACCGTAGTACTGGTTCTTATAAATACTGGTCAAGAACTGCTGGGTATATTCTGCACTATTGAAGATGGTATCAATGGTAACATCGCCACCCGGAGTCTTTTCTATGAAGGAATCTCCAAACTTGATCTGCTCAGTACACCCCGTCACCGCAGAACCGATAACGGCTGTAAGAACGATTCCTCTGAATATATTGTTAAGTTTCATTGTATTTACCTTATTTATATATATTAATGTGTAATATATTAGAAGCCCACCTTCAAAGACAGCATGTAGGTACGCTGCAATGGATAGGATGGTGCAGTGGTAGCACGTGCCTCAGGATCACCCCAGATATAAGGAGTGAAGGTAAGGAGGTTGTAACCGCTGAATGCCAGCTGCAGCTGATTCATACCCATGCGCTTCATGAACGGAGCGTTGAAATCGTAGGAAATCTGCAAGGTCTTCAGGCGCAGATACTTCGCATCCTTCTCATAGAGGGTAGAAGTGGCGTAGTTGTTGTCCCAGGCATCCCATGATGCACGTGGATACTTCGCACTCTGGGATGGATTATCGGCTGTCCAGCTGTTCTCTACCACATACTTCAGGAGTCCACCCATCTCGTGAGAGGTCTTGTTGTAGAATGGGCTGCGGAACACTCCATCCAGCATACGGCTCACGTTCCAGGCACCCGTCCACTGGGTATTGACAGACCAACCCTTGTAGCTGAATCCGAGGTTCAGACCAATCATATACTCAGGATCATCGGTATAGCCCAGGTCGCGGGTCATATCGTTCTGGTCTATCTTTCCATCGTGGTTCAAATCCACATACACAGCATCACCAGGCTGGATGTTCTCTACCAGCTGGGTAGGGAATTTCTCGCCGAAAGTCTTCTCATAGAGTGCCGGTGTCTGCTCGTCGTAATAACGCCAGAACTGATACATGCTGCGGGCACCCAGACGATGGTTCTTTGCCATCTGATAAGCCTCTGGCTGCAGAGCCTCACCATTGTTGATCAGCTCATTCTGGTTGTAAGAGAGGTTGACACCTGCCCAATATCTGAAGTTCTTGCCTATCTTGTCCTGCCACTTCAGGGATGCTTCCCATCCCCAGCTGTTCACCTCACCATCGTTGGTGTAAGGCATCTTGAAACCGATGATGGTAGGTACATTGTTGTCAATCATCATGATGTCAGTACGGTGCTCGTAGTAGTAATCGAAGTTACCACGGAGCTTATCCTTCAGGAAGTTGATGTCGATACCATAGTCCTGCTTATAGGCGTGCTCCCAGGTGATGTCGGCATTGTGGCGCGCCATCTCGTAGGCTCCCTTCCATACGGTAGTGTTGTTGACACCGAAGATGTATCCGTATCCATCACGGGTAGAAACATTACCATTATTGATGGCGAAAGGATCGGCGGTGTACATAAAGCGATTACCGTTCAGATTAGCATTACCTACCAGACCGTAGCTGGCACGAAGCTTCAGGAAGCTTACTGCCTTGGTGAGCGGCTTGAAGAATGGCTCATCGCTGACTACCCAACCCACAGACATTGCTGGGAAGGTTCCGTAACGCTTGCCCGGAGCAAAGTTCTCGGAACCATTGTAACCCACGTTGAACTCTGCCATATAGCGGTTGTTCCAGTCGTAGGTAACACGACCTACCAGACCTACCTGGCGGTGAGGCACATTGGTATAGGTGCTCGGATAATAGCTGCTGTCCTGATTGTAGAGCAGGATGGCACCCACATTGTTCAAACCGAAGGAACGGTTATAGTTAAGACCTGCCTCAAAATACCAGTAACGACTGCGACCGGTCTTCTCTTCATACTTCAACTGCTCTTCGTTACCATATTTCTTATATTTATAGGTACCGTCGTCCTGGAGTACAGGGGTATAGGTAGCCTTCTTGGCGTATGCATTCTTATTGATGGCGTAGGCACCATTGTAGGAAGCCTTCATCTTGAAAGAGAGACCCTTGGTAATCATATCGAGCTTCTGCTTCAACTGGAGGTCGAACTGCAGCTTGTTGTTGGTAGTCTTCATGAAACCGCCATTCACATCATTATTGCCGAAATAGGTAATACCGCTGCCCCCCACGAAAGGAAGCTGGTCGGTACCGCAATCCTCATACTGGGTCTCGGTAGCGATGTATCTGCCATTGATGATACCAGGACTGGAGAATGGAGTAGCCTGATAAGCCTCGTTGATCAGACCAGATGATCCCTGACCAGAATATGGCTTGTTGGCATTATCTACCTTACCTGCCAGATTGAAGGAGATGGTGGTTGTCTTGGTGACATCCAGGTCGAGGTTGGCACGGTAGTTGAAACTGTTATACTGATAACCGAAATCGTAATCCTGACCAAACTCCTTGAACAGACCACCCTGAGTATAGTAACCAACATTGATGAAGTAGCGTGCCGTCTTTGTACCACCGCTGATATTCAGATTGTGTTTACTCTGCATAGTAGCATCCTTCATAATGTATTCAGCCCACAAGGTGCTAGGGAAACGGACAGGATCACTTCCATCCTTGAACTTCTGGATAACGACATCAGAGAACTGAGGACTCAACGGATCACCATTCTTGCCATGCGAATTCTGGCGCATCATATTATGGAAGGTAGCATACTCGTAGCTGTTTGCCTGCTCTACCATCTTGGTAGGAGTCAGGATTCCCCATGAAGTAGAACCGCTGATCTTGGTCTTACCCTCCTGACCACGCTTGGTGGTAATCAGGATCACACCGTTGGCACCACGCACACCGAATACGGCTGTGGCAGAAGCATCCTTCAAAACGGTGATGCTCTCGATTTCCTCAGGATCCACATCGCTCATGCTTCGCTCTACACCATCCACCTGAACCAAAGGGTCGGCACCATTGAAAGATGCCTTACCACGAACAAATACGCTCGCAGCATCTGAACCCGGCTCACCGGAATACTGTACGGTGGTAACACCCGAAAGCTGACCACCGAGCACATTGTTGACATTACCAACAGGGGTACGGACCAGGTCTTCGCTCTTCACGCTGGAGAGGGCACCGGTAACAGTAACCTTCTTCTGTACACCATAGGCAACCACTTCTACAGCCTTGAGGGAAGTAGCCTCTTCTTTCAAGACCACCTGCATGCCGTTTTTGGCAACCACGGTCTGTGATACGAATCCAATGTAACTGATCTTTAACTTGGCACCTGGCTTCACGTTGAGAGAGAAGTTACCATCAAAGTCTGTTACTGTACCCTGGGTAACTTTCTGTCCCTCGATGATAACACTAGCTCCAATAACGGCTTCACCATTGGCATCAACCACTGTACCTTTTACGATACCTGTTTGCTGAGCTATAGCCGTAGTCGCTTTAGCAGAACCTGCGCCTCCGCAAAGAGGGGCAAGCATCAATGCCGTGCAAAACAAAGTTGCAGGCACTGCCGAACTTTTCATAAATAGCTTGTTATTCATTTTGTTTATTATGACGTTAAGATTTTATTTTTTTCGGTTCGACCATCTTGTTTCCAGCTTTAGAATAATGTTGTTTTTTAGGATTTCAATTATCTTGCTTTGCGATTGATGATCTCGCTTTGTTAGTTGCAAATCCTATTCTAAAAGGATTTCTGCTGCAAAACTATCAAATAACCTTGTTTTTCATATAATAAAATCGTTCAAGTATCATTATTATTATCCGAATATTTGTTTTTTTATACATTTCAGCACAAAGTTACATACTTTTTTGCATATATAATAAGGTATAGTGGATTTTTTTGCGTAATTTTGCCGATGAATAAGCTAAATGGCTCTGGAAGCAATAGCACCAGAAGATGAGCCAGGAGGCAAAATCCAGAAACAAAACAATGCATTATGCAAACCAGTAAATACCTTTTAGCAACAGAAAGAGACGCCGAATGGGGTCTCACCATCAGCACCGTGGGACGGGAAGAAATCGCCCCGGGAGAAGAATATCCTACCAAGGGTCATGCCGATGGATATTACTTCGATCTCCAGAAGGGAAGAACCCTCGATGAATACCAGCTTCTCTACCAGCCGGAAGGCGAAGGAGTGTTCAGCTCTGCCCATCTCCCGGAAACAAAGATCAAGGCTGGAGACATCTTCCTGCTCTTTCCCGGTGAATGGCATAGCTATCATCCATCAGGCACCAAGGGTTGGAAAAGCTATTGGATCGGCTTCAAGGGCAAGAACATCGACGACCGCGTGAAAGCAGGGTTTCTTTCTCCTGAAAAGCCAATCTACCATGTAGGTTACAGTAACGAGATTATCGCTCTCTACGAAGAGGCTTACAAAACCGCACAGGAAGAGGTTGCTTTTGCACAACAGACTATGGCGGGTATCGTAAACCATCTGATAGGCAAAATGTATTCTCTGGAGAGAAATATCGTGTTGAGCAAGGATACCAAGCATGTTGACATGATCAATAAAGCCCGTTTGCGTATCCGAGAATCGCTTGAAGATACGCTCACCATCCAGGAGATTGCGCAGGAACTGGGCATCAGCTACTCTTCTTTCCGCAAGCTCTTCAAGGAGCATACCGGATTCGCTCCCGCCCTCTATCAGCAGAATCTGAAACTGCAGAGAGCCAAAGAACTGCTGTCTACCACCGACGAGAGCATCAAGGAGATTGCATACCGGCTCAATTTCGAATCGCCTGACTATTTCTCTGCCAAATTCAAAATTCAGACGGGCATGAAGCCATCAGATTTCAGAAATATGACGAGATAGTCAAAAAATAAGGCTCTAAAATCAATTTCTCTTGTTCCATATCCCTTTTTTGGTCTACCTTTGCAAACGTGAACAAATAACAGCAACTTAAAGACAAAATTCATAATGGAACAAAAGAAATACTTCTTCGCGGTAGACTTAGGTGCTACCAGCGGAAGAACCATAGTAGGAAGCTTGTCAGACGGCAAGTTTGACTTAGAGGAGCTGACCCGTTTCGACAACAACCTGATCGAAACAGGCGGTCACTTCTATTGGGATATCTACGCCCTCTACTTTGAGATTATCAAAGGATTGAAACTCGTAGCACAGCGTGGCATCCACATCCAGAGCATCGGTATTGATACCTGGGGATGCGACTTTGTATATGTAGACAAGAACGGAGATATCCTACGCAACCCGATGGCGTATCGCGACCCTCATACCATGGGCATCATGGAGAAATACTTTGATGAGAAAATCAGCAAGGAGAAGGTTTACGAAAAGACCGGCATCCAGTTTATGAATTTCAACTCATTGTTCCAGATGTATGCCATGCGCAAGGCAGGAAACGTGGCTCTGGAGAATGCCGACAAGATTCTCTTCATCCCTGATGCACTGAGCTATATGCTCACCGGCAACGCCATCTGCGAATATACCGTAGCATCTACTTCTCAGATTCTGAATCCGATGACCGGCGATTTCGACATCGACCTCGTGGAAAGTATCGGATTGAAGAGAGAACAGTTTGGCAAGATGACCCATCCTGCTACCATCATCGGCACACTGACCGAAGAGGTACAGAAGATAACAGGACTGAATGCCGTTCCCGTCATCGCAGTAGCAGGTCATGATACAGCCAGTGCCGTAGCAGCCGTTCCTGCCAAGAACGAGGAGTTTGCCTATTTGAGTTCAGGAACCTGGAGCCTGATGGGCATCGAGACCAAGAACGCCATCATCAACGAGAAGAGCTATGAGCTCAACTTCACCAACGAGGGCGGCATTGAGGGCACTACCCGATTCCTGAAGAACATCTGCGGCATGTGGATTTACGAGCGTTGCCGCAAGGAATGGAAAGACGAGGCTGCTGCCAACCAGAAAGATATGACTTGCCTGGGTCATGCAGAACTTATAGCTGAAGCCATGAAGCAGCCAGCCTTCCAAAGCATCATCAACCCGGATGATACCTGTTTTGCCAACCCATCGAGCATGGTAGAAGCCATCAAGCAGTATTGCGAAAAGACCGGTCAGCATGTTCCTCAGAGCTATGGCGAATTCTGCCGCTGCATCTTCGAGAGTCTTGCCCTCCGCTATCGCCAGGTATTCACATGGCTCAAGGATTTCGCCGACATCGACCTCAATGTGCTCCACATCATCGGTGGAGGTTCGCTCAACCAATATCTCAACCAGTTTACTGCCAACAGTTGTGGTGTAACCGTATTGGCAGGTCCTCAGGAAGGCACCGCCATCGGCAACATCATGCTCCAGGCAAAGGCATCGGGCTTGGTAAAGGATATTTGGGAAATGCGCCAGATTATCGCCAACTCGCTGGAGCTTAAGACATTCGAGCCACAGAACAAGGAAGCATGGGATGCGGCTTACGAGAAGTTTTTAAAGGTAAAAAAGTAAAAGGGTAAAAAGGTAAAAATAAACAATAATAACAAAATACATAAAAACAATGAAAGCAGATTTGATTTTAAAGAATTACGAGATTGCAAAGGAGCGCTATGCAGCTCTGGGTGTAGATACAGACAAGGCTATTGAGACTTTGGAGAAAACTCCTATCTCTCTGCACTGCTGGCAGGCTGACGATGTAGTTGGCTTCGAGCGCGGTGAGGCTGCTTCTGGTGGTATCCAGAGCACTGGTAACTATCCTGGCAAGGCTCGCA
>ERZ650307.683-NODE-683-length-19329-cov-5.212618_pt1 | contig 19329 bp, 17 predicted proteins | sample MGYA00376243_ERZ650307 | MGnify/ENA primary metagenome ERZ650307 (study PRJEB26733, sample SAMN07839242) | wastewater metagenome | biome: urban; feature: artificial channel; material: waste water | place: USA: North Carolina | collected 2016-03-31 ... | reverse complement strand
CCCGATTTGGAATTCGTGAAATTAAATATGAAGCCAATAAAGGATTTAGTCTTAATGGAAAAGTGACCAAATTCAAAGGGGTTTGTTTGCATCACGATTTGGGACCTCTTGGTGCTGCGGTAAACAAAGCGGCTTTGCGTAGACAGTTGACCATTTTAAAAGATATGGGATGTAATGCCATTCGTAGTTCGCATAATATGCCTTCTTTCGAGCAATTGGAGTTGGCAGACGAAATGGGCTTTTTGTTTTTGGCAGAGAGTTTCGATGAATGGGTTTTACCAAAAGTAGAAAACGGCTACCATCGCTTTTTTGACGAATATGCCGAAAAAGACATAGTGAATTTGGTACAAGCCACAAGAAATCATCCCTCAATTGTGATGTGGAGTTCAGGGAATGAAGTCCCAGATCAGTGGGGAGAAGCGGGTGTAAAACGAGCCAAGTGGTTGCAGGAGATTTTTCATAGAGAAGATCCAACGCGTCCTGTAACCGTAGGAATGGATCAAGTGAAAGCGACTATGGAGTCTGGTTTTGGAGCTTTGTTGGATATTCCAGGATTGAATTATCGCGTGCATTTGTATGATGAGGCATTCAAAAAATTCCCGCAAGGATTCATTTTGGGTTCCGAAACGGCATCAACCGTGAGTTCTAGAGGGATTTACAAATTTCCTGTAGTACAAGAAAAAATGAAGCAATATCCAGACTTTCAATCTTCATCGTATGATTTGGAAGCCTGTAGTTGGTCCAATGTTCCCGATGAAGATTTTGTACTTCAGGATGATAAACCTTGGGTAATTGGTGAATTCGTTTGGACAGGTTTTGATTATTTGGGTGAACCAACACCTTATGACGAAAGCTGGCCGTCTCGTAGTTCTTATTTCGGAATTAACGATTTAGCAGGCTTACCGAAAGACCGTTATTATTTGTACCGAAGCCGTTGGAACACCAAGGCAACTACGCTACACATTTTACCCCATTGGAACTGGGAAGGTCGCGAGGGACAAACAACTCCTGTTTTTGTGTACACCAGTTACAACAGTGCCGAACTTTTTATCAATGGTAAAAGTATGGGCGTACAAACCAAAAACAAAAATACTCCGCAAAACCGTTACCGCTTGATGTGGATGGATGTAAAATATGAACCAGGAACGGTAAAAGTTGTTGCTTATGATGACAATGGAAAAGTGGCTGAAGAGAAGGAAATCCGAACCGCTGGTCAACCGTACCAAATTGTTTTGGATGCCGACCGAAAAACCATCACAGCCGATGGCGAGGATATTTCGTTTGTGACGGTTTCTGTAGTGGATAAAAATGGAGTTCCTTGTCCAACAGCAACAAACCAGTTAAAATTTAAAGTTTCTGGAGCGGGTACGTATCGTGCCGCCTGTAATGGAGATGCGACTTCACTCGAAATGTTCCATAAAGACACGATGAAATTGTTTAGCGGAAAATTGGTTGTATTGGTGAAATCGAAAACTACCGCAGGCGATATCAAATTGGAAGTGAATGGAGCTGGATTAAAGGCGGGTAAATTGACTTTGGAAGCAAAGAAATAAATAAAAAAATAGTACAATAAGCATCGTTAATGTCACCATGTTAGATTTTTTTTCTGTCATTTCGACGAAGGAGAAATCGCATAATGGTAGTCACTTTTGTCATTCCTCATTCTTCGGAATGACAAAACGATGACTTTAGATTCTTACTTAATCACATTTTATCCTTCCTCTTTTGTATACAAGGGAAGAAAGATTAACAATTTCAAAATAATTCTAATTTTAAGAATAATGAATGATTCATTAATACAAAAAACGACGGCTTTTTTTCAGGATGCATTTGGTAATGCACCTGAAAAAATAGTGCTTTCTCCAGGAAGAATTAACATCATTGGAGAACATGTAGATTATAACGATGGCTATGTATTGCCTGCTGCTATAGATAAGATTATTTGCTTTGCTTTCGAAAAAAGTAATACGACTACTTCTCGAATCGTGGCTATCGATTTGAATCAAGAATTCGAAATCGATTTGTCGAAATCGATTCAACTCAGTTCAACCGTTTGGCACAATTACATTTTAGGGGTTTTGAAACAATTGCAAGACAATGGCTTTGATTTTAGTGGAGTTAATTGCGTATTTAGTAGCAACATTCCAGTAGGTTCTGGATTGTCTTCTTCGGCTGCTTTAGAATGTGGTTTTCTTTTCGGAATTCAATCGCTTTTCAATCTAGACATTAGCCAACAAAATCGCGCATTGATGAGCCAAAAGGCAGAACATTGGGTGGGAATCAATTGTGGTATTATGGACCAATTTGCTAGTGTGCATGGACTAGAAAATAAGGTCATTAAATTGGATTGCAATACTTTGGAATTTGAGTACCACAACGCTGATTTTAAAGACTATGCTTTGGTGTTGTTTGATAGCAATGTGAAGCATTCCTTGTTTACGTCGGCGTATAACAAAAGAAGAGAAGAATGTGAAGAAGGTTTGGCAATTATCAAAGCTAATTTTCCTGAAATCAAAAGTTTCAGAAATTGTTACGAAGCGCAATTGTTGACTTTGAAAGACAAAATGGATGCTGTTGTTTTTACACGTGTGCATTATGTAGTAAAAGAAATTGCTCGTGTGTCTAAAGCCTGCGAAGCTTTGGATGCTGGAAATATTGAACTTTTAGGACAATTACTTTTTGAAACACACGATGGCTTGTCTAGAGAATACGAAGTAAGCTGTCCTGAGTTGGATTATTTGGTCGAATTGGCCTTAGCCGATGAGGCCGTAATAGGCTCCCGATTGATGGGCGGTGGTTTTGGCGGTTGCACCATTACTTTGATTAAAAAAGGAAAAGAAGAAGCGGTTAAACAAAAATTCGCTCAATTGTACCAAGAAAAATGGAACATTGAGTTGAAAATCTACGATGTTAAAATCGGAAACGGTACATCATTGTATCAGTCTATAGTGTAAATAATAATTTTAACCGCAAGGAACGCAACGATTGTTTTAACTCGATAACGCTAAGAACGCAAAGCTTTGCGTCCCTTGCGGAAGTTAAATAATTTATAAAAATCTTTGCGCTCCTTGCGGTTAAAAACGAACGTATCGCTTTGCGGTAAAAACCATAAATGAATAGCATGAAAAATTTTGATATCAACGAAGACCCACATAGACGTTTTAATCCCTTAATCAACGAATGGGTTTTAGTTTCGCCCCACCGTTCCAAAAGACCTTGGCAAGGTCAAAAAGAAAGCATTTCAGGTGCGCAATTGCCAGAATACGACCCTGAATGTTACTTATGTCCAGGGAATGTGCGTGCCAATGGCGAAGTGAACCCAGCTTATGATTCTTGTTATGTTTTCGAAAATGATTTTGCTGCGCTAAAACAAGAACCTATTGCTTTTGAAGAAAACAATACGCCTACTTTTTTTAAAGCAAAACCAGAACGAGGCATTTCTAGAGTGGTTTGTTTTTCACCAAGACACGATTTGACCTTACCTCAAATGGAGGTCGAGAATATCGAGAATATTGTAGCGACTTGGCAAAAAGAATACACCACTTTAGGCGCTATAGATTACATTAACCACGTTCAAATTTTTGAAAACAAAGGCAGTGTGATGGGCTGTAGTAATCCGCATCCGCATGGTCAAATTTGGGCACAATCGTCTTTGCCTACGCAGGTAGAAAAAACGCATAATAGCTTGAAACAGTATTACGACCAACAAGGTCGAACCTTATTGCAAGATTATGTTCAGGAAGAATTGAAAGTGCAAGAGCGCATCGTTATCGAGAATGAGCATTTTGTAGCCTTGGTGCCTTTTTGGGCGATTTGGCCTTATGAGACTATGATTGTAAGCAAACGCAATGTGTCCAAAATCACTGATTTTAGTGCAGCTGAGGTTACTGCTTTTGCGATTATTTTAAAACAATTAACCACCAAATACGATAACCTTTTTGAGACTTCCTTTCCGTATTCTTCGGGAATTCATCAAGCGCCAACAGATGGTCAAGAACATCCAGAATGGCATTTTCATATGCATTTTTATCCGCCGTTGTTGCGCTCAGCTTCGGTAAAGAAATTTATGGTAGGTTATGAAATGATGGGCGAGTCACAGCGTGATATCACCCCAGAGAAAAGTGCTGAGGTCTTGAGAGGATTGTCAGTAGTTCATTATAAAAACAAATAAGATGCAAATAGTTGTCACAGGAGGTTTAGGATTTATAGGTTCGCATACGGTTGTTGAACTACAAAATGTTGGTTATGAGGTAATCGTGATTGATAATTTATCGAATTCGTCTATTGATGTTTTGGATGGAATTGAAAGAATCACAGGAAAGCAGCCTATTTTTGAACAAATTGATTTAAGAGAAAAAGCGGCAGTACAAGCTTTTTTTGCCAAATATACTGAGGTTACAGGAGTAATTCATTTCGCTGCCTCCAAGGCGGTGGGCGAAAGTGTTCAAAATCCTTTATTGTATTACGAGAACAACATTGCTTCTTTGGTTTATCTTTTGCAAGAATTGCAAAAAAAGCCAGAAGCTCATTTTATTTTTAGTTCTTCTTGCACGGTTTATGGTCAAGCCGAAGTAATGCCGATAGCAGAAACTACGCCTATTCAAGCTGCGATGTCTCCTTATGGAAACACCAAACAAATAGGAGAAGAAATCATTGCCGATGTGACTAAAGTAAGTGGACTCAATGCTATTTTGCTGCGTTATTTTAACCCAATTGGCGCACATCCTTCTACCGAAATTGGAGAGTTACCTATCGGAGTTCCTCAAAATTTAGTCCCTTTTATTACACAAACCGGAATGGGCTTGCGCAAAGAGCTGTCCGTCTATGGCAATGATTATCCTACGGTTGATGGGACTTGTGTTCGTGATTACATCCACGTAGTAGATTTGGCCAAGGCGCATGTAGTGGCTTTGCAACGTTTGTTGGATAAGAAAAATGAAACGACATTAGAGGTCTTCAATTTAGGAACAGGCAAAGGAAGTTCTGTACTCGAAGTGATTACGGCTTTTGAAAAAGTGAGTGGGCAAAAGCTACCGTATACTATCGTACCAAGACGAGAAGGCGATGTAACCGAAGCCTATGCCAATACCGAAAAAGCCAATACTGTACTAGGCTGGAAAACAGCAGCAACCCTTGAAGAAGCCATTGATAGTGCTTGGAAATGGGAACAAAAGGTTAGAAGATAAGTCCAACGGAATACCACAATAAAAAAAGTAATAACCAAATAATTATGAACCAATGAACACATTGCAAATTTATGACTACCTCGTTTTTTTAATTTATTTTTTGATTGTTGCTGGCTACGGTTACTATGTTTATAGACGTAAACAGGTTCAGTCAGTATCAGCATCACACGATTATTTTTTAGCAGAAGGCTCTCTTACATGGTGGGCAATTGGCACCTCTTTGATTGCTTCTAATATTTCTTCGGAACAATTCATTGCGATGTCAGGTAATGGATTCAAAATGGGTTTGGCTATCGCTACCTATGAATGGATGGCTGCTTTGACCTTGATTATTGTTGCAGTTTTCTTTATTCCTGTGTATCTCAAGAATAAAATTTATACGATGCCTCAATTTTTGAGTCAACGTTATAATGGTAATGTGGCCATGATTATGGCTGTTTTTTGGTTGTTGTTGTATGTAATTGTGAATTTAACTTCTATTTTATATCTAGGAGCTTTGGCCATTAATGGAATCTCAGGTATTCAATTGGATTTGTGTATGTATGGTTTGGCTTTTTTCGCAATCGTTATTGCTTTAGGAGGAATGAAAGTTATTGGATATACCGATGTAATTCAAGTAGTTTTTTTGATTTTTGGAGGATTAGTAACTACTTATTTAGCTTTGAATAAAGTTGCAGAACTCAATGGACAAACTGGTATGGTCGAAGGTTTCAATTATATGTTCGACCAATCTGGAGACCATTTTCATATGATTTTGGACCGTAGTAACTCAAATTATCCAAGTTTGCCAGGTCTAACCGTACTTTTGGGTGGCATGTGGATTGTGAATTTGAATTATTGGGGTTGTAACCAATATATTACCCAACGTGCTTTGGGAGCAGATTTGCAAACCGCTCGAAGCGGAATTTTATTTGCGGGTTTTTTAAAATTATTGATGCCTATTATTGTAGTGCTTCCTGGTATAGCAGCTTATGTTATTCATATGAAAGGGGGATTACAAACGGAGATGCTCGATGCTGACGGCATTTTGAATCCAGACAAATCATATCCTGTATTGTTGAATTTGTTGCCTGTAGGCCTTAAGGGATTGTCCTTTGCGGCTTTGACTGCTGCTGTGGTTGCTTCATTGGCAGGAAAAGTAAATAGTATTTCTACCATTTTTACCTTAGATATTTTTAAGAAAAAAATAAACACTGAGGCTTCTGAAAAGCAATTGGTTCGTGTGGGGAAAATCACGGTTGTTGTAGCGATGCTTGTAGCCGCAGTAATCGCTCCCTTTTTAGGTATTGATAAAAAAGGAGGCTTTGAGTTTATTCAAGAATACACCGGTTTTGTGAGTCCAGGTATTTTTGCCATGTTTATCTTAGGTTTCTTTTGGAAAAAAACAAGTTCTAATGCCGCTTTGTTTGCGACGATAGGCGGTTTTGTATTGTCAGTGATTTTTAAGTTTTTGCCTCAATTGATGAATTTAGAATTTCTATCCCAATACGGATTTGCAACTTTAGTAGAACAAAAAGACAAAACGATGGCATTTGAAATTCCTTTTCTAGATAGAATGGGATTTGTATTTGTACTATGCGTTTTGATGATGGTAGTAATTAGTTTGTGGGATGAGAAACGAGGTATAGTGAGTAAAGGGTTAGAAGTTGACACTAAAATGTTTAAAGTCTCCAATGGTTTTGCAGTTGGTACGCTTATAATTGTTGGTTTATTAGTGGCGCTGTATTCTATTTTCTGGTAAAAATAAAGATTAGTTAGTTTAAAAAAGGTGAGGCCAAATGTATGGTTTCACCTTTTTTATTTGATAACGGGTTCAAATAGGAGTTTTCAGAAAAAGGGTTTTGTGAAAGTAGCTTATACTTTTTTAATCACATAAGTTACCATTCCCCAAATGATTAATTGGTTTTCTTCGGTAACTAAAATGGGTTTGTAACTTGGATTTTCGGGGAGTAAATACATACAATCTTTCTCGACTTGAATGCGTTTTACGGTAAATTCGCCGTCAATGCAACAAATTGCAATTTTATTGTTTTTGGGTTCCAAACTTCGGTCAACGACCAATACATCTTTGTCATTGATACCAGCATCAATCATAGAATTGCCTTTGACTTTAATGTAAAATGTAGCCAATGGATTTTCGCTCAATTCTTTGTTCAAATCAATGTTGGTTTCCATAAAATCTGCTGCCGGCGAAGGAAATCCTGCCGAAACGCCCTCATTGATATACGGTATTCGAAGTTCACTTTCGAAGTCTGGACGGAAGAAAGTGAGCTTTTGTTCTTTGTTTACAGACATTGTATTTCGAGTATTTCTTTAAACTTTGTGGTGTATTTTGGTGACAAATGATTTTGATTCATGTTCCAAGTCAGACTTAGATTTTGGGTAGCCAATTTGACTTTGGTCATTCCAATTTTACGATTCAGTTGGTCGATGGTTTGCATCAAAGCCAAATGTTTTGGGTTCTCTTCTTCGAACAAATGCAGTTGTTTTTTGTTCTCGTCAATCAGTTCGGTCACAATTACTCCTGCTTTTTTGAACCTAATGCCTTCGTTGCCTTGGAGCAATTCTTTCAGTAAAGCGATGGCAGCGTTTGAAATTGTTAAGGTCGAATTGCTTGCGTAGGGTAATGTTATGGCTTTGTTGAAATAGTATTTTGAGGCGTTGACCGAGTGTTTGTCAATGACTAGCATCACAATAATGGTATGGCAACAGGATTGTTGTTTGCGTAATTTTTCGGCACAAACTGCGGCAAAAGTTGCGATGCGTTCTCTAAGTAAATCAAATTCAGCGATTTGTTTTGGAAAGCTTCTTGTAGTGGCAATACTCTTTTTTTGAAGCACAATAGGTTCTAAATCTAGTACTGATTTGCCTTCTAATTCTTGTTTTAATCTAAGGCCAATAACGCCCATTTCTTTCTTAATCCAAGCTTCGTGTTGGGGTTGTATAAAATCTAGTGCGGTTTGTATGTTACGCAGTTTGGCTTTTTTGGTCGTGCGATAGCCTATGCCCCAAACGTCTTCAATCTTGGTCCATTTTAGGGCTTTGATGCGTTTTTCTTCGGAGTCAATAACATAGACGCCTTGGGTGCGATCTTGAAATTTTTTAGCAATTTTATTGGCAACTTTAGAGAGCGCTTTGGTTTCGGCAAAGCCAATGCAAACCGGAATTCCCACCCATTTTTGCACTCGGGTTTTCATCTGAAGTCCGTAGCTGTGGTAGTCCTCAATCGAGAGGCCATCAAAATTCAGGAAGGCTTCGTCTATACTGTAAATTTCTATATTCGGTGTGAACTGATTCAATATGTTCATCACTCGATTACTCAAATCGCCGTACAAAGGATAATTGGAAGAAAAGACAGCGACTTCTTTTTCTTTTATCAAGTCTTTAATTTGAAAGGCAGGTGCGCCCATAGGAATGCCAACCGCTTTGGCTTCATTACTTCTAGAAATCACACAACCATCGTTATTGGATAATATCGCAACCGGTTTTCCGTTGAATTTCGGCTGAAAAACACGTTCACAAGAAGCATAAAAATTATTACAATCGACTAAAGCATACATAGTGCAAATTTACAGCATTCGAACTGCCGTAAGTAGCTAACGATAGTTAATTTTTTGTAGCTGTTGATAAGTTAACACAGTATTAAATTATATGGCTGTTTGCTATGTGTACGAGCAATTCAACTATGGAACACGGATGACACGGATGGTGCAGATTTTCGCTGATTTGTATATCAAAATTCCGTTTAAATCTGCGTCATCCGCGTGCCATTTTTATTATTAGTGCAAGTAACGGATTGTCATTTAAATTATCTTATTAATACCGAATAAAAATTATATTTAATCGTAAAATAAAATTGGTATTTACTTAATCCAGTGTTGGTTAGGGTTTTGATAGGTTGATAGCGCCGCATAAATATGTACAACCTTGGTTTGTGTATTGATGCTAAAATGTATCATATACTTAAAGGTTTTAAGAGGTACACAATGTACTTGTTTGTATCGTATTTCAAAGAAGGGATTGTGTTGTAAACTTTTTAAAAAACTACGATATTCATTTAAAAATTTTTTGCCGTATCCTTTTCTTCTTGAGTTCAAAAAATCTCGAGCTTCTATTAAATCGTCTGCTACTCTTGGATCAGCAGTAATGGTATATTTCGTCATTTAAACGTCTAGGTTGTCTAGCATTTCAAATGCGTCAACTGGCTTTTTATTGTCTTCAATACGTTTGGAGACAATTTCTTTATGCCATTGCGGAATTTCTAGAGCGCTTTGAGCGTGTTTGTAAGCTAGAAAGTCAATAAAGTTTTCTACTTCTTCTAAAACAGAATCGGGAAGATTCTTAAGTTTGGTATTGACTTGTTCAAAGGTGGTTGTAGCCATAGTTGAAATATGATTTGTAGCGTTTTACAACGGCTTTATGTTCTTATTTAAAAGAGAAAGTTAAGCAAATTTAAGTGATTTTAGATGAATTTGTTACGCAGTAATTTCTTTTAACATAAAAAGAAGGATTCAGCTTTTCTCTGTGTTGAAAGTAAAATAGTGTGGAATTTTACTAAATAAAAGATAACCACCAATTATTTTAGGCGTGGAAATTATCCAACCAATTGGGGTCGCTCATTTGTTTTTGAATCCTTTCAATGTCGCCAAACGTAGTCACCAAAGCGTCGTTGTTGTTGCTGTCGACCAAATCTTTTTGAAAAGCGCCGCCTTTTTGGATGATGTATTCGGCCATTTGTTGACCTATGACTTGCATCAAATCAAAGCGATTAATATCAGCCATATCAATTGAGTTCAAGATGGAATAATCTACATCGTGCAACCATTTTGAAGGATATTTTTTGGGGTCTAATCCGTCGGTATTCGGTATTTTTTTGATAGAGAGAGGGTCTAATGAAATTTGGAATCGGCGAAAATCGATGATTTTATTAATTATTGGAGAGCGTAAGGTGTTTACTTGCATAGCGCTAGAATCTTGTCCCATTTGTGTCATCAGCCACTCCAACCAAAACTTAATATCCAGTCCTTTGATTTTGAGAGTAGCGTCGGGTTGTACAAATTGTCTGGAGAGTCCGGTACCAAAACTGAAAATGCATAATTTGGTGATATCATAAGCAGAATCTTCTTCCTTGCCTTTGGGAAAGCTATAGGAAATGGCTTCCATAAATCCAGCAAGAACAGGATTGTTGTAGGTAGTCGTTCCACCATCTACAAAACGTTCAAGTGGATTGAAATAAGTAGGAGCACTCATCGTGGCTTCGAGTACGGCACGGAGTAATACGTCTTTGTAGGTGCCATAAAAACTACCGTCTTTTTGTTTGAAACAACTAAAAAAAGTCTCTTCAGAAGCAGTCATATCGTGCGCCGTAATCATCAAATCAATATCGGTTTTGGCACAACTTTCGGCTAGGGTAGTGTTTTGAATTTCTTCGAAAAGTAACTTTCGGTAATTGCCTTTTAGGTATTTTGGCGGATTTACAAAACGGTCTCCCAAAGGTTTTTTGTCAAATACTTCTTCGATTAGTGTACTGTATTTCTCTTCTATCGCTGCTGCGGTATAGCCAGAAGCTATGAGTCCCGCGATGATGCCTCCAGTAGAAGTTCCTGAAACCATATCAAACAATTCAAAACAAGGAATCCCAGCGGTTTCTTCTAATTTTTTGAGCAGTTGAAGGGTTAAAATTCCTCTCATCCCGCCACCATCTAAGCATAAAATGACTCTTTTGTTGTGATTGATGTTGAGTTTTTCAAAAACCTTTTTTCTTGAGGCTGGCATTTTTGATCCGTTTACTTTTGCCATTGTGGTTGGTTTGGTTAATAGATGTGATTGGAGCTATATAAAAATACTCAAAAAATGCTTTTTTTATATTTCATTTCCAATAATTTGATCCATAACCCAGTTGGTATGAGTAGCTGTTGCTCCCGTTGAGGGATGTTGTGAACGACCTAATAAGTGCTCTCTCATTTGTTGTACATGATACAATTGAATGTTTTCTGGGTGTGCTATTTCGTGTGCTGTTGTGCCCTCTGAAGTTGTGAGTAACATAGGTTCGTTTTCAAAAACTGAAAAAACAATTTTGCCCTCGCTTCCAAAAATTTCTACTTTGTCTTCCCGTTCTAAGGTGCCAAAATTCCAACAACCACTTCCAGTGATTCCTGATTCGTGCAACCAACAAGCGGTTGCGGCATCTTTTGCGGTATACAAACCTTGTTGGTTGAGACTGATGCCTGAAACATTGGTTATGATTCCAAAATAATGCACAAACAAATCCAATCCGTGACTGGCCAAATCATCAAAATAGCCTCCTGTAGCAATTTTACTATCGGTTCTCCAATTGTATTCTCCTGAAAGGTCTTGTGCTGAGGTGGGTTTGCTCAAATGCCAATGAAGGTGCCTAATCGTGCCAATTTTATTTGTGTTAATCCATTCTCTTATTTGCTCAAATCTAGGCAAAGTTCGTCTGTAATAGGCAACAAATAGAGGAATGTTTTTAGAGGCAAATGCTTCGGTGATGGTGACACAATCTTTATAGTTGGGTGCTAATGGTTTTTCTATGCAACAGGGTTTTCCAGCTTCGGCTACTTTTAGACTATAATATTTGTGAACATCTGGAGGCGTTGCGATATAAACCGCGTCTATTTCAGGGTCGTTGATTAGGGCATCAGCATCGGTGTAGTATTTGGCTATGCCGTGTCTTTTGGCATAATCAGCCGCTTTTTCTTCATCACGACGCATCACCGCTCCGATGGTAAATCCTTCTGTTTTTTGATAGGCGGGTCCACTTTTAATTTCGGTTACATTACCGCAACCAATGATTCCCCAGCGGATTGTTTTCTCTTTTATATCCATTGCCTTTTAATTGCATCCGTCTATGCCACAACAAGAGTTATCTGCTTCTGTGTTGATGCTGGTGTTTTCTACTTCTTCCCAAATTTGTTTCAAAGCATTCAAAAATGTTTCGGGATATTGCGCTCCAGAAATGGCATATTTATTATTCAAAACAAAAAAGGGAACTCCTTGTATGCCTATAGCTTGTGCTTCTTGTTGGTCTTTTCTAACGGCGTCACCAAACTTATCTGAGGAGAGGACTGAATTTATACTTTCTTCTTCCAATCCAACTTCTTTGCCTAAAGCAGTTAGTACGGCAATGTTGTTGATGTCCAATCCGTCGGTAAGATAGGCCTTGAATAACAGCTCTTTTAACGAATCAGCGACTTCTTTTTCTTTGGCCAAATGCAACAAACGATGTGCATTATACGAATTCGCCATTTTAGCTTTTTCAAAGTGAAAATTCAGACCAACGTTTTTAGCATTCTGTGTCATATCGTCTAGCATCTGTTGTGCCCAATCGGTATCTTTTCTATATTTTTCTGCTAAATGTTCAACCAAACTATCTTCTTTTGTGGCGACGAAGTTGGCATCTAATTGAAAACTTTTCCACTCGATAGTTACGGCATTTTTATATTCGAATTGTGCAATGGCTGATTCTAGTCTTCGTTTTCCAATGTAGCAAAACGGACACATTATATCAGACCAAATTTGTATGTTTATCATTGATGACATCTTATTTTATTTAGTGATACAAAAATAACTGATTTCAAAGCAAAGCTTCGTTTTTAAACACTATATTATAAAAAAACCGTCTCAAAAGTACATTGGAGACGGTTGCAATTTATATTGAATTGAGTTTTTAAATCAAATCCATTACTAGGGAAGGGAAAAGTCCTAACGCTATGTTCAATAACAATGAAAGAATGGCCACAGCATAAATCAAGAATGGTTTTCCAGTTCTAGATTCGTTTGGCTCTTTGCTGTACATTGCCAAAATTAATTTGAAGTAATACCCCACACTTATGATAGAGTTGATTACGGCAACAATTACGACAACTAAGTAACCAGCATCAATAGTTTGGTTAAATAAAGCCAATTTAGCGAAGAAACCAGAAAAAATAGGAATACCTGCCATAGACAATAATGAACCTGTTAAAACTGCTGCCAATAGCGGATTTGTTTTACCTAAGCCGTGGAAATTGGTAATGTCCTCGTTGTTTTGGTTTTTGCATACGTAAAGTAGCACGCTAAAAGCACCAATACCAGCCAAAGAATAAGCAGTAGCATAGTACAATAAACTTCCAGCAGAAGTTCCGATGCTTAACAAAGTCATAATCATAAAACCAGCGTGAGATATACCTGAAAAGGCCAACATACGTTTTACATTGCTTTGTTTTAAAGCCATTATGTTACCCACTGTCATTGAAGCAATAGAAATAATAACAATCACCAATTGGAAGTTATAATTTAAATCGGCATTCAAAGCTGTTAGTAATTTGAAAAATGTAGCCATTGCCACCACTTTTGCTAACGTACTCATCGTCGCAGTAGTCATTGATGGAGAACCTTCGTAAACATCTGGTGCCCAAAAATGGAAAGGTACAGCAGCAATTTTAAACAACATACCAATGCTCAATAAAATGATACCAATTGGGAACCATATAGGTAATTCAGCAGATTGAGACATTTGACTTATTTCTGAAACATCAAAACTTCCCATAGCACCGTAAACAAGACAAATACCAAAAAGAATAATTCCTGAAGCAAAAGAACCCATCAAAAAGTATTTCATACCAGCTTCATTACTTTTCACATTCATACGGTTACTCGCTGCAAGGATGTATAAAGAAATAGATAAAACCTCAATGCCTAAGAAGAACATAGCTAAGTTTCCAAAAGAAACCATAGCAACAGCCCCTGATAATAAGAATATTTTTATGGCAATAAAATCAGATAATTTTGACTGATGATTTTCGTAAAAATTATGGCTTAATGCCACTAAAAATATGGTAAGTACAATAAATAAACTCGAAAAAGTAACAGAGAAATTATTGACCGAAATCATATTGTTGTAATAAGAAGCAGGTGCATTGTAATCGGCAACGGTTAAGCCAAGTACACCTAATAATCCAATGATGGTTACAGGAATAATTGCTTTTCTGAAATCAAGAATTTCAAATAAAAGGCATAAAACACCTAATCCTATTATAGCTATTAATGTATTCATTTTTGATTTTTTGATTCAGGATTTTTGATTTAGGATTTAAAAGTAACACTTAATTCACCATCTCAAAAGCCCTATTTTTTACTGTTATTTTTTTCTTTTATTGTTTTTATGGCAGCTGAAAAAATTGATACTAATTCATTTGCTTCTTTTATTAGTGAATCTAATACTGTTTTATCACAAGGTACTTCTAAACCCTTTATAAATTCTAACCAAAACAAACTTTCATCTGCTTCTTCATCTACAATTTTTAGTTTGTTTAAAAAATCAGCATCTGATTTTCCTCTACAAACAGCTCTGTAATTCGCTGCAACTGATGATGATGATTTAAAAAGTTGAAAAGAGACTACATCATTTGCTTTTGTTTTCTCAAGACTCATTAAAAATTTAAAAACATCCAAAGCAAATTGTTTGGTTCTATTTTTAAGTTCCTCTTTTGTCATTTTTGAAAAATCCTAATTCCTAATTATTAAATTCCTAAATCTTATTGATTTGTGTTAAAATTTCTTCTAGACTTGGTGTGATTAAGTCTGTAATTGGTTTTGGATACAATCCAAAAAAGAACAGTACAGCAACTATACTTAGTAACGTTATGGTTTCGCTTAATGAAAGTGGATAAAACGTTTTGGTATTTGTTTCACCAAGCATAACATATTGAAACATTTTAAGCATATAATAAGCTCCAAAAATTATGGTTGTACCACCCAAGATGGCAAACCAAATATTGATTTGAGATAAGCTATACAAAACGGTGAATTCCCCAACAAAGTTGAAAGTTGTTGGTAAAGCAACAGAGGCCAAAACTAAGATTAAAAACAAAGAAGTAAATTTTGGTGCTAAAGCACGAATACCTCCCATTTCTGAAATGGCTCTTGTTTCATATCTTCTGTAAATGATTTCAGCAGCAAAGAAAAGACCTACCACTACAAATCCGTGAGCAATCATTTGCAAAACAGCTCCTCTAAATCCATCGATGGTTAAAGTGTAAGCTCCAGCAGCGATTAACCCAACGTGAGCTAAGGAAGAATAAGCCAATAATTTTTTTAAATCCTTTTGTCTTAGCGCTACAATTGAACCATACACAACACCAGCAATACCGATAGCGATAAAAATTGGCATATATTCTTTAGCTGCAATTCTTGATAAAGGCAATTGCCAACGCAGTACGCTGTACAATCCCATTTTTAGCATAATACCTGAAAGTAACATCGTACCAACAGTTGGTGCTTTTTGGTATACATTAGCTTGCCAAGTATGGAATGGAATTAATGGTATTTTGATAGCATAAGCTCCGAAGAAAGCTAGGAAAATCCATTTTTGTTCAGAAGCAGTTAAGTTTAATTTATATAAATCTTCTAGTAAAAAGCTTCCCGCTTGTTGGTACATATAAACAAAGGCAACCAACATAAACAATGAACCTGCAAGTGTGTATATAAAGAATTTAACCACTGCTTTTTTGCGTTCCTCAGCATCACCATTGCCCCAAACTAAAGCAATAAAGTAAATAGGTAATAGAGCTAGTTCCCAGAAAATGTAGTACAAAAGACCGTCTGAGGCTAAAAACGTACCCACCATTGCAAAAGCCATAAATAAAACTAAGGCATAAAATGATTTGGCATTTTTTAGGTCATTTCCAAAAGAAGAATAAATAATTATAGGAGTTAATGCTGTAGTTAATAATAGCATTGCTAATGATAATCCATCTGCTTTAAGAGCAAAAACCACTTTAGGTTGATTAATCCAGTTCGCAATTAAACTAATGTTTTCACCTGCATTATACTGATTCAAAAGCACAATAGAGGCTCCAAATGTACCTAGTCCAAACAACAAGGCTACCTTTGAAGCGAGTTTGTCACCAGCCAAATAAGTGACTAAAGCGCCAATTAAAAGTAATAGTAATATAAGAGATACGTTCATAGTATGTGTGTATTATTGTGCTAAAAATAAAAAGGAAATAATCGCGCAAAGTCCCAAAACAAAAGCGAATAGATATAAACCTACACTTCCATTTTGTACTTTTCTTCCATAAAATCCTAATTCGTTAGTTACTTTTCCAAGACCAAAAACAAAGCTAGAAATACCTGTTTCAACATAATCTCTAAAGAAGCGAGACAAAGCATTAGTTGTTTTTACAAAAAGCGTATCATACAACTCATCTACATAGTATTTGTTGTATACGACTTTTGTAAACCCAGTGATTTCAGCATCCGCTGGCGGAACTGTGTCATTTTTGATGTATTTGAAGTAAGCAATTGCAATACCTACAATTCCTCCAATTACTGCAATAGCCATTAAAGTATATTCTGTTGTGCCTAAATGATGTTCAGCAGTAGCTAACTTTGGTAGTATTGGAATCAAATAATGGTTCAACCAGCTATTTCCAGGTAAGCTTATCAATCCGCCAAAAGTTGCTAGAATAGCTAATATAATCAACGGAACAGTAATCAAGGCTGGACTTTCGTGTAAGTGATGTTTTTGTTCTTCGGTTCCTCTAAACTCCTTGAAGAAAGTTAAGAAAAGCAAACGGAACATATAAAAAGCAGTCATAATAGACGCAACAGAACCAATTACCCATAAAGGAATGTTGTGGTGAAAAGCAGTTAACAAAATCTCATCTTTAGAGAAAAATCCTGAAAACAAAGGAACACCTGAAATCGCTAGAGAAGACACCAACATAGTGATGAAAGTTACTGGCATAACTTTACGTAGACCACCCATATTGCGCATGTCTTGTTCCCCGTGTAAAGCATGAATTACAGAACCAGAACCTAAGAACAAACAAGCTTTGAAAAAAGCATGAGTGATAACATGGAAAACGGCTACTTCATAAGCACCTAATCCTAAAGCCAAGAACATTAATCCCAATTGAGAAACGGTAGAATAGGCCAATACTTTTTTGATATCATTTTGCGCTAATCCAATAGTTGCGGCTACAAGAGAAGTTATAGCACCCACTATTGCAATGATGTTTTGAACGTCTGGAGCTAAATCAAAGATAAAATTCAAACGAGTAATCATAAAGATACCCGCAGTAACCATCGTTGCAGCGTGAATCAAAGCCGAAACTGGTGTTGGTCCAGCCATCGCGTCAGGTAACCAAGTGTACAACGGAATTTGTGCCGATTTACCACATGCTCCAATAAATAGAGCAAAAGCAGCTACTGCAACAGCATATAAATTAAGCTCTGAAGCACCAGAAATGATAGTTTTTAAAGAAGTGTAATCTAAAGTATTGAATTGTCTTCCTAAAATGAAAATACCAATCAATAACCCTAAGTCACCAATTCTGTTCATAATGAAAGCTTTTTTGGCAGCATCATTATAGTCTTGATTTTTATACCAAAAACCAATAAGTAAGTAAGAGCAAAGTCCAACGCCTTCCCATCCGATGAATAAAACCAATAAGTTACTTCCAATAACAAGAGTAATCATGAAAAACACAAACAGATTCAAATACGCAAAAAACTTGTGCATATTTTCATCATCATGCATATAACTAATAGAGTATAAGTGAATCAACGAACCAATACCCGTTACAAAAAGCAACCACAATACCGATAGTTGGTCAATTAAAAAACCTAAATCAATTTTAAATGTTCCTATCTGAATCCAATCAAATAATGAAATTTGTATTGCTTCTTTTGATGAAGAAACTGTACTGAAGAAAAAGCAAGTAGCGATAAACGATACTAAAACGGTCAAAGTTCCAAGAGCTCCCGAAACTGTTTTTCCTAAATTTTTTCCAAAAAACACATTGATTAAAAAGCCTACTAAAGGAGCTAGAACTAAGACTAATGCTATGTTGGTATTCATTTCCATTTATCCTTTTAAGTTTTTTAAATTATCAATACTAATCGACCCTAGATTTCTAAAAATAGAAACTAAAATCGCAAGTCCAACAGCTACTTCTGCTGCTGCTACCGCCATTGAGAAAAACACAAAAACTTGTCCTTGCGCGTCTTGGTGATAAGTGGAGAAAGCTACAAAAAGTAAATTCACGGCATTCAACATAATCTCAATCGACATGAAAACAATGATGGCATTTCGTCTGTATAAAACTCCAAAGATGCCGATACAAAAAAGTATGACACTCAAAAAGATGTAGTTTTCGATACCAATCTGGTTTAAAATATTATTCATCTTACTTTTCTAATTTTTCTTTTTTAGACAATAGAACCGTTCCTATCATAGCTGTCAATAACAAAATAGAGGCGAATTCAAACGGAACCATATATTCGTTTAATAGAATTTTACCCAAAACATTGATGGATTGGTAATCTTCTCCAGTAGCTACATATTCTCCAACGATTGGTTTTGAATTGGTAAAAATGGCAATCAATACCAAGCATACTAAACAAAACGAAACAATTGCACCTAAACGTGTAATTCTTGGTTTATGTACTTCATCTTCCTTATTCAAATTCATTAACATGATTGTAAATAAGAACAAAATCATAATCGCACCAGAGTAAACAATGATATGAACTATGGCTAAAAATTGAGCATTCAATAATAAATAATGACCTGCAATCGAGAAGAAACAAATCACTAAGTAAATAGCACTGTGTATTGGATTTCGGCTAAAAACCGTTAGAAAGGCACTTGCCAATGTAATAAAGCCTAACAGGCAAAAAACGAGGAGTACTGTAGACATTAGTTAGCGTTTTGAAGTTGAGTATTTTTAATCGCCATTTCTAAAGGCATTACCAATTTATCTTTTCCAAAAATAAAGTCTTCTCTATCGTAATTAGCAGGAACTAATTCTTTTGAAATAGTTAAATAAATAGCATCTTTAGGACAAGCCTCTTCGCACAAACCACAGAAAATACAACGCAACATATTGATTTCGTAGATTTCGGCATATTTTTCTTCGCGATACAAGTGTTTTTCATCTGGTTTACGTTCAGCTGCTTTCATCGTAATGGCTTCAGCAGGACATGACAACGCACATAATCCACATGCAGTACAGTTTTCTCTACCTTGTTCATCTCTTTTCAACATGTGCTGTCCTCTGTAAACTGGACTCATAGTACGCACTTGTTCTGGGTAATGAATCGTGGCTTTCTTTTTAAAGAAGTGCTGGATTGT
>ERZ650307.674-NODE-674-length-19479-cov-8.116351_pt1 | contig 19479 bp, 10 predicted proteins | sample MGYA00376243_ERZ650307 | MGnify/ENA primary metagenome ERZ650307 (study PRJEB26733, sample SAMN07839242) | wastewater metagenome | biome: urban; feature: artificial channel; material: waste water | place: USA: North Carolina | collected 2016-03-31 ... | reverse complement strand
GAAAAGCAAGAAGTTCTTCTAATAAAGAGTTATAAATTCTTCCAATTTATCAGTAGTATCCAAATTTAAGCTCTCCCTCAATCTCCGTTTTTTCGTAAAAATAGAATTCATCTCGCAGTCAAAAGTAAACATCAACTCAGTGGTAGTGAAACCAACTTTAAGCAAAGCTATCAATATCAGGTTACCACTCGTTAATTTAAAATCTTTCTTTAACCGAGAAATAAAATTACCATATATTAAATCTATATATTCAAGGAGTTGTTCTTTCTCCTGGTTGGTCATATTCTTCACAATCAGCTTTTCCTTCTTCAATTGATCCAAGAGATAAACACCATTTACACATACATTTTCACGTATTTTTTTATTCTCACTCTCCAACAGCAAAATCTTTTGATTCAATTTACCAACCTTCTCTCTATTTGTTTCCGCTGTTTCACCTGCTTTTTGTTTCAACACATCAAGTTCATAAACATATCGTTTAATCATGCACTCATTCTCCTTTATTACTTGCATATTTTTCCGGAACATCTCTTTGTATCTTTTTCTTAAAAGAAAATACAAAACAAGACATAATAGGATAATAAATAAAACGATTACCATCCCAAAATAAAACTGTATTTTCTTTTCGTGTTCAACTTGTTGCTTTTCTAAAAGAAGCTTTCCTTTTTCATATTTACGTTGCAAAGTCAAAATTTGAGATGCTTGTTTAGCATCCAGGTCAACGGACAACAACGAATCAGACTTCTCTTTGAAATAGAGAGCCATTGCATACTTTTTCTGCCTCTTTTCCAACAGATACAAATAGTGGTATGCCCCTGCCAGAGTACGAGGCCTTTCTGATTTCAAAGCTAAAGTAAAATATCTTTTTGCCTCATCCAACTTATTTTGATTTAAATAAATGTTCCCCAATGACATTGAACAGTGATGCATAGAATGCCTATCTTGTTCAGTCTCTACCGCAGTTTTCAACAAGATTATTGCATTTTCCAAATCTCCCTCATTTCTTTTTGCAATTCCTTTTACTTGTAACAAAGAAGGAGTTACTCGTTCAAAATCGATACATCCTTTCTTTTCTTCACACAAGGACAAAGCCCTATTGATGTAGTTATAAACACTGTCATATTGTTGTTCTACATAATAAATACGAGCAATATCCCGATAAGCATATATAACCCCTAAAGTATCGGCTGCCTTTTGAAAACAATATACCGAACTTTGATAATTATCAAGAGCATCTTTGTGTAGCTTTCTATCTGCATTCAAAATACCGATATACTCATATGCCAAGCCTTGTAGCTTATACTCTTCCGTTTTCTCCAATTTAGCCAAAGCGCTCAAATAAGCTTGTATAGCCAATGTATCATTATCTTGCAAAGCTGCCACTTTACCATAATAAAACAATGCCTTTCCTGCTTTTACACCATCATCCTTATAATAATCTACCGCAATTTTTATCAACGAATCCGACTGCAAACTATCCAGATAGTTTTTATCACGTGCTTGCGTCAGCAGCAATGCATAGTCCGCCCGCTGCTTCCCACGAAGCTCCTCCGGATGAGGAATTTGCTCCAACAGCAGCAATGCACTGTCAGGATATACATCCATATACCTCTCTACCTTATCAAAAACATTGGATACGTTCTTCTCTACGCAAGAACCTAACAGTACGCAAACGGACAAAAGCCCAAGATATAGCAGTTTTTTCATATGAACATGTTCTTTACCAGATTATCATTACGTATAACTCCTATGCCCACAGAATCCTTTTGGAGATAAATATTCACACCAGCCAACGGCAATCCTTTTTCCCCATCAGTCACAATGCCATTTGTCTGCGCATTAGAAACAACTGCACAGCAGAATGTTATGAACAGTACTATACATCGCTTCATAATCCATGTATATATAATTAAACTTTGGATGAGAATAAGCTTTTTTACGGCCTCTCCCTTCAAAGATACAAAAAACCGCTTCAACAATGTACAAAAACAAGATAAATGTGGCAAACAAAACAAATAGCTCAGAGCTTGTTTCCCCTTACATAGGCTTCCTTTCCATTTTCTGTACGGAGTTATCAGCGCCTATCGGCCGTGATGCGCTCTGCCAACGGCCGTCAACCACTCGACTAACGACCGTCAACAAGGTGCTTCATAACCGTTGAACACCTATTATACTCATAGTTTCCCCATACTGTGCACCTATCTTATTCCTATTATGAGCCCAGCTGCAGTCTATCGGTAAACGGTCTTTTACGAAGTTAATACCGTGTTTACACGAAACGCATATCGTGTAAACAAGATATTTGCAAAATGCTGTACATTCTATTAATACACTAACAAACAAGATATTAACTTACTTTTCGGCGTATTTCCGCTGTGGAAGCAAAAGTTGCTTCCACCTTTTTGAGTTGCTTCCACAGCACTTGTAATGCCGATGAATAAAGGGATGCAGGAAGTAGGTGGAAGTGTGGAAGCAGAAATGATAAAACTAAGCAGAGATAATTTTCCCTTAAAAGCAATAAAACTCCAGAATCTGCTGGAGCAAAGCATCCTGCTTTCCCAGACCTTTTTCCAACTCCACACTTTTCAGGTTATAGAGTTGTGCCAGCAAAGCTGACGACTGCTTCTCGCAAAGACGGGAATCATGTACCTGCTCCATCCAGCAGACGGTCTCTCCCCAAACATCTACCGAAAGATGTGACAAGACTTCTGTCGGGGCTCCCCCCTTCTCCACCTTACGGAAGATTTCGACCAAAGCACACAACAAGCTGGACATTATCTGTTTACAACGGGAATGGGAACGGGATTCCCGGTTTCTGAAACGTAGCAGGAAATAGTACCCCAGCCATAAATAAACGGTGGTGACTTCTGCATGGATTTTCTCTATCCTCTTCCAATGCGCAACCAAGGCAGCATCAATTTCTTCCAGAATCGCATCCGTATCATCTTCTATGTAGTATTTCTGCGCAAGACACTCTATCACGCACCCCCATTTCGCCATATCCACACACTCTTGCGTACGCCCCATCCATACATGGGCTTCCTCCAATATCCGGAATGCCTTTTCTCCACATTCCGGAGCATCATAAAACCGATACTGACGAAACAACAGAAGAGACTGACATAATAACTCATCCAAAGAGTACTCCGCACTTTCCATATTTAAAATTCAAGTATCCATTCAGGTAACAAAATCGAGCAAAAGTAATCATTTCCTAAGAAAATCACGCTGTTTCAGCACAAAAACCGGCAGGAAAAAGAAGATACCGATGACGGACATCACCAGTCCGCCAATGGTACCCGCCGCCAATGGAAACCAGAAAGCCTCCTTGTCCTCACCTATCATGAAAGGGATAAATCCCAGAATGGTAGAAACTACCGTGAGGAAAATAGGAACGACCTTCGCATTCCACGCCTTGACGTAGGCACGAAGAGCGGAAAGACGGGGGAAACGACGTCGGATGCTGTTGTACTCGTTCAGGACATAGATGCTGGCATTCACCGTGATGCCGCACAGCAGGACGAACGAGGCAAAACCGCCCTGGTCGAAGTTCAGCCGGAACCAATAGAAAGTAAGAAATACCCCGATATAAGAAACCGGAATCACAAAGATGATGGCAAGCGGCTGCTTCAGGGAGTTGAACAGAACGCTGGTCGTAAAGAAGATGATGGCTATCACCACCAGCAGAAGCAGGTATTGGCGGTTGTCCTTCTCGCCCCATGACCAACTGTTGCTGTCCGACTCGGCTGTATAACCCATCGGCAACAGTTTGTTGAACTCCTCCAGGTCACGTTTCTGTATCTTGTTGCCCATCTCATTGGAGCCGATATATTCGTATTGCAGGCAGAGGCGGTACTGCTGGTTTTCTTTGGCAATCTCCTGCGGCATCTGTCCCTTTTCCACAGTAGTCAGTTCGGAAAGCTTGTAATGCTTGCCGTTTCCTACTCCATAGGGAAAGAACTGCATCGCCCAGATGTCATATTCGGCAGACTGGCGGGAAGAGAGCTTGATTTTCTCCATCCCCTGCTCGGCCGCTACCGAACCAATCTCCAGATTCTTGCCAAAGATGGGGCGCACCGCAGAGAAAAGCACTTGCGCGTCGATGCCCTCTTGCGCCATGCGCTCCTTGTTCAGGTTGAAGTAGAATTCCTGATAGTCATCCTTCCACCAGGAGAACTCCGAATTGATGAGCACTTCCTTGATACGCCGGTGCGTCAGCAGCTTGGCCTTCAGCTTCTCCGCCCACTCATAGAGTTCGTCGTAGTTGTAGCCGTACATCCTGATGCGGTAGGAGCCGGCACTCTCGCGGACGTCATTACTGAACCCCTGGTCCTGCAATCCGTAGATGCCCCAGCTGCCGCCTCCCAGTTCCAGTGCCTTGCTTATCATATTGGCTTTCAGTGTATAGGGAAAACCGCTGTTCCGGGCTTCCTTCTTGAAATAAATCTGCATACTGGCACGCCGGGGGCTGTAGATGGAAGTATGAAACTGCCTGATTTCCTTGAACCGGCTGAGGTAGGTCTCCATACGTTTCATCAAAGTGTTCATCTGCTCGAGGGTGCTGCCATTGGGAAGGTTGGCGTTGGCATAGAGCACCACCTCCTCATTACGGGTGAAGTAACTGCCTTCGTACACCTTCTGTATGAAAAGCCGCAAGCTGCCGCCCAGCGCCTTGTCCACAACGGGTTTCACCGACTCCTTATAGGTATCCGAACCGAATACCTTATTGTAAGCAGCTTCCCATTTTCCCCCTCCTTCCAGTTTGTCGGGCAACAGAAAAACGGGCAGACCGAAACCCAACAGTAACAGCAGGCATACAGCCCAGCGCCAACGGCACAGAAAACGGATGAGAGCAGAATAGCAGCAGGAGAAATAAACGGGGAAACGTCTGAAAATCCGTCCCAACCTTGTTTTGAATGTTTGCGTCAGCCCCGGCAAGACAAGACGCCTCTTCTTCCCCGTAATCCGCCTCACCAGTCCTATCTTCTCAATCATCGACGGAACAAAGAACAACGCCACCATCAAGGAAACAGCCAGATTGATGATCACTACCGCTGCAAAGTCCTGCAGGTTGAGCCGTATCTTCTCGTCAAGGAAGAAAATGATAACAAGCGCACCCATCGTAGTGAGGGTTGCCGCCAACACCGACAGGAAGGCCTTGAGATTACGCCGATGCAGAATGTGGTCGGTCATGACAATGGTGCTGTCTATCACCAGATTCAGCGAGACAGTGATACCCGCCAGCGAATAAAGCTGCATCTCAAGTCCGAAGAGGTAGTAGAAGATAAGTGCCACCGCTATATTTACAGCCAGGCTGGTAACTATCAGAAAAAGATATTTCAACTTACGAGTAATGAGCCATACGAATACAAGCAGGATGAGTACCGTCAAACCGGTACGGAAGTAAATCTTGTCCAGTTCTTCCCGTATGTACTCGGTCGCATCATAGCTGGTATGCACTTCATATCCGACAGGAAGTACCTGCCGAACAGCTTCCATCTCGTCCATCACGGCACGGTTCAGTTGCAACTGGTTGGCAGTTTCTTCCGCAGTAATGGATAGATAGACGGAATTCAGCCCATTGATGCGGTAATAGCTTTGCGGCTCCTCCTCCATACGGACAGCCGACACCAGTTCGTCCAAGCGGAGCAGTTTCCCGTCGGTAGCCGTCACGGTGATGGCAGCAGGATTAAAACCAAGGGAGTTGCTCTCCGGCACCAGTGCCAGGCGTATCCATTCCCGGCTACCGTTACCTGTATCCACATTGTGCGTACCCAGAAATTCCTTCCGGTAATGCCGCTGTACTGCCTCGCTGATGTCCGATAGGGTCACACCCAGCAAGCGCAACTGTTCACTGTCATATTCCAGTCTCCACTCCATGGGCGTGGCACCGCTGAGTTCCACCTTATAGATACCCGGAATATTTGCCAGCCGCGGCTTGATATGCTCCTCGGCATACTGCTGAATCAATATCGGAGTGGAAGGGGCATTCAGTGTGAAGGACATGAAAGGGCGTGAGGCGTTCTCGTCGGGCACTTTCATGTGAATGGTGGGATAGCTGACACCTTCGGGCAATTGGGGCCACGTCTGCCGGATGATGGTGGAAGCTTCGAAGCGGACTGCCTCGACATCGGCATGCTTGTCCAGCTCCACAGTAATGTTGCCGTAGCCGTTGCCCGAGGTGGAGTTCAGCCGCTTCACTCCGCGGATACGCGCCAGCATGGATTCCAGCTTGCTGGTCACTTCCATCTCCACCACCCGCGACGAAGTGCCAGGCATGCTGAAACCCACCGTGAAGCCGGGCAGGCTGCGTGACGGATTCAGCTTGACGGGGAGCAGCGGTATCAACGCCACCCCTACCAAAGCAAGGCAGACAAACGCCACTATGACGGTGAAGGAAGAAACTCGTTTCATCAGTTATTATAATCAAATTTTTCCGACAGCGAAAATCCGCTGGCAAAGTCGTGCAACGTCAGTTTCCGTATCTTGTAATAATTCAGCCAGTAGTCCTGCAAGGCGGAGATGTAATTGCGTTGCGCTTCCTGCTGGCGGTTCAGCGAGAGGGTCAGGCTGTTGATGTCTGCCTTGCCGATAATGAAGCGCTGGCGGGTTTCGTTATACGCCAGGATGGCAAGGTCGAGGGCCTCTTCGGCACTGGCGACGAGGGCTTGCTGGACGTTGAAGTCGCTGACGGTCATGATAACCTCCTCCTCAATGCTGATTTCACTCTGCCGGGCAGAAGTCTTCACCACGTTCAGATTGTTCCTCGCCATGTTGTATTTGCCTTTCCTCACGCCCCAGTCCACCAGTGGAATGGAGACACTGACCGACACCATCTCCTGCTGCATGGGATGCCTGTATGCTTCACCGAATTTCTCTGCCACCTGGTTGAAGCCGACGCTGGCGTTGATGCTGGCGTTGAAGCGCGATTCCTTCTTCGTCTTGTCTACTGTCTGCTCGGCTTCCAGCACTTCCTGACGAAGCCCCAGAAATTCCGGATTGTTGGCTTGAGCGGCCAGCAAAGCCTCATCAACCGGTATGGTCAGCGCCCTCGGACGTCCCGGAAGCGACACCCTGATATCCGTGTTCTTCTCCATATTCAGGAAAGATGCCAACGAAAACATGGCGCGCTTCAAGGCACTGGCGGCATTCTGCAAAGTATTGCGGGCGTTCACCACGTCGAGTTTCAGCGTCAGCAGGTCGGCACGGCTGATGGCGGCTATTTTCAAGCGCTGCATGCCGATGCGGTAGAGGGTATCGGTGGAGACGGCATTGTCCTTGGCCAAGTCATATTCCGCCTGTGCCATGGCAAGCGCAAAGAAATAGGTAGTGGCCTGCTCGGATACTCGCTCTGCATTGTAAATATACTCCTTCTTCACCTTTTCGTACTTCAGCGGCTCAATCCTGCGTTCCCAACGGAAAGGATTGTAACCGACCAGACTCTGCGAGTAGCCCAAACGAACCGGAACACTGGTGAACTGGGTATACTTGTTTCCACCGAAGCTCCGCATATAGCCCAGCTCCGTATCCAGATAGAACGTACCGCCCGTCAAGTCGAAATTCTGTCTGACGGCAAGATTGCCGTATGCATAGAAGGATTGCTGGCTGCGATAGATGTCAAGGTCCTGTTCGGAGTCGTAACGCTTGGTGATATCGCGGTTGTACTGTGCCGGAGTCATGTTCAGCGTCAGGCTGGGAAGGCGGTTTGCCTTATAGGTGCGGTATTCCCAATAACCGGCCAGATACATGTTCTTGGTGCGGAAGGCTTCCAGCGAACTGTCATTCGCCAGGGCAATGGTCTGCTGCAAATCGAGCGTTATCCGCTGTTGGGCAAAAGCGGAAAGGGCTCCCAGACTGAACAAAAGTATAAGACTTAATTTCTTCATGCTCTTTCTTTTCTATAAATAAACCAATATATCAACGGGATGATGAACAGACTGACCAGTGTCCCCACGAACATCGCCCCAATCATCGCTATGGAAAGCGGCTTCTGCAGCTCCGAGCCCATGTCGAACGAGAACAGCAGCGGAACCATAGCGAAAATGGTGGTGAGCGATGTCATGATGATGGGCCGGAGCCTTCTGCGCCCCGCCTCGTGGATGGCCTCGAGCAACGGCATACCAGCCCTCCGTAATTCATTAATGGCATCCAGCTTCAAGATGGAGTCGTTGATGATGATACCGCACGTCACAATCAGTCCGATGGCAGACATCAGGTTCAGGGTATGCCCGCATATCCACAACAGAAGCAGGGCAAACGCCACATCTATCGGAATTTCCAGCAGCACGATGAGCGGCTGCACGAAGCTTTCGAACTGGGCGGCAAGAATGAAATACATCAGCAGGATAGAGATGAAAAGAATCACCACCAACTCGTCCAGCATCTGGCGGTTGGAGAAGAAACTGCCGGAGAAGGCCGTATCCCAGTCACCCGTGGCATCTGCCTCCCGCTTCACCTTTTCCATCAACTCCGGAGCATCGTCCACTTCATAGAAACGGAACGGTATATATTCACCGTTGCGTCCTGCCGTAATCGTTTTCAAATCCTCGGCCGGACGCACCTTTACCAGCTCCCGAAGCGGAATATACTCCACTTCGCCCTTACTGTCCGGACGGGTCTGTATCAATGTCTGCTGCAGCACCTCGTTCACTGTCCGCTCCTCGCCCACAATGCTGATAGGCAGGTATTGCTGGTAGGAATGGAGCATAGCTACGCTGTTCTCCTTGAATGCCGTCCGCAGCGTACGGTAAAGCTCGTCATACGAAACGTCATAGAGCAACAGCTTTTCCTGCAGGATGCTTATGTCAAGCTGGTTCTCGAAAGCGATACCTACGGGCGCTGTCCCCGTAAGCTCCGCAAACTGTTGTTCCAGTCCGCGCAATTCTTCCGCCGCCGGCGCCTTCTCCTTATTGCGGGCATAAAGTTCCGCCACCACATCGGCCTCCCCGGTCACGAAAAGCTTCTCGAACACGGTTTCGGGTGGAGAAAAGGAGACTGTCGCCAACGGATATTCCCGTGTCAGCCACTCGCCCGCCTGCTTCTGCAAGGGAGCAATCCCGTCAGGCGAGGAAGTCTTGAAATACAATTCTGCCTCCGAAGAAGAGAGAGCCTGCTCACGGTTCAGCAGATAGTCCTGCTGGCCTATGGCAGCCGTCTGTTCCACAGTCTTGTCCAACAACTGTCCGAACAGCACATTCACACGATGCCGGTTCTCGTCCACATGTATGTTTTCGTTCCATTCCACGTGGACTATCAGTTCATTCTGGTCTATCTGCGGCATACGCTCCTTGCCGACGGAATAGAACAGAAAGACACAAAGAGGTATAGAAACCACACAGAATACGCTACTTACCGTCTTGTGGGAAAATACCCAGTCGATGCCCGCATCATAAAAACGGTCCAGCGTATGTTCCTTCAACGGATTGTTGATGCGGATGCGGGAGAACCACGACCTGCCGCGCAACCCCGTCCGGTAGACCAGCATATAGAGGACCGGCAGCAGCATGATACCCGTGAAGTAGGAAACCAGCAGCCCCACCGTAACAGAGAATGCCTGGTCATAGAACAACGCCCCTGCAATGCCGCTCATGAATATCAGCGGCACAAATACGGCAATAGTGGTCAGCGACGAACTCAGCATGGGCGTAATCACCTCACTCGTTCCCGTCACGCAAGCCCGCCGCAACGAATAGCCCCGTTCGCGATACTGCGAAATGTTCTCCGTCACAATGATGCTGCTGTCAATCATCATACCCAACGCCAGGATTAATCCCGACAAAGAAATGATATTGAGTGACATCTTGAACAAGTAGAAGAACAGGAAGCAGATGACAATAGATACCACCATACTCAACCCGATGATGAACGGTGATTTGATGTCACCCAAGAAGAGTACCGCCACAATGCAGATGAACAGGAAACCCAACGACAAATTTTGCTGAAGATTGGAGATGGTATAGTCCAGCAACTCCGTCTGGTTACGGCTGATGCTAAAATCAATGTCGGGATATACTTTCTTGAAGTAGTCCATCGTGCTGTTGATGGCAAGCTTCATGTCTTCCATATTCTCGTCCGCCTGCTTGATGACGGCAAGGGTAACGGCACGCTTGCCATTGCTCATGGAGACACCTTTCTCCTTGGCAGGAACAATCTCTACCCGGCAGAAGTCTCCCAAGCGGATGATACGTCCTTCCTTTCGCAGCAGGATGCCCTTCACGTCCTCCTCTGTCCGCAGCAGGGTGGAGAACTTAATGTTGTATTCGTAGTAGCCGTCGCGCACGGTCATGCTGCCCGGCTCCACGTTGTTTTGCGCCAGCACGTTTTCTATGTCTTCAATGGAGAGCCCCAACACAGCAAGCTTATCCGGGTCGGGCACAATCTGTAACTGGCGTTCGACCAAACCCGTGACATCCACCATTGCCACTTCCGCCAACTGCTCGATGCGACGCTTTATGACATTTTCGGCAAACTCGCACAAATCAAGAAACGCGCGTTCGTCCACCTTGCCGTATGCACTGTCGCTTTTTAGGGTCAGATTGAGGTAGAAGACAGGAATGTCCGTCGCACTTGCCTTTATCACCTTCGGGCGTTCGGCATCCTTGGGCAGATAGTTCATGGCGGCGTCAATCTTCTCGTTCACTTCTATGAAGGCAAGGTCGGTATTCGTACCGAAGTCGAAGCCCAGGCGGATGATGCCTGCACCATCGCGCGTCTCGCTGTCCATGTCCTTCAGTTTCGCCACCTGGATGAGCTGCTGCCGCAGAGGTTTCACCACCGTATTCTCTAATTCACGCGCCGAGGTATTCTGCGCCGACACCTGCACTGTAATTTCCGGGATGGCAATATCGGGCAGCAAGGATACCGGCAAGGTGAAGTAAGTCACCAGCCCGACAATGAAGCATGCTGTAAATGCCATCAGTACGGCAATAGGCCGCTGTATCAAAAACTTTATCAATTGAACTATGAATTTTGAATTACCACTTATCACTCATTATCTATCAACCACCTTCACCGATGCTTCATGTGCCAGATTCACATTTCCCGTCACAATGACCGTATCGCCTTCTTTCAGGGCATCGTCGGCCATACTATAGCTTTCCGCATTCTCCAGACCGGTCTGCACATAGTTCCACTGCGCCTTTCCGTCTTTCAGGGTAAACACCACCTGCTTGCCCGAACGCAACACCACGGCACTCTTCGGGATTACAAGCTGTCCGCCCAGAGAGCGGTGCACGTTCACCCTCACGTTCATCCCACTGAACAGCCGTCCCTTGCCATTGACGGCAGCCTTCACCTTAACCATCCCCTTGTCATCCACCAGAGGATTGATTTGGGTGATGCGCCCCTCCTGCCTAAAGCCGGCATCCGAATAAGGGGTAACAATCACCTTGTCGCCACTCTTTATCAACGGCAGTTCGCTTTCCAGCACCGTGAAGTCCACCTCCATACCTTGAGTGCCGATAATGGAGCAGAAGGCTTCCGAGGTACTTGCCTCGTTGAACGGTTTGGAGAACAGGTTCGCCACTACCCCGTCAAAAGGCGCAACCAGCGTGGCGTGTTCCTCTTCATACGCGGCAAGCTCATACTGGGCGAGGCTCTGGTCGTAACCGCTCCTCACGCGGGCCAGCTTCATGATGTCAGCAGGTACTTTGGAGGCATCCCCCACCGGATAGCCTTGCCCTATCAATACATCCTGCAACTCAAGTTCCGCTTTTTCCAAGGCATCCTTGGCCTGCGCGGTCTTGTTCTTCAGGCGGAACTTATCCAGTTCGGCAAGTTTCTGCCCTTTGCGCACCGGGTCACCGTTCTTCACGTAGATGTGTGCCACTACACCGGTGGTCTCAAAACGCAAATCCGCCATGGCACCGGCGGTTACTTTTCCGTTGCTCACCAGTTCATGCTCAAAGGTCGCCCGCTTCAGGACTTTCACGGTCACTTCATTGCTTTCACTTGGCAGGACGGTTGCCACCCCTTCCTCGGACTCTTTTCCCTTTCCGGCATCGGAGCAGGCGGCAAGCAGGGCAACGGCCATGCATAGCAGGTATCGATAGTTCTGTGTCTTCATATTCATACTCAATTATAAATTGATAAAATTAATCGTTTCAAAAAAACGAACCGATATTTGCATGTGGACACTTTTTTCATAGCACTTTAGCAATTAGTTCGCTCATTATTAACACTTTCCGTTTTTATTCATCTTTTTTAATATGGACAAAAATAAGCTGAATCTTTTTTATTTCCTCCCTCATCTGTCGTATTGCCGTAGAATGCACTTTCGGCTCTTTCGTCAATACCATCCACTTCATTTTTTCAAACTTGTCCGGTTGCCTGAAGCTTGGTTCCGCATAAAGCTTCGCAAGCAGATAATAGGGATAAATACGTCCCGGCAAACGATGGGTGGAACGGATAAACCAGTCTTCCGCTGACAAGCAATCACCCATCTGCTGATAGTTCTTGCCTATCACATTCAGTATCATGGGGTCACAACTACGCTGTAAAGCTTCTTTCAAAATACGGTTGGATTTACTGAACTGCTGCTGCTTGTGCAATCCATGCCCATATTCGAACAAGAAAGATGCCCGGTCTCTCAACAGAGGATAAAGGCGCCCGTACTCTTTCTCTGCCGATTGATACGCACCTGCATTATACAGCACCCGCGCATTCATCCACTCCCGACAGGCCTGCTCCACTTGCAAGTCATTCTTCAGGCGAAAACCGCCAATGATGCCTACTGATACAGCCAGCCCCAACCATTGCCAACGGTCGGCACCGGACAAGCACGCCACAAGCAATCCTCCAAATGTAACGATAAATACCGGAAGTTGTAGCGGATAGGAGGAAAAAGAGAATATCATCAAAGAAAGAATAGCCCCACAGATACCATAACGTCCTTTACGGACTCCCCTATACAAACACAGCACGACCACAACCAATAGACATACCGCCAAAGGAATGCCCAGTTCGACCGCAGCCTGCAGATATTCATTGAATGCATATTCCGGACTTCCCGCCACACGTTCCTCCCACGGTTCATAATCACCTGCTGCAAAATAAGTTTCCTGCGCATTTCCATAGGCTGCTGCGAAATTATGAATCCCATATCCGGTCAACGGCTTTTCTGCAATGGCACGACAAGTTATCTTCCACATGAAAAGACGGCCACGTGCAGAATCGGGTTTCAAGACAAACAGTAAATAGCCCGCCAATAGCAAGACACAGAATCCACCGACCACTACCATCACCACACGCTGCCTTTGCTGCTGCCATAATAATCTGAACTTATCCGTCCAATCCATATGCCAAGCATATACACACAGACAGGAAACTCCTGCCGCCAACCATGCCGAACGGCTCATTCCTGCCGGAAGCACACAAAGGATAAGCAGCATCACACCACCAGCGACCATAGCTCCAACTTTATCCATCACCTTTTTCCATCCTTTCCCGTCATTCCGGTCAGAGCAGAGAATCTCCCCCCTCTTGGTCAGCCATTGATACAGACAGACCGGAAGTATCATGGCCAAATAGCCGGAATAAGGCCCCGGATTGAAGAAAGAACCTGTCAATACATACAAGGAATGGTTGGACACAGCATAACCATAAAGCTGCCTCAATCCCCAAACAGCCTCAATGCCCCCCAGCATTACCAATACCCACGAAACCGGTATAAAAAGAAAATACCTTTTTTCCATCATCAATCCAGCCATCAACAGACATCCTGCAACTACCAATGCACTTTTATCGAAATAGAGCCATTGCCCTATAACATCAGCTACAGGAAGTCCGGAAGAAACGTTACATGCCAAAGACAATAAAACTATACAAGCAATGTAGACCAAACTTCCAGTCAATAGATTACGTACATTATTCATTCTATCTATCAAATATTCAATAGTATTCTATAATTCACCAAAAGATTTGTTTCCCGTCTTTATATTCAAAAATCCGTTCATCTTTACCGGCTGTGTGATTCTTCAGATAAAATAAAGCACCTTGAAACCCTGAATAGACAATAGAATCTGACACAGCCATTTGCCGCCCGACAGAATTCCATTTTCCTCCACCCCAATAAAACAATTCATACAAATTACCTTTATAAATAAAATTCACCTCATTACGAGGAGTATACACCACCTTCTCCACACGATGGGGACTTCCAAAGTCCATCCCGGTCCATCCTCCATCCGGATGTATATAATCAAATGAAGTATCCGGATTACCGTCAAATGCGTTCAAATATTCATGTGTATTGTCTTCAAAACTTCCCGGAGTACCTATGATTTCCCCATATAGAGGTATGGTATCTTCCGTATTCTCATAAAAAGCCAGTTCCGAGATATTACAGAAACATCCGTCAGCACCCTTATAGCGCATATACCGATACGGTTTATCAGACTTCAACCGGGCCACAGTATATAGCCGATACGGAGCCTCCTTTATCAAAAGTAGAGTATCCTTCCACCCAAAGTCTGCCCGGTCGCTTCCTTCCACTACTCCCCCAATCATCCGGTCATTGAAAAGAACACTCAAAGTAAGATGGCACTTCCTATACAAGACCAATTCCTGCTTTTCAGCTTCCGGAACAATGAACCGTATCTTTCCGGTTTCACGCTCCAGAAGAAAAGGAGAAGATACTGCAGCGTATTCCTTTCCGTTCCAGGCAGCCAGCGTAAAGACCGCCCCGCCTCCCACATCCTCAAAACGAGCCTCCCCCTTCTTAAAGAAAGTATATCCTATAGGTTGCCATTGTAGTCTGTTGGCAAGGCACAAATACACCATATCCCCCTCACGAAACTGTCCGGAAAGCAAAGAATCCGGAAGAGCTACAGTCCAATTCCTGTTACCGGTATAAAGTGCAGTGACATCGCGGAAGAACGGACGTCGGAATGCCGGGTAAACATCGGAATATTTCCCCAGTTTCCGTACCGCCTCCTTATCAATACTATAGGTTGCCCGGTACATTTTTCCCCTCGAAATGCTATATTCTTCCGCTTTGCTCCATACTTCTTCATAAGGAAGATTTGCAATGTATGTCTTTCCTTCCTTATCCAAAACAAAATTCCAGAAATGAGAGGCATTGTTGTCTCCCAATACCATCACCCTATCTACTCCGCACGGAATGCCCAATGCCCGCAACACATATATCATGGCATCCGTAAACTCTCGGCAACTGCCCGTATGCCATTTCAGTACATCCGGTCCCAAATGAGGCCCCACCGGAAAAAGAGCCGTATTCCGGTAGTTCGCTTTCCGCAACGTATCCATCAACAACTGGGCGGCAACCTTAGGATTATCAGCCTCATCTGTCTTCCTGAATTCATCCAAAATCGGGCTATAGCACTCATAAATTTCTTTGCGCCAGAGAGAAAGCGGCTCATCCCCTATTCTATAAGGCAATATATATTCGCAGAAAGTATCAAAATCAACATGCTTTCCCCAAGGTTGCTCCCGCCAGACTTTGAATGCCCATTCTATATGATTGACCAAAAAAGCGGAATCCACCGTCATAATGTCCCTCTTATAAGTCAATTGATTTATAGAAAATTCTCCATCTGCTCTTTTCAAGGAATCAATCAACTCTTGCACATGCCTGGAATAAGGAAATGAAACGTATTCACTGAAATACTTCCTGTAATTCTCCAAGGCCTTTCCCTCGTAAGCACCATGAAAAGGCATATTCTCTATCAGAAAACAAGCAGCACGATATTTGTCACCGTCCTCTTCCTTGTAACGGTCCAGTACCTTTTGCAACTCCGCACGGTTATCACCGGCAAGATTCAAAGCTGTGTCCAACCACTGATTTTCCGAAGAACAAGCCATAAACAGACCTGCTGTAAACCATACCCATACACACCAATGTTTCATATCACTATTCCATTTTTTTCTATTCCAATCTGAAAGACAATCCAATCAATCCTTACAATCCGATACAAATACCTGCTTACCATCTTCCATATGAAATATCAGTTCTTCTTCTCCACGGGTACTGTCATGCAAATAGAGCAAAGCTCCCGATGGTATCCCGTCATATGGCAGAAAAGGTTTTTCTGCCATTTTCTTCCCCAATGAGTTCCAACAGCCCTCTCCCCAATAGAAGAGTTCATAACAATCCCCTATCCTGACAAAGTTATCATCGTTACGGGGCATATACATAAAATTGTCTATAGTAACAACCTTTCCAAAATCCACCGTTACACTTGCACCGGGTTTTGATGAAATGAAATACGACAACGGTTCATTATCATAGACCTGATAGGCAAAAGTATTTGCTGTGGCTGGAGCATCTCCCCAACTGTCTATAGGGACAATCTCTTCCTCTCCTTTATAAAAATGCATTTCGGCAACTTCCGCATATCCCTCTGCCGAAGAACAAAAACGGGCATAGCGACCCCTTACCGGTTTCTCAAGAATAACGTGATTATAATTGATACCGGGCGTATCTTTCACAGTACACAACAACTCCGCATTTTTAAAATCCTTATCACAAGCCGCCTCAAAATGCCCGTCTTTTATCCCTCCCATATAGTTCCTGATACGTTCCGAAAGAGGGTATTTCCGATACAATTCAGCAGAATAGCACTTGGAGGTATCTGCAACATAAGGATGTATATCCTTGCCATCAAAATAAAAAGGATTTCCAATAGGGCGATACTGCCCGTTTGCGAATGCCAACAATATATAAACCTGCCTCGAAGCCAAATTCCTGAAAAGCGCTTTTCCACTTTCTACCTTAGTAAAATCTATTCCCCGCCACCCATAAGCACTGAACAACCCCACATAAACATAATTCCCGTCCATCCCTTCTACCGGCAGTTCCAGATTCGAATCAAAATAATTATCCGACACTTTTCTTGCAAACACATCCTTAAAAGCAGCCGGTACGGACCGGTTCCGCATAAAATCGCCATCCATGTCCCATTGTCTGCCAAAACACCGGCGGTAAACCACGCTCGGGCGCCGACTGTCAATATAGAAACTTCCCCGTTCCGGCTTCCGGGAAGGGAAAGTAAAAGGAAGGCAGACACCCGTTACATCCCTCACCACATTCCACACATGCCCTTTCCGTGTTTCCGCATTGAAAGTATAGAAATCATAGGCTACCGGGACGCCGATGGCCCGCATCACATAAATCATAAAATCACAAGCATCCTGACACTTGCCGATACGATTATGCAGCAGGTACTCTCCTCCCAAATGCGGATAGTTAAAGACCCATGTAAACCGGTAAGGGTCTTCCTTCTGCAAATACTCCCAAACTACGCTAATCGCCTCCACTACATCGATACCCGTATAAACCTCGTCCAGCAAAAAGGAATAACGGTCATGGTATATCTGCCGCCAGTTGTCCGGAGTCTCATTTCCGATACGATAGGGAAGCAGCCATTCACAGAAATCTGCAAAAGAAAGGGAAGCATTCCACGGACGCTTTTTCCAACCATCAAAAGCCAAATCAATGTTATTTATCAAGAATTCAGCCCTTATATTCAGTACATCCGGTTTTCTCTGCAATCCGGAAGGGGTATAATAATCCCAATCCGGTACGGCAGTATCCTTCAGCATCACCCCATAAGCATCTGCCGAAGCCAGCACTGTTTTCAAAGAATCCAGTTCTTCACCTTCAAGGGCATAGTGATAAGGCATATTTTCTATCAAGAAACAAGCGGCTTTATATTTTTCAGGCTCATCTTTATAATGTTCCAGTACCTTTTCCAGTTCGCCTTTGTTGGTTGCAGCACACTCCAGTGCGTACTCCAATCTGCCGGAAGCATTGCAAGCCTCCAATATCCCGGCAATCAATAATATCCAGAGCAATTTAAACAGAACTTTCATCTTAGTCTATTCTTTTAAAGATACGTTTCCATCTCATTTTTCCAGTATTCGGGCTGACGGACTTCCATACCAGCCATGCCCTTCCCACTATAAATGGTTCCGGCAGTAATCCCCAGTAGCGGGAATCTTTTGAATTCACCATCTTGTCACCCGAAACGAAATAATAGTTCTCACAGAAGCGGTAATTGTGTATCACACTGTCCCCCAGCAGAACCGAATCTCCATGCAATGTCAGTTTCTTTTTCTGTTCCCACTCTATCACGTTCCGATACAGCAACCGTGTTTCCGGATTCATTCCTACCACGCTGCCTTTGGCCGGTATATAAAGAGGCCCAAACTCGCTGATAGTCCACCCATTACAGCCACCATCGGGAAAGCTCTTAAGAACAAGGCCCCGCTCCTCCGTCATTCCCGAAGATATCAATTCATCCAATTCCTCCTGCGCCTGCACATTTCCTGCGATACCATCAAATCCGGACACACGATAATGCGTATTCCTTATCTCCAACGTATCCCCCGGCATGGCGATACAGCGCTTCACGTAATACAACATCACGTCCAGCGCAATGCTGTCCCACCTGCCCGGATAAGGAAAATTGAACACCAACACATCATTCCGCTGATAATTTCTCCATCCGGACATACGTTGTATCTTCACCTCCTTTTTCTCCACGGCATCAAGCACATTGAATAGGCGTGCTCCACCCGAACATTTATCCACCAGAATACAATCACCCGCCAGCAACGACGGTTCCATCGAGTCCGACGGTATCTTGAAGGAGGTCACCACAAACACCTGCAATACTATCAGTATCACAACAAGCAGGCACAGACAGAATAATACGTTTGTTATTCCATTCAACCATTTTTTCAATTGCAGCCGCTCCTTCATCCCATCAATCAGTTATTTTGCATCCCCGCTAATCTTCAATACCAACGGAGAAGTTTCTGCATTGCAATATACCGTTATCGTCTTGTCGAAGTGCTCCGGATGTTCGGCTTTATAAACCACTTCCAAAGCTATTTCCTTACCCGGTAATGCCGGTTCCTTTGAATAAGCTACGGTAGTACAACCACAAGAAGTGGCAACATCTTGTATAACCAATGGTTTGTCACCCACATTCTTCAATATAAAAGTTGCTTTTTGTTCCTCCTGCCAATCAAAACGACCCAGCGAAACAGATATATTGCTGGCATCCACTTCTGTTTTTATCACTTTACTTTCATCTCTTCGTTCTATCTTCTCACCTTTAATAATCTTCAGATAGAGTTCTTTCACTTTAGGATTATAAATTGGATTACCAATAGCAATAACCCTATTATTTCTATCTAACAAAAAAGTTTGAAAATTCATATTAGAAGGAAATTTATTCAATTTATTAAACTTATTATTTTTATCTATATATACCGAATGATTAAACCGTTCTCTCTTTAACAAAAGCCGTATTTCATTAAGCTTATATGGCTGAAAAACAAACTGAATATGCACAGTATTCGGAAATATAGAATCAACATTTACTGCAAAATCTTGCCATTGTGATAAACCCAATTTACAACTCATACAACCTATCGAATCTATATAGGTTATTATCTTATACATACATATGGAATCTGCATTCAAAGTATCTCGACCTTGCATAAAAAAATGCA
>ERZ650307.665-NODE-665-length-19581-cov-5.349432_pt1 | contig 19581 bp, 21 predicted proteins | sample MGYA00376243_ERZ650307 | MGnify/ENA primary metagenome ERZ650307 (study PRJEB26733, sample SAMN07839242) | wastewater metagenome | biome: urban; feature: artificial channel; material: waste water | place: USA: North Carolina | collected 2016-03-31 ... | reverse complement strand
CTGCATACTTTTGATACATGGTCAAAAGGTCTCCAGCAAAGAGGGCGGCTTCATCACCACCTGCGGCACCACGGATTTCCAAGATGATATTTTTGTCATCGTTAGGGTCTTTTGGTAAAAGAAGAATTTTGAGCTTTTCTTCGTAAGCCTCTTTATCAGCTTTAGCTTGTTTAAGTTCTTCCTTAGCCATTTCCTCCAGGTCAGCATCCCCAGAAGATTCCTTAATCATCTCTTCTGCATCGATAATATTTTGAAGTACAGTCTTATATTCACGGTAAGCTGTAACCGTATCACGAGTTGCAGATTCTTCCTTAGATAACTCCATAAAACGCTTGGTATCGCTGACTACATCTGGGTCAGACAACAATTCACCAAGTTCCTCATAGCGGTCTTCCACCGCCTGTAATTGATCGTAGATGTTCATAATTTTAAGATATTAAGGGCGTTAAACGAACAAAGCAAAAATAGGGTTTTGACGAAGGGCGAAAGCGTCCTAGAAAAAACTATCTTTTTTGCACAGTTCGTAGCCCGTATTAGATTCCTTTCTGTAATATGTAGGTCATGAAACAGGCACAGTTCGTAGCCCGTATTCAGTTTTTTCTAAAAATTGTTTGGAATGAAACTCACGCTAAAATTTCTTTTACGTACATTCAGTCCATTAACTAAATGATTATTTTATTTCTGGTGAAAAATAATGTTTGCGACAGACAGGAATGTAGGTTTCATTGCCGCCAATTTGGATTTGTTCTCCTTCATAAGTAGGTTTTCCATCCTGCATTCTCAAAACCATTGTCGCTTTTTTAGAACAATATTGGCAGATTGTTTTGATTTCATCTAATTTATCAGCCAATAAGAGCAAATGTTGGGAACCTTCAAACAGTTCATTTCGAAAATCATTTTTAAGACCGAAAGCCATAACAGGTACATCCAGTTCATCTACAACACGCGCAAGAGCATATACATGATGACGTCGAAGAAATTGAGCTTCATCAATCAGAACACAATAAGGTCGGGGTTCCATTTTTTCGATAAAAGCAAAAATATCCATCTCATCGTCAATAGCTACTGCTTCACGTCGCATGCCAATTCGACTGGATACAACACCAAATGCATCACGGGTATCAAGCGCAGATGTCATGATAACAACAGGTTTTCCTTGTTCTTCATAGTTGTGGGCAACCTTGAGAATTTCAATAGTCTTACCTGAGTTCATTGTCCCATATTTATAATATAATTGAGCCACTTTTCTCATTCCAATCTTAAAATTTCACTCCTTTCATTCTATCATAAATTGGAATTTATGGGAAATAGAAAAACAAGCTCAACCGAGCTTGTCTAATCCATGAATACTACCTAATTTTTACTTTGAAAAAATCTTACTCACATCCAACTCCATCCCCATCACGGTCTAAGTGACTCCCGTAACCTGGATCTCCACGATAAATTGGATCTGCTCCAGCATTCCGTACTGCGGTACAATTTTTATAATAGACACTTCCAGATTGTGTTCCAGCGAACTGCTGTATTTGACTTTGTGCTTGTGCCTGTGATTCTAGTATTCTTTGCGCTTCTGCTACTTTTTGGGCTTAGGCAGCAAGCCGAGCTTCCTCTTCCTTGCGAGCCTTCTCAGCGATTGCTTTTTCTGCATTCCAATATTTTATGATTACCTTACTGTTTTTTGTTATTACTTTATCGTTAATGCTATTAAAATCTTTCCCATCAATTTCAACTGCAATCATTTGCCCATTTTTAGAAATATCATTTGTTTCAGTTGCTTGTTCAGAAACCTGTGAAAAACCACCATCTGTAAATAATTTCTTTGTATCAAAGACTGTCGTAGTTGAAATAGCATTTGGTAGTTCTGCAAAACTAGAAAAATCAGAGTAAGTCACTGTGATAGGGACATTTTTCTTAACCACTATTTCTTGTTTTGTATCTAGCTTTAATTCCTTTCCATCTAACATGATTGACTGGATCTTCTCGTGCATGGTTTTATCTTTATCAGCTTTCGGTGTTAGGGTTATATTAACAAATCCTGCTGATTTTAACTGTTTTTCAATTTCTGATTTACTAGATCCTTTTGACATATTTTCAGGTATTTTTACATTGTCATTGCTCACATCAAAGTATGTTAAAGTGACTGGTAAACTCTTTGAATAAAAATAGCCAAGCTGATAGTCATATGAGCCAATCTTGATACTATCCACAATATCTTTCTTTTTTTCGTTTCCTTCAGCAACCAATAATATTGGTGTTAATGTGATATTTTCAAATCCTAATTGAATAAATTCTTTTTCAACATCCTTTATATTACCATTTTCAGTAAGCTGAGGTTCCATAGCATCTTTCATAGCACTATGGTAGGTAATTTCAATCGGAGTATCTTTTGCTACACTTCCTTCTTTCCATTACTCGCCATCGACTGATACGGTTTCAACAAAAGTTATTTCAGAAACTTTTCCATACTCTAAATCGCTTATCTTCACAGTTTGAACATTTCCAAAACCAGCATCATTAAATTCTTGCAAAACAGTTTCAATATTTTTTTCAAAAATCTGTTCTTTAGCTGGAAGTTTGGCAGTTGTAAGATATGATACCGCTAAGGCTGTTACGACAACACCACCTAAAATGGCACCTGTTTTACGATTAAAAAATTTGCGTTTTTTATTCGTTAAAAAATCAATATTTGCTTGTAAATTTTTTCTCTTAAACATACTTCTTCTCCTTGAACACTCCTAATAATATTATATCAAATTAGCAAACTTATTTACAATAATTTGTAGAAATATCTTTGGAGAATCCTAAAAACTATGGTACAATAAACGAAAAATAAAGGAGGAAATATATGCCATTTGTACGTATTGATTTGTTTGAAGGACGCACAGAAGAACAAAAGATTGCTCTTGCACGTGAAGTAACTGAGGTTGTATCTCGTAATACCAACGCACCCAAAGAAGCCATACATGTTTTCATCAATGATATGCCTGAAGGGACTTACTACCCACAAGGTGAAATGAAACGAAAATAAGAGAAAACACTCTTGCAACAAAATGCAGGAGTGTTTCTTTATATCAAGATTATTTCTTATCGTCTTCATCCATACTGAGAACACTGAGGAAGGCTTCTTGTGGAACTTCGACAGAGCCGATGGCTTTCATCCGTTTTTTACCGGCTTTTTGTTTTTCTAGGAGTTTGCGTTTACGGGAAACGTCACCACCATAACACTTGGCCAAAACGTTCTTCCGAAGAGCCTTGATGTCGCTACGGGCAACGATTTTTTGACCGATTGCAGCTTGGATTGGCACTTCAAACTGTTGACGAGGGATGATTTTCTTGAGTTTGTCCACGATGATTTTCCCACGTTCGTAAGCAAATTCCTTGTGGACGATAAAGCTGAGGGCATCTACTTTGTCACCGTTCAAGAGAATATCCATTTTCACTAACTTAGATGAACGATATTCAGAAATTTCATAGTCAAAGCTAGCGTATCCACGAGTAGATGACTTGAGTTTATCAAAGAAATCAAAGACAATCTCCGCAAGTGGAATTTGGTAGATAACATTGACACGATTATCATCGATATAATCCATTGTCACAAAGTCACCACGTTTGCGTTGGGCCAATTCCATGACCGCACCGACATATTCCTGTGGCACCATGATTTGTGCCTTAACATAAGGTTCCTCAATACTTGCAATTTTTGTAGGATCTGGGAATTCTGAGGGGTTGGCTACATCAATCGTTTCACCGTCCGTCATGTTAATATGGTAAACTACCGACGGTGCTGTCATGATGAGGTCAATGTTAAATTCACGCTCTATCCGTTCTTGAATAACATCCATGTGCAAGAGACCTAAGAAGCCACAACGGAAACCAAAGCCGAGGGCCTGCGATGTTTCAGGTTCGAACTGCAAGCTGGCATCGTTGAGCTGGAGCTTTTCCAGGGCTTCACGGAGGTCATTATACTTGTTGGAGTCAATTGGATAGATTCCAGCGAAGACCATTGGGTTCATCTGCTTGTAGCCTGCTAGTGGTTCGCTAGCTGGATTTTCCGCTAAGGTCACCGTATCACCGACACGGGTATCTGCCACGGTCTTGATAGAAGCTGCGATATAACCAACATCTCCAACTGCTAGGAAGTCACGGCCAATAGCTTTTGGTGCAAAAATTCCGACTTCCGTAACATCGAAGGTCTTGCCATTGCTCATCATTTGGATGGTATCACCAGGCTTTACAAACCCATTAACAATACGGACTTGGAGGATGACCCCGCGATAGGGATCATAGACAGAGTCAAAAATTAAGGCCTGCAATGGGGCTTCAACATCACCTGTTGGAGCGGGAACTTTCTCTACGATTTGTTCAAGAATCTCCTCAATACCAATTCCTGATTTAGCTGAAGCCGGAACCGCTTCCGAAGCGTCCAAACCAATGACATCTTCAATTTCTTGACGAACACGCTCAGGATCTGCAGCTGGTAGATCAATCTTATTAATGACTGGCAAGATTTCAAGATCATTATCCAGAGCCAAATAAACATTTGCAAGTGTTTGTGCTTCAATGCCTTGGGCTGCATCAACTACCAGAATTGCTCCTTCACAGGCAGCAAGCGAACGAGAAACTTCATAGGTAAAGTCAACGTGTCCTGGAGTGTCTATCAAATGGAAGATATAGGTTTCTCCATCTTTGGCAGTATAGTTAAGCTCAATAGCATTTAGCTTAATGGTTATGCCACGTTCACGCTCCAAATCCATGCTATCTAACAATTGAGCCTGCATTTCACGACTAGAAACTGTTTCTGTCTTTTCGAGTATGCGGTCAGCCAAGGTTGATTTGCCATGGTCAATGTGGGCAATAATGGAGAAATTACGGATTTTCTCCTGTCGTTTTTTTAATTCTTCTAAATTCATGTTTCATCCTTTACAAGGGTATAATACTCTTCATTATATCAGATTTGGCTAGAACTTTCCATAAGAAAAACACCTAGAAATATAGGTGCCTACTCTGCTATTGTCCTAACCATAAAGAAATTTCACGTTCAGCTGCTTCTGAGCAATCTGATCCATGTACAATATTCTCTACCATTCCGCCAACTGGTGCCGTTGCAAAATCCCCACGAATAGTTCCTGGAAGTGCATTGACCGGATTAGTAGCACCCATCATATCTCTCCATGATTTGATCACTTCTGGACCTTCCAAAATCCCAGCAATGACAGGACCACTAGTCATATATTGAACCAATTGCGGAAAGAAAGGTTTGTCAGTCAAATGATCATAATGTTGCGCAATTAATGCTTCTGTTGCGGTCAGCATCTTCAAATCACGAATCTTGAATCCTCTACGCTCAATACGTGTAAGAATTTGTCCTACCAATCCTCGCTCAAGAGCATCCGGTTTGATAATGAAGAATGTACGTTCCATGGCTTTTCTCCTGTCTATAAATTAGATATTTTTCAAGATTGCATCCCAAGCCTGATCATAGCCATGACGAGTTTCAGAAGAAAACACAACAAATTGATCCTTCATATCAAAGTCCAACTTTTTCTTGATCATTGATTCGTGTTTGTTCCACTTGCCACGCGGTATTTTATCAGCCTTCGTTGCCACAATAATAACAGGAATGTCATAATATTTCAAGAAATCATACATCTGAACGTCATCAGCTGAAGGCTCATGACGCATATCCACTAAGCTAACAACAACCCGTAAATTCTCTCTTGTTGTCAAATATTCTTCAATCATTTTGCCCCACTTGGCACGCTCCGTTTTTGAAACTTTTGCATAACCATAACCTGGAACATCCACAAAACGAATTTTATCATCTATGTTATAAAAATTAAGTTGTTGAGTTTTTCCAGGCTTTCCTGATGTACGAGCAAGATTTTTTCTACCTAAGAGGGTATTAATAAAGGAAGACTTCCCAACGTTTGATCGTCCAGCAAGGGCGATTTCCGGAAGGTCGTCTTCTGGATATTGGGCTTTCGAAACCGCACTAAGCAGAATTTCAGCATTATGTGTATTGATTTCCATTTTGTACCTTTCATAAAGAAGGGGAGAAAGTCAAAACCTATCACCCCTTATTGTACTTATTTAAGCAGTTTCTAGCAAAGGTTTTTCCTTACCATCTACTGCATCTTTTGTAACACGAACACGTTTTACATTCTCTTGACTAGGAACTTCAAACATCACATCCATCATGGTTTCTTCAATAATCGAACGAAGTCCCCGTGCACCTGTTTTCCGTTCAATAGCCTTTTTGGCAATTTCCTCCAAGGCATCCTGGTCAAATTCTAACTCCACATTATCGTAGGATAAAAGAGTTTGGTACTGTTTTACCAAAGCATTCTTCGGCTCAGTCAAAATACGAATCAAATCCTCTGTCGTTAATTGATCTAAGGCTGCCAAAACAGGTAATCGTCCAATCAACTCAGGAATAATACCAAATTTTTGAATATCATCAGCAATGATATGTTGCATGTATGATTCTTTTTCATCAATAGCACGATTGTTTTGACCAAAACCAATGATTTTCTCTCCTAATCGTTGCTTAACAATTTCCTCGATACCATCAAACGCACCGCCAACGATGAAAAGAATGTTTTTCGTATCGACTTGAATCATTTCTTGATTAGGGTGTTTTCGTCCACCTTGTGGAGGTACACTAGCAACGGTTCCTTCAATAATTTTTAAGAGAGCTTGTTGGACACCTTCACCCGAGACGTCACGGGTAATGGACACATTTTCACCTTTTTTGGCAATTTTATCAATTTCATCCACATAGATGATACCCCTTTCAGCACGGTCAATGTTAAAATCTGCTGCCTGCAATAATTTAAGTAAAATATTTTCAACATCTTCACCCACATAACCAGCCTCAGTAAGAGCGGTCGCATCAGCAATAGCAAACGGGACATTCAAACTTTTAGCCAAGGTCTGAGCTAGGAAGGTTTTTCCTGAACCAGTCGGGCCAATCATCAAGATGTTAGATTTTTGCAAATCAACATCATTTTCATCGCGACTATCTTGGAAATTAATACGTTTGTAGTGATTATAAACAGCCACTGCCAATGCACGTTTAGCACGATCTTGTCCAATGACATAATTGTTTAAAATATTGAGTAATTCTTGTGGCTTTGGTGTGTCTGCCAAATCTGTCAGTACTTCTTCAGCCAATTCTTCACGAATGATTTCTTGAGCTAACTCAACACACTCATTACAAATGAAAACATTATTTCCTGCAATAATTTTTTTAACTTCTTCTTGGTTTTTACCACAAAATGAGCAATAGATAAGCTCTTGTGTATGCTTGACAGCCATGTGTTTCCTCTTTCATATATCTTATCTGAATAAAAAGCCATAAATTGCATGAATACTATTAACCAAATTGGTAAAAGCATTCAGTAAAAATAAAATAGCCAGACCAAAACGTTTCTTTCTAAAGGCTTGAACAGCACAAAGAACGCATATACCGCAGAGAAACGCTGTAAATAAACCGAATAAACTTCTCTCCATGCCTAACTTTCTCTTCTTTCGTAGGTTTTTATAGTAAAATCAAATGGATTTTCCTCATCTTTTAATCGGAGTGTTTTCTTCTGCAGGCAAAATTGTTCCATCGGAAAATCTTTCGGAAAGAAAGTATCTCCATCAAATTGACCATGAATATCTGTCACAATCAATTGGTCGATATATGCCGCAAATGCCATAAAAATCTGACTCCCACCAATTACAAATAAAGTCTGCTCTTGATGTGCATACCAATCCAACACTTCCTCCACACTATGAACAACTGTAACCCGATCATTTTCGGCTACATATGATTGATCCTTTGTCAAAACGATAGTGTGACGATTAGGAAGTGCACGCTTGCCCATACCATCAAAAGTTATACGTCCCATCACCATCGTGTGACCAGTTGTCGTTTCTTTAAAATGAGCTAAGTCAGCGGGCAAGGACCAAGGTAGTTTATCGCCTTTTCCAATCAATCCATTTTCATCTTGAGCCCAAATAGCAACAATCTTTTTTGTCATTTTCTCTCACTTTCCGTCCTATCATTCTATCAAAAATTCACAAAAAATGCACTTTCCAAGTAGGTCTAGTGCAAATTTTTATAGCTCAAAAATGTAGCAGTACTCAAAGAATACTTGGAGAGTGAAACAGTCTGAGTATAGACTGTTTCAGCCCGAGTCTAAAAATAAAGAAGCGAGGTAAAAGATCGAAGTCTTCACTGCTAATCCAGTTAAATTGCTAAATCGAATTTTAACTGCGGTTTAACTGGATTGTAGTCCACCAACTCAAAATCTTCTGCTTTAATATCAAAAAAATTTGTTCCGTCTGGGACGTTGAGCACTAAACGAGGCTCAACTTCTGAAGGAGTCCGACGTAGCAATTCTTCAGCTTGTTCAAACTGGTTGTCATAGACATGAAGATTGTTGATGAAATAGAAAAACTTCCCAACCTTCCAGCCGAAATGTTTAGCAATCATCATCTGAAGGGCTACATACTGCATCGCATTGATATGATGGGCAACCAACATATCATTTGAGCGTTGAGTAAGGGTTGCATCCAGATAAATGTCCCCATCCACTCGTCGAACGTCAAACATGGTCTGAAAGGCACATGGCAACAGACCTGCAGATTGGTCAAAAGCCTCATAGTCCCATAACGAAATGACATTGCGGCGATTCCAAGGATTTTCTTCCAATTGTTTGAGAATCTTGGAAATGATGTCATGCTTCTTAACAATAGCACCATAGCGTTCGCCAATAGTGCCGGTTCCTTCCACTTCCCAGTCATTCCAATACTGGACACCGTACTTTTCTTGTAAAACAGACAAGTCATTGGTCTGGTCTTGGTAAATCCAGAGAATTTCTTTAATGGATGACTTGATTGGGATCGGTCTTAATGTAGTAATAGGGAACTCGTCCTTGGCCAAGTCATACTCTGCAAAGGAACCAGTAATGTATTTGGAATTCGCTACATTTCCATCCTTGTAACGGGGGCGAGCATTTTCTGAAAAAACGCCCTCTTCCATAATCTTACGAATGTTTTCTTTAAAAATACTATCTGCTTTTGTCATAGTTTTAGTATAGCAAATCTTAGCAAAAAACTCCAGTTTTGAACAGGAGTCCTCATTTATACAGCAAGGGGTAGAGATCGAGCTGAAATAGACCAGAAAGGGCAGTTACTAGACTGAACAATATAAAATACAAAACAACCAAGACGGTACTCAATAATATCTTGCGAATATTTTTAGTGTAAATAGCCGTTGGTAAACTGGCTAGACCGAAAAAGGAAATGATGAAAAATGTTAGTTTGAAATTCACATTTACAATGTCAAACCATTGACCTATTGGTAAAAATAGCATGACAATGAGAAATGCTGCAACGCTGTACAAGCCTAAATTTAACCGTTTTAATAGTGTCACACTCATAAGAAAATCCTTCTAGGGACCAAATATAAAGTAGCCAATACCGAATATCAAAGGAAATGAGATAATTAAAGAGATACTGATTAAACAAGTCCACAATTTTTACAGTAGATAGATAGTATAAGAATTAGAGTACCCAGCAGAGGGAAATCAACATGGTTGCTACGTTTCCCCAGCTAGACGGGAATAACCAGTCTCGAATCCAGTTATCAAGGAAAAAGACAGATAACAAAATCAATAAACCAAGAATAGTCAGATAGTTGATTATTTTAGACATGTTTACCTGTTTCATAAGGTGACACTCCTTTCTCTTTACACTTTCATTGTACACTTAAATACTACATTTTTTAATATATGTATATAAGGAAATTGTCACAGCGGATTAAAAAAAAGCAGAGTTTCCCCTGCTTCTGACAATTATTTTAATACAAGTGATGCTGCGCCTAATACACCTGCATCATTGCCACGCGTTGCCCAGACGATTTGTGTACTTTCCTTAATTTGTGGGAAGCTATTGTCGGCAAATACATTACGAACACCATCTAATAGGAATTCACCTGCAGCTGAAACACCACCACCAAGAACAATGTAGGCTGGATTTAAAACTGCTGCAATATTTGCACAAGCAACACCAAGGTAATTTGAAAAATGACGGTAAACAATTAGTGCCAAATCGTCACCTTCTTTAGCTAAGTCGAACACATCTTTTGCAGTAACTTCTTCTCCATCGTCAATCAATTGTTTCAGTTTGGCATCACCTGCGTATTCTTCAGCATAACGGCGTGTCAAATTCACAATACCTGTTGCTGAAGCAACAGTTTCCAAACAACCTTTTTTACCACAAGTACATGCAAATGGTGCATCAAAGTCAACTGTGATATGGCCCAATTCACCACCAGCACCTTTGACTCCACGAATCAAGTTTCCTGCAGCAATGACACCGCCACCGACACCTGTACCAAGAGTCATGAAGACAACATTCGGATTGTTATTTCCTGCACCAACCCATTGTTCACCAAGAGCCGCTACGTTGGCATCATTATCGATGAAAAAAGGTAAGCCGAGGGCAGATTCAAACTGATCTTTAACCAATTGTAAGGTTTTCCAATTGAGGTTATAGGCACCGATAACAGTACCAGCTTCGCTATCAACGACACCTGGAGACCCCATGCCAATACCAAGAAAATCTTCTTTCGTTAAACCATATGTTTCAAAACGATGTTTGATGCTGTCAATGATATCAGGAACAATATGGCTTCCCTCATCTAAAATATTTGTTTTGATAGACCATTTTTCTTGAATTTCACCTTCGGTAGTCAAAATCGCTAATTTAACAGAAGTTCCCCCAAGGTCAATTCCGATGATTTTTTTAGACATAAGATACTCCTAAAATCTTTTTTTTACAATTATACCACAATGCAAACATTTGCGTAAAGCCTTTTCATGGATAAAATAATCCTTTGTTCAAGATTATCATTTCTATGCAATAGCTTTTATTCCAAAGAACCGTATTTAAAATATTCTAAAAATAAGAAGCCCTATCGAAAAAGATAGAGCAAGATAATAAATTGAATATGCAAAATAAATCGACCCACGGAAAATAGCATCACAGTCGCAAATTGACTGCCTTCTTTGGTACCATTATATAAAAATAAGGTCGAGATAAAGGTAAATCCTAATGCAAACCCGAGCATTTGCAAATCATGATAGGATTGAGCATAAAAATAAAGGGTTATGGCTAGTAATATCATAGACAAGACTGTCAAAACAAGTCTGAGTCCATTCATCCTTCTTGTTTTAAAATAACTAAATAAGGCTGAAACCAACGTAACTAGCAGATAAATGACCATATAGGAAATGACAAGAATTTTCATCTAGCCCTCCAATTCACTTAAGTATTCATAACGCTCATATTTTTCCAATAGAGAATTATTTTTCTCTTCCAACTCCTTTTGCAAGTCGGACAACTTTGTAAAATCACTTCCGCAAGTGAGCATTTCCGATTCAATCACCTGAATTCGATCTTCTAAACTAGTGATTTCATCTTCAATACTTGCCCATTCCTGCTTCTCAAAATAGGACATCCGCTTCTTGCTTGCCTTGACCTTTTCTGTTTTTTCCTTTGGCATTTCTAGCGAAATAGCAGAGCTGGAAGCTAGAAAGGCCTTCTCATCCAAATAGTCTGTGTAGTTGCCAAAGAAGGTCTCGATACCGCTATCTTCGAATGCCAAAATTTTATTTGCTACCTTATCTAGGAAATACCGATCATGGCTAACGATAATCACTGGACCAGAAAAACCTTGTAAGAAATGTTCGAGTACTGTCAAGGTTGCAATATCCAAATCATTTGTTGGCTCATCTAAGAGAAGTACATTTGGTCGTTGCAAAAGAATTTTGAGTAAATAAAGCCGCTTCTTCTCCCCGCCTGACAACTTTTGGATCAGCGTGCCATGCATATTCCGCGGAAAGAGAAATTGTTCTAGTAGCTCCGCAATTGAGACCATGCCAGAACTTGTCTTAGCTTCATCAGCCACTTCTTGCAAGAAATTGATAACACGCTTGCTTTCATCTAATCCTTTGATGGTTTGCGAGAAATAGCCGATTCGGATAGTTTCCCCAATGTCCACTTTTCCGCTATCTGCTTGTAACTCACCAGCAATCAGATTCAAAAGGGTGGATTTTCCTTTACCATTTTCTCCGACAATCCCAATGCGATCCTTATTTTGAATGAGTAAATTAAAGTCTGATAAAATGGGCTTATCTGGATACGAAAAGCTGACGTGATCAAACTTGATGACTTTTTTACCAATACGTGAGGTTTCAAAATTTATTTCCAGCTCACTGTCATCTATTGACTGAGCTAAATCACCCTTTAGGTCATGAAAACGATTGATACGAGCTTGTTGCTTTGTTGCACGCGCTTGTGGCTGTCTTCGCATCCATGCCAGTTCCTGCTTGTACAATTGCTCTTTCTTATGACGAAGAGCTGCGTCGCGCTCATCCTGTTCAGCTTTTAAGCGCACATAATCTTGGTAATTTCCCTGATATTCAGTTAAATTTGCACGGTCTAGCTCAAAAATCCGTGTTGCAACATTGTCCAAGAAATAGCGATCATGGGTAATAAAGAGGACAGACTTTTTAGTATTTTTTAAAAACGTTGTCAACCATTCAATCGTATCAATATCTAAGTGGTTGGTAGGTTCATCGAGTAATAAAAGGTCTGCATGACCAAGAAGGACCTGGGCCAATTGAACACGTCTACGCAAACCACCTGAGAGTTCAGAAACAGTCATATTTAACTCAGTAAGGCCTAGCTTTGAAAGAACCGTTTTGACCTGACTTTCGATTTCCCAAGCATTTAATGCATCCATTTCAGTCATTATAGTTTCTAACTTTGATTGACTTGCCTCATCATAATTCGACATGAGCAACTCGTACTCACGAATCAACTGCATTTCGCGTAAATCCGAAGATAAAACCGTATCTAAAACTGTTTTACTCTCATCAAAAACAGGCTCCTGAGTCAAATATGAAATTTTATATGTATTTTTTGTACGAAATGGAGATACATCCCCATCAAATCCAATTCGACCTGATAAAACATCCAAGAGAGTTGTTTTTCCCGTTCCATTGACACCGATTATCCCAATGCGATCTCCTTGGTGAATAATGAAAGAAAGGTCAGAAAAGACCGTCTTATCTCCTACTGACTTGGTAAGATGCTCAACGATAAAATCACTCATTATCTAAGATTCCTTTCACAAATGTCATAATTTCTACAGATGAATTAGCCAAGGTCCCCTCAACAATTTGGAATTCAATTTCTTTTAATAACTCACCTAGAACTGGCCCTGGTTTAAGACCAAAGGCTTGCATGAGATGACCACCATTAACAACAATTTCGTGTCTATCATGTATTGTTAAAGATTGATCAATTCTTTCTATTGCTTTGAAATCTGTAGAGAAACCTTGAGCTTGACGCAATTCCTCAACCAAATAGAGCAATTCTTTGCCATACTTGAAACAAATTTGTTTTGTGACAGTTCCTGCATGCCGCAGGTGGTATATTTCTACTAATTGAATAACCGTCCGTTGAAAATCATTACTGGTCTTCCATTTTTTTAGGAAAGATTTGATATTTTCAATTTCCAAGCAAACAATAAGCATGGCCCAAGCTTGTTCAGAAGTTGAAAATCGGAAAGCCTCATCTAAACGAGTCAATATGGTCTCTAACTGTTCACCTTTTCCTGCCAAATCAGGCAAGAACTGATAAGCCTTAGTATCTATCATCGCACGCAAGCCATTTTGCCAATATTCAGCGACCAGGAGCTTATCAAATTCGATAAAAATCCGTTCTACAGATATTTTTTCCAAGAGCGGTGCAGTATCTACCATTGCTTTAAAAGTGATTTCCTCGATTTTAAAGTTCAGTGTTGCTGCAAAACGAAAGCCCCGCATGATTCGTAAGGCATCCTCATTAAAACGTTCGGACGGAATACCAACAGCCCGAAGTGTATGATTTTCTAAGTCAGAAAGCCCTTGAAATAGGTCAATGATTGTTGACTCCTCATCAAGTGCGAACGCATTCACTGTGAAATCACGTCGTTTCAAATCTTCTTCCAGGGAGCGCACAAAAGAAACCTGACTCGGTCGCCGGAAGTCAACATAGTCCTCTTCCGTCCGAAAGGTGGTAATTTCATACTCTTTTTGTCCTTCCAAAACCAAGACTGTTCCGTGTTCAATGCCAACATCAAATGTGCGTGGAAAAATTTGCTTGGTTTCTTGCGGATAACTGGATGTGGCAATATCGACATCATGAATTTGCCTTCCAAGAATTGCGTCACGAACAGACCCTCCTACAAAATAGGCCTCATATCCAGCTGATTTAATTTTCTCTAAAATCGGCAAAGCCTCCTGAAACTCAGAAGGCAGATTGGTTAATTTCATAATAAGTGTTCCAAACCATAAACGAGTTGTGAGCGATGAACAACCTCTTTAATGCCAAGGTTAACACCACTCATAAAAGAAATACGATCATATGAATCATGTCGAATTGTCAGACCCTCACCTTGTGCACCAAAGATGACCTCTTGGTGAGCGACCAAGCCTGGTAAGCGAACGGAATGAATGCGGAACCCATCGAATGCTGCGCCACGAGCTCCAGCAATTAATTCTTCTTCATCTGCAGCACCCTGAAGCAGGTTTGGCCGTACTTGAGAAATCAGCTCGGCTGTTTTTACAGCTGTACCACTTGGTGCATCTTTCTTCTTATCATGGTGAAGTTCAATAATTTCAAGATTAGGGAAATACTTAGCTGCTTGTGCGGCAAATTGCATTAACAAGATCGCTCCGATCGCAAAGTTTGGTGCAATCAATCCACCTAAACCTTTTTCAGCAGACAAAGCTGTCAATTCTTCAATTTCTTCCGAAGTAAATCCAGTCGTCCCAACGACAGGTGCAAACCCATTTTCTAAAGCAAAACGAGTATTTTCGTAAGCAAATTTTGGTGTTGTAAAGTCAACCCAAACATCCGCTTCCACGCCCGCAACTTCTTCCTTGTTTTTGAAAACAGGAACACCACCAACTTCGGTCTCGGTTGCAAATGGATCCACTAAGGCAGCCAACGAGAGTTCTGTATCACCATTGACCATTTCTACGGCTGTTGATCCCATTTTCCCTTTAAAACCAGCAATAATCACATTAATTGTCATAAGAACTCCTATTCAATAATGGGTGAAATACCAAAGGCTATGGCACCTTCGCCTAAATGAGTACCAATTACAGATCCAAATGTGACGATTGGTAACTCGCTAGTAACCCCAGCTTCTTCCAACAAATCCTTGAAATTATCTGCTTTTTCAGGTGCATTCGCATGAATAATAGCTAATTGATAGTGTCCATCCGCAGTTTTTTCCTGTAAAATTTCAAGAAGTCGTTTCACAGCCTTTTTCTCTGTACGAACTTTTTCGTATACTTCAATCTTCCCTTCGGAAGTAAAATAAAGAATTGGTTTGATACTCAAAAGGTTTCCCAGAATCGCAGCAGCATTCGACAAGCGTCCCCCTTTTACCAAATGATCTAAATCATCTACCATAATAAAAGCAGAGGTTTGTTCAATTTGACAGTTAAGTTTTTCACAAATCGTTTCAAAATCCTGACCTGCATCAGCCCATCTAAGTACATTCTCTACCATCATGCCAAGCGGTGCAGAAGTAATTTTTGAATCTGGGATTGCAATGGTTAGATTTTCAAATTCATCAACTAAATACTGAATATTTTGATAAAAACCTGAAATTCCTGACGATAAAAACAGACCAATTGCATGAGTAAATCCTTGTTTCGATACTTGAGACAGGATTTCTTCCAATTTCATCAAACTTGGCTGACTCGTTTTTGGTAATTCTGCTGAAGCAGCCATTTTTTGATAGAATTCTGATACTGTTAAATTCTGTCCTTCTATATAAGACTCCCCATCAATCGTAACAGAAATTGGTAGAACAAAGACACGCTCATCAGAAATAATCGTTTCGCTTAAAACAGCCGAGCTGTCCGTAATAACTGCTATTTTCATTTAAATCTCCAAATTCACACCAGGTGCATCAAATGCAATCTCGGTTACGTCATAGGTCATTCTCTTTAAGATATCCAAAAGTGGTTCAGCCAAGACACGCTTATCTTCGTTTGTAAATTCAGTTGGTTCTTCAACGAAACGGTTTTGCAAGTGAACAGCTTGGCTCATCGCTCCAGAAATAACATGTTGATTCAATACAATCATAAATCGGAGAATTGTAATCATAGATGTTTTATTTTCCTCACGACTATGCTTGAGCAATTGAAAATCAACGTTCAATTTTGTCACTGGGACTCCATTTTCTTTTTCCCATTCGTGATTACGAGCATCAAAATGATATTGATTAACAAATTCTTTTTCGCGAATAATTTCCATCTTTTTTCTCCAATACACAGTTATAGAATTATTATACCATAGTTTGTGGTGAAAATGAAAAAAACCTTGCCAACAGACAAGGTTTTTATATTCTTATTTAGTTTGACGTAGTGCTCCGTAAAGGACACCTGAAACTACTGCACCGATTGCAACATAAGCAAGGTAGAGAAGTGGATTAGATGTAAGAGCAATTACGAAGATACCACCGTGTGGAGCCATCAATTGGATGCCTGACAAACCAACCAAGGCACCTGCAAGGGCAGAACCTGCGATAAAGCTTGGAATTGCACGAGCTGGGTCAGCAGCACCAAACGGAATCGCACCTTCAGTGATGAATGAAAGCCCCATAACGATGTTAGTCAAACCTGAATTGCGCTCTTCTTGAGTAAATTTATTTTTGTAAAGCAAGGTAGCAACGAATACTGCCAATGGTGGAACCATACCACCAGCCATAACGGCAGCCATTGCAACTGAACCACCATTTGCGACAGTTGCTGCAAGTGTACCAGTACCGAAAACATAAGCTGCTTTATTGACAGGTCCACCCATGTCAACTGCCATCATTCCACCAAGGACAAGTCCAAGTAAAACAGCTGAACTACCTTCAAGACCAGATAAGAAATTGTTCATACCTGTGTTGATAGCTGCCATCGGAATATTGACGAAGAACATCAAGAAACCTGTGAGTGCTGTACCTAAAAGTGGCAAGAGCAAGATAGCATTCAAACCTTGAAGGGATTTTGGAAGGTTGCGCAAAGCGTTGCGAAGAACGAGCACTACACCACCAGCAAGGAAACCACCGACAAGGGCACCCAAGAAACCAGATGATACACCAGCAAGAGCAAGGGTTTCTTCACCACCAGCTGCATAAGGAATTTTACCGAAAGCAAGGCCACTATTGGCAATAGCACCAGCTACGAAACCTGCAACCAAACCTGGTTTTTCAGCGATTGAGTAAGCAATATAACCTGCAAGAAGTGGCAACATGAAGCCGAAGGCTGCTCCACCAATCTTCATAAACATGGAGGCTAATTCATTGTAAGAACCAAGACTACTTAAGCTATCATTAGGAACACCAAGTAAGTTATCGACTAAGAAGGCTAAAGCAATCAGGATACCACCACCGATAACGAATGGCAACATTTGAGATACACCGCTCATCAAGTGCTTATAGAAAGCTTTACCAAGACTAAGTTTTTCTGAAGATTCCACAGTAGCTGCTCCTTCTGACGCTGTATAAGCTGATGCTTTACCTTCCAAGATAAGGTTAATCAATTCTTCTGGCTGTTTGATACCAGCTGCAACTGGGCGAGATACCAATGGCTTACCATTGAAACGGGGCATATCGACAGCCTTATCTGCTGCGATGATGACACCTGCAGCATTCTTGATATCTTCAGCAGTCAATTTATTACCCACACCTGAGGCACCATTTGTTTCAACTTTGATGTCAACTCCCATTTCTGCTGCTTGCTTCTTCAGAGCTTCTTCCGCCATATATGTGTGTGCAATCCCTGTTGTACATGCAGTAACAGCAACAATAAATGGACGGTCACCACTTGGAGCTACAACCTCTTCTTCTGCAACCTTATCTGCTGCTTCGGCTTCGTCAAAGACTGCAATGACTTCTTCTGGACTAGATACACTACGAAGTTTGTCAGCAAAACCTGGTTTCATCAAGTATTTTGACAATTCAGCAAGAGCAGCCAAGTGAGTATCATTAGCACCTTCTGGCGCTGCAATCATAAAGAACAAGTCAGTAGGTTGACCATCAAGACTTGCATAGTCAACGCCTTTATTTGATTTTGCAAAGAGAACAGTTGCTTCTTTCACAGCAGCATTCTTAGCGTGTGGCATTGCGATCCCGTCACCAATGCCTGTTGTAGTCTGTGCTTCACGATTGAGGATTCCTGTTTTAAAAACTTCAAAATCAGTAACATATCCCTTATCTACCAAGCTGGTAATCATTTCATCAATGACTGCTTCCTTGCTTGTCGCTTGCAAATCAAGCAACATGACATCTTTTTTCAAAACGTCTTGAATTTTCATAGTGTTTCTACCTCAACTTTTTCATAAATTTCCTTAATAAATTCGATACTTGCCAGATCATCTGAAAAGGCTGTTGCCGTACCGCAAGCAACTCCCCATTTGAGGGCTTCGATTGGGTCTTGTGAGCGAACGTATTCACCTGTAAAACCTGCCACCATGGAATCTCCAGCTCCGACAGAGTTTTTCACTGTACCCTTGATTGGTTTAGCAAAGTAAGTAGCTGCTTGAGTGACCAACAAAGCACCATCACCAGCCATAGAAATGATTACATTCTGAGCACCCATTTCTAAGATTTTCTTAGCATAGGTCTCGATGTCTGCAATGCCATTCAATTCGACATTGAAGATTGCTTCAAGTTCATGGTTGTTTGGCTTGACCAATAATGGTTGGTGTGCTAGTGAGTCAAGAAGTGTTTTACCTTCAAAGTCACAGACAACCTGTGCCCCTGTTTTTCTCACCACTGGAATTAATCGGTTATAAACTTCGTTACCAAGGCTTGCCGGTGCAGAACCTGCAAATACAGCAATGTTGTCTTTGGTAAGACCTGCAAGAATCATCTCTAATTCTGCCAACTGTAAATCCGTCACGACTGGTCCCAATCCATTGATTTCAGTTTCTTGATCAGCCTTGATTTTCACATTTATCCTTGTATCTTGATCTACTTGAACAAAATCAGTTTCAATCCCTTCGGCTACCAATCCATCCTCAATAAATTGACCCGTAAAGCCTCCAAGAAAGCCAGTTGCTGTATTGGAATACCCTAAACGCTTTAAGACACGACTAACATTAATTCCTTTACCACCAGCATACTTATCATCGCTCTCCATACGATTGACACTGCCTGTTTCGACATGTTCTAAACGAACAATATAGTCAATAGCTGGATTGAGCGTAACTGTATAAATCATACCTCAATAACCCTCGTTTTCTTTTTTATTATATCCAATAAACTGCTTTCTGATGTTTGGCAGATAATGTTGGCTTTTTCGGTTGCAGCAACCTTCACAAAGGAAAATTGTCCAATTTTAGATGCATCCACAAGTACATAACTTTCTTTTGCGTTATCAATAACAGTCCTTTTTATAGTTGCATCCTCAACATCTCGTGTTGTCAGGTAGTGTTTGCCAATACCATTCATACCAAGAACTGCATTGTCAA
>ERZ650307.655-NODE-655-length-19716-cov-7.218504_pt1 | contig 19716 bp, 19 predicted proteins | sample MGYA00376243_ERZ650307 | MGnify/ENA primary metagenome ERZ650307 (study PRJEB26733, sample SAMN07839242) | wastewater metagenome | biome: urban; feature: artificial channel; material: waste water | place: USA: North Carolina | collected 2016-03-31 ... | reverse complement strand
CCACCCTGGCCATCAGCAAGCAACTGCTGCCGGTGTACGACAAGCCCATGATCTACTACCCGCTCAGCACCCTCATGCTGGCGGGCATCCGCGACATCCTCATCATCAGCACCCCGCAAGACACGCCGCGCTTTGAGCAACTGCTGGGCGACGGCAGCCAGTGGGGCCTGAACCTGCAATACGCCGTGCAAGCCAGCCCCGACGGCCTGGCCCAGGCCTTTGTGATCGGTGAGCAATTCGTCGGCAACTCCCCCTCAGCCCTGGTGCTGGGCGACAACATCTTCTACGGCCACGACTTCCACGAACTGCTGGGCAACGCCATGCAGCGCGAACAAGGCGCCAGCGTCTTTGCCTACCACGTGCACGACCCCGAGCGCTATGGCGTCGCCGAATTCGATGCCCAGGGCAAAGTGCTGAGCCTCGAAGAAAAGCCCCAGGCCCCCAAGTCCAGCTACGCCGTCACCGGCCTGTACTTCTACGACAATCAGGTCGTAGACCTGGCCAAGAGCCTCAAACCCTCCGCACGCGGCGAATACGAAATCACCGACCTGAACCGCCTGTATCTCGAGCAAGGCCAGCTCAACGTCGAAATCATGGGCCGCGGCTACGCCTGGCTGGACACCGGCACCCACGAAAGCCTGCTCGAAGCGGGGCAATTCATCGCCACGCTGGAGCACCGCCAGGGCCTCAAGATTGCCTGCCCGGAAGAGATTGCGTGGCGCTATGGGTGGATTGATGCGGCTCAGTTGGAGAAGCTGGCCAAGCCGCTTGCCAAGAACGGGTATGGGCAGTACCTGCAACGAATTCTGAAAGAGACGGTGTACTGATGAAAGCAACGCGACTGGCCATTCCTGAAGTGGTGCTGATTGAGCCCAAGGTGTTTGGCGACGCCCGAGGCTTTTTCTTTGAAAGCTTCAACCAGAAGGCCTTTAACGAGGCCACGGGCACCAATCACCAGTTCGTGCAGGACAACCACAGCCGCAGTGCCAAGGGTGTGCTGCGTGGCTTGCATTACCAGATTCAGCAGCCCCAGGGCAAACTTGTGCGGGTGGTGCGGGGGGCTGTCTTCGATGTGGCGGTTGATATTCGCAAAAGCTCGCCAACCTTTGGCCGTTGGGTAGGAGCGGAGTTGAGCGAAGATAACCAACACCAGTTATGGGTTCCCCCAGGTTTTGCGCATGGTTTTTTGGTGCTGAGTGATTTGGCTGATTTTTTGTACAAAACGACAGATTATTATGCTCCTCAGTATGAGCGAAGTATTTTATGGAATGACTCTGATTTGAATATTGACTGGCCTATTGGTGAGCCAATTCTGTCCAATAAGGATCGGCAAGGGTTGAAATTTAATAGCGCTGATTTCTGATTTTAACGATTAATAATGCGTGAGGCGCAATTTGCAAAACAATTCAAATTTTCGAAGGAGCTTTGGTCTTGATTGCCTGCGTGGCGCCAGCATAGTAATTGTTTTGCTAAACCATGCATTGATTGGATTTTTTTTCTCAACTGGAAGATTGCGTTTTGAAGGCGTGCTTGGCGCTGTAAGTGCATTTTCTGTCATCGCAATTGAGTGGCTTTTTGTTTTGAGTGGCTACCTTATTGGTGCGATGATGATCCGGAGCTTTGATTCTGGGGTTTCTTTCTGGAGCAGTGCAAAAGATTTTTGGTTACGGCGTTGGTTTAGGACGTTGCCAAACTATTATTTGTTTGTGCTAATCAATATCTTTGTGGTGTCGTTGGGTTGGCACAATGGGGTTTTTGATTATTCTTTTCTTTATTTTTCACAAAATTTATATAAAGAGGAAATTTCACCGCATTTTTTTGGTGAGTCTTGGTCTTTGGCTCTTGATGAGTGGTTTTATTTTTTAATGCCAATTTTGTTGGGTTCTCTGTATTTTGTGAGGAAGTTGGAAAATCGCCAGAGATTCTTTATTGCTGCTTTGCTCCTGATAGCTACGCCGATGGTTGCGCGCCTCTTGCATCCTGCCACCATGGATTTTTTAGATTGGGATGCAAAAATTCGGCGTATCACGCTTTACCACCTCGATGCGACTGGTTGGGGGGTTTTGGCAGCATCAGTAAATAAGTGGTGTCCGTTGTGGTGGCGATCTATGAAGCGTTTCAAGGCTATTTGCGGTATCTTTTTGATGCTTCTGGGCTTAGTGTTTGTGGCTTCTTTTTTTGATGAGTATTTGGCAGGGATTCTGGGGCGTAAATCGGTTGGCGTGTGGTGTATTAGTCTGATGTCGATTGGTACCTTTTTGATAATGCCTTGGTTGACGCAGAATTTTGAGGGTGTGTCCGGTGTTTCTGTAGTGGTTGAGCGGTTGAGTATGTATTCGTATTCAATATATCTCAGTCATTATCCGCTAATTTTTGCCTTTTTGTACTTTTTCCCTGTCGGTTTGGATACGCCGGCGGGTGATTTATTTTTTGTAATAATGGGGTGGATTTTTTCTGTCTTCTTTCTTTCGGTTGCGATTTATCACGGATTCGAAGGGCCTGTTGCAAATCTTCGGGAGAGGTTTACGAAGAGAGTTGCTGCGTCTCCTTTTTGATTATGGTGCAAAATATATAAATTGTTAATTCTATAGACTTCGCTTTTAAATTTTAGATATTTCTAAATTTGCTTTAAATTCTCGGTATGGCAGCTTTTTTTGAGCTGGTATATCTATATGTTTTAAATGTGCTTATCGGGCAGCTCATGACATTTCAAGATACTTCCCACTCCCTTGGGGTTGATTCGGGTTCGTCCGAGGTACGCTTGCGTTTGGGGGAGTTGCTGGTGCAGTTGGGCAAACTGACCCCCCGTGATTTGGAGCGTGCTCTGGCTGCGCAACAGGAATTGGGGAGTCTTTTGGGGCGAGTGCTTGTCAGTTTGGGGCTGGTTTCCGAGTCCGATGTATTGAGCGCTCTGTCCCGTCAACTTTCGGTACCTTTGTTGCAATGGGAAGGGTTTCCTGAACTAATGCCTGAGGTGCCGGGGCTGCTTCCTGAGTTTCTGTATGCCAACAATGTCTTTCCTCTGAGGGTTGACGTTGACGGCTTGCATGTGGCGATGTCCGTCCCTCAGGATACGTTCGTCAAAAAGGCCCTGCATTTGGCGACCGGTCTTGCGGTAAAACCTTGGATCGCGCTGGAGTCGGACATCGAGAAAGCTCTGGCTGGGCCTGTGCCCGATGCGCCTGCGGAGGAAGACGAGCTAGGGTTGGGTGAGCTGGACTCTGGAGACTTTGTTGAGCACCTCAAGGACCTTGCCAGTGAGGCGCCAGTGATTCGTCTGGTGAACACGATCGTCAGCCGGGTGATCGACATGCGCGCTTCAGATATTCACCTGGAGCCCTTTGACGATGGTCTGCATGTGCGTTATCGGGTGGACGGAGTCATTCACAACGCCGAGGTTGTACCTCCCCGTCACAGTGCGGCTGTGAACTCCCGTGTCAAGCTTTTGGCCCATCTGGATATTGCCGAGCGCCGTCTGCCGCAGGACGGGCGTATCAAGTTGCGAGTCAAGGGGCGCGAGCTTGATTTGCGAGTGTCAACGGTGCCGACTGTGCACGGCGAAAGCGTTGTGATGCGTGTTCTTGACCGGGCCAGCGTGCGGCTGGACCTTAACAAAATGGGTTTTGAGGGAGATACCCTCCAGCGCTTCAACGAATTGTTGGCCAAGCCGCATGGGATTTTGCTTGTGACTGGGCCGACGGGCTCTGGTAAAACGACGACGCTGTATGCGGCGCTTTCCAAGCTTGATGCGAGTACGCAAAAGATCATCACCGTTGAAGATCCCGTGGAATACCAGCTGGAGGGCATCAACCAGATTCAGGTGCATGCGCAGATCAACCTCACTTTTGCCAATGCGTTGCGCTCTATCCTGCGCCAGGATCCCGACATCATCATGATTGGCGAAATGCGTGATGGGGAGACTGCTCAAATCGCAGTGCAGTCTGCGCTGACAGGGCATGTGGTCCTGTCGACCTTGCACACCAACACAGCGGCAGGCGCCATCATCCGCATGCAGGATATGGGAGTAGAGCGCTACCTTATCACCTCGTCTGTCAACGGTGTTTTGGCGCAACGCTTAGTACGTACTTTGTGTTCGCACTGCAAGTTGCCTTATGCCGAAGATCCTGTCTTGGTTGAAGCCTCTGGATTGGCGCGGTATTTTGAGCCTGGCACGCCTCTGTACAAACCTGTGGGCTGTGAGCAGTGCCGTGGTTCAGGGTTTCGCGGGCGCACTGGCATTCACGAGTTGTTAGTGCTCGACGAGCCTATGCGCAGAGCCGTGATTGAAGGGCGCGATGCTTCCGTCCTCAACAGCTTGGCTGTCAAAGGGGGCATGCTGAGTCTGTATGAAGACGGTCTGCGGAAGGTGGCGGCTGGTGTCACCACGCTTGACGAGTTGGCTCGTGTGACACAGGATCAATCCGATGCCTGATTTTGTCTGGCGAGCGGCCACCGCCTCAGGCCAAATCACCGAAGGGCGCATCACCAGTGCGAGTGCTGCTCTGGCTCTCAAGCAACTGCGCTCACAAGGTCTTGCTCCTATCAGCTTGGACGATCAAGCCCTTGGCGGCGCGCTGGTCGACTCGGTGGCCGCTCAAAGTGAAAATGGTTTTGCACCTGTCAAAGCCAAGGTTGACAAAGGGCCGGTCAAGGCTGCCGACGTGCTGGCCTTGAGTTCGGAGTTGGCGATCATGTTGCGTGCGGGGCTTGCTCTGGACAGCGCTTTGCGTGTGCTGATTGAGATGAGCTACAAGCCCAGTTTGTCTTCGCTGCTTCAGCAGATGTTAGACGACGTAAAGAGTGGCACGGCTTTGAGCAAAGCATTGGCCAAGCACCCTCATCTATTTGGCGACTTCTATGTAAACATGATCCGCTCAGGCGAGGTGAGTGGGCAGATGTCATCTGTGCTGGACAGGCTGGTTGAGCACATGGAAGGACAACGCGCTTTGCGTGAGAGTGTGGTCTCTGCGACTATTTATCCTGCAATATTGTTGGTAGTGGCTATCTTGTCGTTGGTTGGTATGCTGGGGTTCGTGGTACCACAGTTTGAAAAGCTGTTTATGGACATGGGCGATGCCCTGCCATGGCCCACCAAGATCGTGATGGAGATGGGGCATCTTTTCACTCGATATGGCGTAGTTTTAGCTGCTTTGGCTTTTGTGGCTGGGTATGTGGGTCTTCGCTGGTTGCGTTCGTCTGCAGGGCGCTTGTGGTGGCAGGGTCGGGTCTTGAGGTTGCCAATGATTGGCAGTTTGGCCCTGAAGTACCAACTCACGCTGTACGCCCGGTCTCTGGGAACCCTCTTGGGTAACGGGGTGCCCTTACTCACTGCATTGGCCATTGCCACGGATACTGTTGGCAACAGTGTTTTGCAAAAATCACTCTCCTGTGTCAGTCCTATCGTCAAAGAGGGCGGTAAAGTCGTCCAAGCCGTCACGGCAACTGGAATATTCGAACCCCTGGCGATCAACCTGATTCGAGTCGGTGAGGAAACTGGGCGCATTGGACCCATGATGATTGAGTTAGCCAATATATTGAACCGAGAGGTCGAAATCGGCATCAAACGGCTGCTTACGCTGCTGGAACCTCTGCTGATTCTTGTTCTGGGGTTCCTCATCGCTGGCATCATCATCTCCATCCTGCTGGGGATACTGTCTATCAATGACCTCGCCGTATAATTTTTTTTTGCCTAAGGAGTCTTCTTTTATGAAGATTTTTCGCGTTGATCGCGTTGGTTCCGTAGTTTTTGCACAGAGGGCTGTGCGTGGTTTTACCCTGCTGGAGTTGATGGTCGTTCTGGCTATCTTGGCATTGCTCGGTGGACTTGTCGGGCCCAAGGTGCTGGATTATTTGGGCAAAGCCAAAAGCCGAACTGCCATTGTTCAGATTGCGGAACTTGAAAAAACATTGGACAACTTCAAGCTTGATGTAGGCCGTTACCCATCAACAGAGGAGGGCCTGGAGTCTTTGGTGAAGCGTCCCGCTTCTGCCAATCTCTGGGCTGGTCCTTACATCAAGGAAGTTCCGAAAGATCCTTGGAACAATCCATACAAGTACGCCAACCCCGGTGCTGGCGGTGGGGTGGAAATCCTGTCGCTGGGTGCGGATGGTGTGGCGGGTGGCGACGGTGAGAACGCCGATATCCGCAACAAGCCCTAACCGCTCTGGCGTTTTTGGAATTGACTGACGCGCGTACCCAGCGGCGAGTACGAGGTTTCACGCTGCTGGAATTGATGGTGGTTTTTGCCATCCTGGCCTTGATTGTGGGCGTTATCCCTGCGGCCTTTGATCGCATGCGAGAGGCTGCCCAGTATCGAAACACCGTGCGCACCATGCTTTCGGATATGCGGACCGCGCGGCAGCAGTCTCTTGCGGGCGGGGGAGATGCACGGTTCACTGTCAATCTTCAGCAAAAAACCTATGGCATCAATGGGGGCACGGTGCGCGAGTTGCCAGACGCAGTACAGGTCAAAGTGACGGTTGCTGGGGCAGAGATGCACTCCGGCTCGGCCTCCATTCGCTTTCTCTCAAGCGGGGGGGCCACTGGTGGCAGTGTGGATGTGCTCCGCAATGACTCTGGGGGAGTGCGCTTGCGTGTAGATTGGCTCTCAGGCCGAATCACCCAGGAGCCCCTGTCGCAATGATGTTCCATGCCCGAATGGGTGCCCGAGGACTCTCGTTGCTGGAGATGCTGGTCGCTGTTTCCATCATGGCCATTGCTTTGGCCATGCTCTACAAGGCCAGTGGCGCCAACGTGAGGCATGTCGGTGATGCCGGGCACTACCAGCGCGCCCTAGTGCTCGCTGAATCCATTTTGGAGGCGAAGGATGCTGTTGATGCTCAGGGGTGGAACGAAGATGGACAGTCTGCCGGTTTTGCGTGGTCCGTAAGCTCGCGCCCGTTTGAAACCGAGGCTGGACGAGCCGATTTGGCGGTTCCTCAACTGATGGCCATTCATATCAAAGTGGCTTGGTCTGACGGCGTCACACCGCGTTCCATTGAGCTCAGTACCCTGCGGCCCGTACGACGTTCTTTAGCTGGTACGGTAGTGCGATGAAGTGTCTCCCCCTCTTTGGTAGAAAGGCAAGCCTGTCTGGTGGTTTCACCTTGGTGGAAATGCTGGTCGCCCTGACTCTGATGTCCTTGGTCATGTTGGGCATGGCGTCTGCCATTCGTACCATGGCCCAGACGGAAGAGCGTATTGATGTGCGCGTGGATCGAGCAGACGAGATGCGCGTGGCCTCGGGTTTCATCAGGTCAGTGCTTGGTCGCTTGTCCACGCGCAGGGTCAATCCGGTCACTAACGTAGGAGACACCCCATTTTTGTTCCGAGGCGAGGCGAACTCTGTCACTTGGTTAGGTGTCATGCCAGCCCGCTTTGGCGCGGGTGGGCGCCATGCATTTCGTTTGGCAGTGGAGCCCGTGCAACAAGATTCAGCCTTGGTGATTCGCTTCATCCCCTGGACTGGTGGCGGAACGCCCGATGACTGGGCACGAGCGGACAGTCGGGTGCTGGTTCGCGGCGTTACATCTTTAGCCCTTACCTATGAAGACGCACGGCAAGCAGATCCTCTGTGGGTAGACCAGTGGAGCCGCACCGATAGTTTGCCGGCCCGCATTCGTATTGAATTGAACACCCACGGCAGTGCGTGGCCCTTGTGGATTGTGGCGACGCGAACTTTACCTTTTGGTGATCGTGCAGGCGCCAGTTCGTTCTCGTCGGGGGCTGATTGATCAAGATGCCTTTCTCAGGCGAGCCCGCATTGCGGGCCAAATCCGAGGGCATGGCGTTGATTGCCGTGCTCTGGATTGTTGCAGCTCTATCCATCATGATCAGTGGCGTGCAAACCTCTGTTCGCAGCGAAATTCGCATTGTGGGGGCGGGGCGGCAAGCTCTTGAAGCAGTAGCCTTGGGTGAGGCGGCCATGCACATGGCGCTGCAAGATCTTGCGGCGAGCAAAGAGCGCTCTGCGCGTCGCTTGGCGCGCGATTATTTCTATGCAGGACGTGGCATGCAGGTAGAGTTGATTCCTTTGAATGGACTTATTGACCTAAACAAGGCCCCTCGGGATCTGTTGGCTGCCTTGTATGAGCAGGCAGGGCCGATGTCTTCTCAGCAAGCTGCCGCACTCGCAGAAGACACAGTGCAATACCGTGCACAGCGTGATACGCAGGGGCGTGAGGTTGGTTTTGAGTCGGTTCAGGACCTGCTTAGCGTGCCCGGAGTGGACTACAACCTCTATGCTAGACTTTCCGCGCTCGTGACTGCTGACCTCCAAGGCAGTGGCCGAGTCAATCCTCTGGCAGCACCGTTAGAAGTGCTTTCTGTCCTTGCAAGTGAGGACCGCTCTAGTGCCATCGCTATCTTTGACCGGCAAACCGCTGCTGTGGGGGGCGCTGATATCGATGCAACTGGCTTGAATGCTCAGTGGGTCGGCTTTTCTGCGACAACCCGCTACAGGGTGCAAGTACGTGTGCCAACTCAGGACGGCGGAGGCGTGATGGTTGTTCGCCATGTGGATACTCGACCAGATCGCTTCACCGGTGTGCCCTGGCGCATTTTCAATGCAGAACACTGGATGGTTGCCCCGCACTAAGTGGTGCATCGTCCCTCATAAATGTCTATTTCTTCATCCCCCGATCAATTTTTTGGTATGGACTTGGCAGCGTTGAAAGCGGCCTTTGCCAGACCATGGGCTCAGGCACACCAGTGGCCCATGCTACGGTGGCTGGACCCTGATCTTCCGGTTCGCCTATGGCGAGAGGGGGGGGGCAAGAGATTTGGATGGCTGGGCAGTCCATTCGTCCAGGCGCTGGCCTTGCGCAGTTTGAGGCAGTGGAGCTTCCGTCTGACTTGTTTTTGGCACGTCAGTTGACACTGCCGACGATGTCTTCTGAGCAAGTGGCGCAAGCGATTGAACTGGATGTCAAGACGCTCAGCCCCTTCTCTTCGCAAGACCTTGTATGGGGATATGCCTCCAACGCTCAGGAGGGGGGGGGTATTGTTGCCAACATAGCGCTCGCATCTCGTCCCCAGGTCGAGGCGTACTTGACTGCCCGTAAGAGCCAGCTGAGCCTTGGCCCTTACGAGGTTTGGGCGATAGCTGCGCCCGGAACCCCTGTTGTTTTACCTGGGTGGAGCGAGGTCCTACGTGAGCGCCATCGGATGGTGCGTCGGCGGATGGGGTTTGGGCTGCTCGCACTCGCAGTGGTTTTGTCTGCCGCTGCCTTGGTGACGCCTGTGGCTCAGTTGAGACTGCGGGCGATTGAGGCTGCGGTGGCACATTCCGAATTGCAAGGGCGGGCCGCTTTACAACTTGCCCAGCGTGAGGCAATGCAACAGGCGGTTGATCGGATTGGCCTGGTTAAGAATGTGCTGGCTGAACGGGCCGATAGTGTTTTGCTGCTGGATACTCTGACCAAAGCCCTGCCCGATGACACTTACCTGGGGACTTTGGACGTCACTGGGTTGCGGGTGCGGATTGTGGGGCTCACGACGAACGCCGCAGCGCTGATGCAATCCTTGGGTGCGCAAGATGGTTTCCGCGACGTTCGAGCACCGGTTCCGGCTGTGCGCAACCCTGGCTCTACTTTGGAGAATTTCAACATCGAGCTCCAATTAGACCCAGCGGTTTTTTCGGCAGCAGCTGGGCCTGGTTTGACAAGTGACGTCAACCCGCAAAACCCCATGACCAAGCCATCTCCTGACGCTCCGGTCGCGGGTGGGGCGCCCACAGCGAACCAAGCTGCGGCAGCCGCAGACGTTTCGGCGCCCGTGGCGCCTGTTTCCAAAAGCCGATTTTCATCGGGCGGCGATACCCGTCCTGCCGCGAAGCCTGCTGCACCAGATGGTGGAAAGTAACAAGCCACGCCATGAAAATTCAGCTTGATCGGCGCGATGCGACCGTTATTTTTCTCACCCTCTTGTTGGTTTTAGTGCCTCTGACGCTGGCAGGTGGGTATCTGTACTCTAAACACCAGTGGGCCACTGACAAGATTGCCGAGGTCACTCCACGCCATGCGCGCTTGGCGGGACTTCTTGCCAACAAGGACAACCTGCTGCAGGCCGCAGACCGGGCTAACGCGCAAGTCACTGCTTATGTATTCCCTGCCAGCCAAGATGCGGTACAGCTTGGTAACGAGGTACAGCAAAAAATGCGCGGAGTGCTTAGCTCCGCCGGGTTGACGGTCGTTAGTTCGCAGGTGATGCCCGCCAAAGACAGCAAGGACGACAAGGAGTTTGAGCGGATTCCGCTGACTGTTCGTGCCGAAGGAGAGCTGTTGGCGGTGTACCTGGCTATGGCGGCTTTGTCTGAGCAAAAGCCTGCGATTCTGCTGGATGGCTTTAACTTGCAAACTTCTGGGCCTCCAGTTAAAGGGGTGCAGCGCATGGCTGTGCAGTTGAATCTGCTGTTTTTGAGGGCCCGAAAATGAAGCGCTATGCGTTGGGCGTGCTTGGCGTTCTCAACTTGGTCTTGGTTGTAGGTTTGGCTGCAGCATGGTTTAACCCTGATGGTAGTTTGCGCAATGTGCATTGGTCTGCGCCTGACCCTGTGACTGTGGACTATTTGAGCTCCTTGCCGGTTTTGCCTGCACGTACCTCTGTCGATATGGCGCGTGTTATTGCCATGACGGACCGACCTTTGTTTTCTCCTACTCGTCGCCCTCCGCCACCACCTCCGCTGACAGTCGCGCCCGAGAATGCGCCGATTGATAACCTCAGCACAGCCAGAGTTTTGGGGGTTTATGAAGGCAATGGCGTGGGTGGCGTTGTCATGAACATCGCAGGCAAGAATCGCCGCTTCCGCTTGCATGAAAATGTGGATGGCTGGACGCTGAAGTCCATTCAGGGTCAGGCCGTCGTGCTGGAGCGAAGTGGTCAAACGCGAACTTTGCAATTGACTCGAGCTCTGTTTAAGGGAGACGCTACCAAGGTAGCGCCTTTGCCCACCGAGTTTTTACCCTCTTCACCTCAGCCGGTGGCGCCTCCCCCACCCGAGGCTGGCACTGGGGCGCCTGCGCCCAACTCCAAGCCCGCAGCACCCTCATCGTCGGGCAGGCCGCGCTTTGGGCCTTGAGCTTCGATTCAAGGCAAATTAGCACCATTGAACTGATATGAATTCATACCGATACGTCGCTACTTTTTCTGCTGTTGCGCTCACTGTGTGCCAGATGGCGGTTGCGCAGCAATCCGATGTAAAACCATCTGTCTCTGCTGAGGTGGCGCACCCAGACGCTGGCTCTGTACAGGGCGCATCGCCTCGTATTCTGAGGGGCGACGATCGTGTCATTGCGCCCGCCAAGCCTTTGCCACAGAACGCTGGCGGTGCGATCTCTTTCAACTTTGAAGAGGCCCCTGTCTCCGAGGTTGTGCGAACTATTCTGGGAGATGTGGTGAAAGCTGACTATGTGCTGCATCCGCCATTGGCTGGCAGTATCACGTTGTCCACCAAATCGCCTGTTGCACCTGATCAAGCGCTGTTCCTGCTGGAAACGGCACTCCAAGCCAATGGCTTGGCCTTATTGCGTGATGCGAGGGGCTCCTACCATGTCGGTCGGCCAGACGCACTCAAGGCCATTGGAGGGGCTGTTCGGCAAGCCACAGGATCTAGCCTGCCTCCCGGGTATGGCGCCATCATTGTTCCTCTCCAGTACATCGGTGCCACAGAAATGGCAGCCATTCTCAAGCCATTGTTGCCTGCAGATGGGTTGGTGCGGGTTGACACGGTACGTAACCTGCTAGTCCTGTCGGGTACCAGAACCCAAGCAGAAGCCTGGCTGGACTTGGTGGCGACTTTTGATGTGGATCTGCTCAAAGGCATGTCTGTCGGGGTCTTTCCATTGAAGCACGCCACCACCAAAGAGATTGAAACGGCGCTGCGTCTGGTTAGCGGTGGTGGCGGTGCAGCGACCACCGCCGGCGGCACGAACGCACCGGCGGCAACGGCCGCGACGCAGGTGATGGGCGGGACCGGGGTGGCTGCCAGTGGCGCCTCATTGGGAGAAGGCAATCCGCTCTTTGGAGCATTACGCATCATGCCTATTGAGCGCATCAATAGCGTTCTGGTTGTTACCCCGAGGGCCGCGTATCTAGAAGAGGCTCGTCGCTGGATTGAACGGCTGGATCAGCCCAACGATAGCTCCACTGAACCCCAACTCTTCATCTACCAAGTCAAGAACGTCAATGCACGACACTTGGCATCGGTGCTGAGCGGCATCTTTGGTGATTCGCGTCAGGCTACAGCCAGTAGCAGCGGGGTCGCCCCCGGTCTGACCTCTGCAACGGGCGGGACCGCAGGTGCTTTCGGCCAATCGGCCACTTCCAGTGTCTTTGGTAACACCTCTAGCACTCGCACCAGCAACGTCTTCGGCAGTTCGAGCGGCGGTCTGGGTTTGTCATCCAATACCGGAACGTCTCGCAATAGTGCCAATGCCAGCAATACGACCACCCAGGCGCCAGTGGCGGCTACTTTGGGCAGCATTCGGGTCATGGCGGATGAGCTTAACAACTCCGTTCTGGTTTGGAGCACCCGCAATGAATTCAACAAGATCGAGACAACGCTCAAACGCTTGGACTTGCCATTGACGCAGGTGCTGATTGAGGCCTCCATCATTGAAGTTACCTTGGGTGATGGCCTGGAATATGGATTGCAATGGGCGTTCAGTGGCGATGCGCGGTCTGGCTATCGCGGCACGGGTCAAATCAGTGGGTTGGACGGTGGCGTGCTGGGTGGGTTGAGCAAAGGCTTCACATATCAGCTGAGCAACTCTGCCGGTGCATTGAAGGCCGTTTTGAATGGGTTGGCTAGCAAATCCCTCATCAAGGTCATCTCAAGCCCTAACCTCATGGTGCTCGACAACCATACTGCCACCATCAACGTGGGCGACCAGGTGCCGATTGTGACCAGCACAACGACTTTTGACTCCGCGAACGTGCCAACCACCAGTTCCGTACAGTACAAGGATACTGGCGTTAACTTGGTCGTCACGCCGTCAGTCAACTCCGGCAACGTAGTCACCATGCAGGTGGATCAAACCACCACTGATGTAGGCACCGCATCTTCCAGTGCGAACAATCAGCCGTCATTTTTGCAGCGTCAAATCAGCAGCAAGGTGGCGGTGCGGTCGGGTGAATCGATTGTTCTGGGTGGTTTGATCAAAGACAACACCACCACGTCGAAAGCGGGAGTCCCTTTCTTGCAGGATGTACCAGTGGTTGGCAAGCTCTTTGGAACCAATGCATCCAAATCCAATCGGACAGAGCTGCTGGTTATCATCACGCCGCGTGTTGTACGGACGGATGTGGACATCCGTGAAGTCAGTGAAGACCTGCGCGAGCGGATGCGCGGGCTTCAACAAATCCAGGGTGCAAGCACATCACGGAGCGAGGTTGCACCAGTCGCTCCAGCTGGCGCTACGCGCGCTGCGGATGCCCAGTGATTGGTTTGGTTTTAGATCATTTAAAGAAATTCTCAGGAGATAGATACTCTATGAATCGTTTGTCCATGCGCAATGTGCGTCGTGCCTTTGTCGTGACGGGTTTGGCCTCGCTGGCTGTATTGAGTGGCTGTGCTACGACCGCAGGTTCTACGCCAGAGCAAGCTGTGAGCCAGCGGGCGCAAGAGCGCTGGGATCATTTGCTGAAGTCCCAGTACGCAAAAGCCTACGCATATCTCACACCCGCTGAGCGTGCTGTGACGAGCGAAGAAAACTATGTTCAGCGCTTTGGCGCTGGTGCCAGCTGGATCTCTGCCAAAGTGGCATCAGCCAAGTGTGAGGCAGCGGATCGCTGCAATGTCACGATCAATCTGGAAACCCGTGTGGCCGTGCGAGGCTTCAAGGATGCACTCAAAACCACTCCCACAGAGGTTTGGGTTTTTGAAAATGGGAAGTGGTGGTTTCACAACGTTCTCTGACCAATACATTGGCTAGTGATGCCATGCGAGGCCTTGGCCGGGCCTTGCGGGCTGCGCCCAAGCCCCGCATTAAGGGCTGTGATATCGGTGGCGGCACAAAAGGCTGTAGAACCGAAGCACGTGTTCTACAGCACTTGGCGTTTGTGATGTTTCTGTATGACAAATGGAGCCTCGTGCTCAAGCGACTCGCTTGTCCGAGTGATCCGCATGTTTCAAGTGCAGCGGCTACCCGGTATTCGCATGCCCCTGTGATGAGGAAAAGAACCGATCTGCAATGTGCCAAAAGTGCCATGCAGCACTGTCATCTGTGACCAAGACATCCAACTCTGCAAAGACCTCGTTTGCAGCTTGTTCTAAAGTGTCGAATGGGGCATAGGCCTCAATGGTCAGGCGACGTTGTCCCGTTTCGTAGTCCAATCCTGTGTTGTAGAGAGTAATCGGGATTTTTCGCTCCACGGCCACTCGCAATAGGGCGCTGGGCACCATTGCATTCATGCCCGCGATAGCCACGGGGATGCTGGCCGCCACTTGGTCTGACGGTACATCAATAGCGGCCAAGACCTGTTCGTTCTGCGTGAGTGCGCGCATTGCTGGGCGCAAAGTCGCAGAAACATCCAGCGTTTGCCGCCCCAGCACCTTGGTAACCATGCGGGTGCGCGCCACTGCATACCAGTAGGCAACGGGGCGCCCGGGAAACAAGGCTTTGTTCACGTGCGAGACCAGCGCATTGCAGTGCAAGCCATTGGCACGAGCGTGCCGCAAAGCCCACATACCAGCCCCCCAGTGAAACATGCACAAAACACCGGCCTGATCTCCAGCAGGCCAGTGGCCTGAGACCGTCAGATACCGTTGCATCCAAGCGTTCGAACGGGTCGCCGCCAGGTACAGATCGGCATGGTCAATCAAGATGGTCAACCTACGCCGAGCAAGCCAAAGGCCTTGCTGGTCGTCCGCAACCATACCCCGTGCGTGGGCCTGCTGCAGCGCAGGGTCGCAGGCTGATCGATACAGCCACTGGCAGCGCCCAGCGATGGATCTGAACACCCTAAAGCACAACGGCCAGGGCAAGACGGCGGCCAGCCCCGGGATCAGTACCAATTCCAGGAGATCGCGGATAAATGCTTTGGTGCGGGCGATAAGCATGGGTGCGGCTCAGTCTGAGTGTTCATTCCCAGGCATGTTCCAGACGGACGATGCCTGGAGTACTGCCAGGGAAGATGTGGTGGAACTGGATGCAATGCAGCCACTCATCGAACACCACCAAACCCTGCGAGTCAAAAAGATAGGCGCTGAGGGTGTATTGCCCAGAGAAGAGCGGCAAATTAGGAAACCGCAACCTGACCGCCCACAGACCGTTGCCCATGTGCGTGGGTGTCACGTTGTCGTAATGCGTGCCCGCCGATGTCACTCCGACCCCGTGGAGTTGCTCCAGCATCACGCCAAACTGAGGGGTCTCGTTGGGCGGGACTTGTGCGGTCATGCAGATCACCAAGTCTGGGGACTCCAACACAGGCGGATCGCCTGCGCCGAGCTTCTCCACCTCGACAGAGATCAGTTGGGCGCCACTGGGCAGGCCCGCCAGTTCCCCTGTCGGAGCCGTTGCACTTTGAGCGGCGTCGGGCTGTGGCTCTGAAGAGGATGCTGCTGCCAGTGCCTCTTTGGCACGAATGTCTGCCTCATATTGCGACAAAATGGTCTCAGTGTCACCAAAGGCTTTTTGTTGCCCACTCTCCAGCCAAAGCACCTTGTTGCACAACTGGCGCACATGGTAGAGGCTGTGAGAGCAAAACAGAATGGTGCAGCCGTTTTTGCGGAAAGCATCAATCCGTGAAATGCACTTCTTCTGGAACTGCTGGTCGCCCACTGCCAGGGCTTCGTCAACGATAAGCACATCCGGCTCTAGCGCCGTGACCAACGCGAAGGCCAGGCGCACCGTCATGCCGGATGAATAGGTTTTGACGGGGCGGTCAATCGCCTCACCGAGCTCAGAAAACTCAATGATGCTGCTTTCCAGCGCGCGCATTTCGGTGGGCGATATGCCAATCAAGCTGGCGCCGAAGTACAGGTTGTCACGCCCCGTGAAATCGGGGTGAAAGCCCGCTCCCAGCTCCAAAATGGCGGTGATCCGTCCATGACGCTCCACTTTACCGACGGAGGGTTGCAAGGTGCCTGCAATCAGCTTGAGCAAGGAGCTTTTGCCTGCTCCGTTGTTGCCCACCACTCCCATGCACTGACCGCGCCCCAGTTCGAACGAAACATCGCGCAAAGCCCAATGGCTACGGTGGTGCTCACCCCCGGTGATCAATGCGCGCAGTCGCTTGCGTGGGGAGTCGTAGAGCTTGTATTCCTTCCCCAAATGCTCGGCCTTCAACACGGTCGAGTGATCTGGCATTGGCTCAACGCTACCCGGTTTAGAAACAGAAGACATGGAATTGCTCATAGCCAATCTACCAATTGGTCTCGACTGCGACGCAGTAAAACTTCAAGCACCAGTGCGCTACCCAAAATCCAAGCCAGGGTGCCCAGCCAGGTCGACGCGGGAGGCCAGGCGCCTTGCAGTAAAACAGCCTGATAGCCGGTGACCAAAGCCGTCATCGGGTTGAGCCAGAGCACCCAGTTCCACTGCTCGGGGAACATTGCCATCGGGAAAAGAATAGGGCTCATGAAAATGCCAATCGACAGCAGGAACGCCACGATCTGAAGTGTGTCGCGCACCGCGGCCGCAAGAATGGCCAGTGCGTAGCCCAGCAACATGCTTAGCACAAACTGCAGCCCAACCAACAAGGGCATGCCCAGCAGGGCCGGAGCAAAGCCGTGCTGGGGGCCGTAGCCCAGTACCAGGGCCAACAGCAGCGGGCCAAAAACCACCATGCTGGCCAGCACCGACTTGGCGGGGAATAAAACAGGAGGCAGGGCGTTTTTTTGCAAAACGCCCCCTGCCTCTACCAGACTGGACATACCCCGCGAGACTGCATCGCAAAAAGCCATCCAGGGCAGTGAGCCCACGACGAGGTAGGCGCCAACCGCTGTCGTCGGGGCGTTGTCGCCCAGGCGCATGGCAAACACCACGTCAAACACGAGGTAGTAGGCCGCCACCATCAGCAGCGGCTGTATGTAAGCCCAAAGCACACCTGCGGCAGTGCCTGCATAACGCGCAGTGATTTCGCGGCGGGCCATCACCCACCAGAGCGCGCGGGCGCGGCCCAGGGCTAAACATTCGGCAGCAAGCATAGGTACAAACAAGGTGTGCCGTGCACGGTGGGCAGGGCGTGTAAGGGAGGCTTAAAGCGCGCAGGTCTTATTGTGCCGCGCCGGCGATGAACAGGGAAACGCGCCGGGCCTTGGCGCAGAGCTGTTGGGCATAGCGAAGTAGCCTACCAAGGTGATCTCCACCCTGCAAGGCCATGCCTCAAGCGCTGGTGCGGTCGTGCGGCTGTGCTTCTGACGGTCAGGCGGTGCCAAAACCCACCCACCCAGGCGGGCGAGCGGCTGGGTAGGTGGGTGTGGTGGTGGCGCCGCGCCATGGCTGCGACGACCATCTCACTGGAGCGCTCAGTTGCGGGTTGCTTTCTCGCTGTCAATGAAGGCTTGCAGCGCCTTGTCGTCACCTTTGCCTTCGGCGCGCAACTCGCGTACCAGTTTTTGGCGCTGGTCCTGCTGGGCTTTGGTGACGGCCTCGGCGCGCAATTCTTTTTCCACTTCCTCAAACGGGCGCTGGCTGCCCGGTTTGCGACCATCAAGGCGGATGATGTGGTAGCCGAACGTGGTGGTCACCACCGGGCTGATGTCGCCAGTGTTTTGGAGGGCATCCAGCGCATCCTGGAACGGCTTGACCATGCGGCCTTTGGCAAACCAGCCCAGGTCACCGCCCTTGGCGGCGTTGCCAGGGTCTTCTGAGTGCTTTTTGGCCAACTCGGCAAAGTCTGCACCGGCCTTGATGTCGGCCAAGAGCTGTTCGGCCTTGGCTTTGGCTTCTGGCGTGTTGCCGCGAATCAAGATATGGCTGGCCTGGGATTCTGCCGGGATTTCAAAGCGCTTGGGTTCTGCCTTGTAAACGCCACGGGCGTAGGTTTCTTGCGCCTGCTCGGTAGGCAAAATGGTTTTGTCGCGTTCGTTGACATAGGCCTCGGCCAGGATGCCTTCGCGGGCTTGTTCCAGCTTCAGGCGCACTTCTGGCGCATTTTGCAGTTGCTGCTTTTCGGCCCTGGCCGCAGTCGCGCGCCGCAGGTAAATGTTTTCCACCATGGCGCGCAGGGTGTCGGGCGACTGGAGAATCTGGTTTTGGCGCTCTGGCGGCAGGACGGCCAGGTTGGCTTGAATGTCTGCCGTGGTGACTTGCGCGTGGGGGCCTTGCATCAGCACCGTGCCTTGTGCCCAGCTGGCGCCTGCGGCGGCCATGGCGCAGGCCAGCAAGGTGCATGTGCGCAGGGCCCGGTAAGGCATACGCGGTGTGGACAGTGTGGTGGGCAATGTAACGCTCAGTGTGTTCATCGGTAGGCGATAAGCATCAAATCAAACAAAGAAGGCCGTTTGCTGCGTGCCGCCTGCTGCATGGCGGCTGCGGCTTGCTGCAATTCGAGGCCCATGGCGGGCTTTGAATTTTAACGGCCCAAACGCTTTGGGCTGCGGGCGGGTTGCCTGGTTTGCCCCAGGCAACTGCACACGCAGCCCAAACCTCAGACAAAAAAAAGGCGGGGAAATTCCCCGCCTTTTATTTGCTTACACAGCAAGCCACCAATTACTTGGAAGTGCGGTGCATCCAGGTGCCACCCAGGTTGGTCGCGCCAGCAGCCTTGGTGGCTGCGTAGCCGATCACTGGCAGACCTTTGCCCAAACCAGTGGTGCCCACAGTCAACCAGCCTTCAGCGTAGTTCACAGGCACAGTGCGCGAAGCGATGGCAGCCTTCAGCACCTTTTCGGAGCCGAAAGTCAGCACGCTGGTTTCGCCGCACAGCTTCAGAGCGGTGTCAGGCGAGATCACGAAAGTGCTTTGTGTGTCTTCTTCGCGGCTGTAGCCCTTCAGTGCGCCACCAGGTGTCACGCAAGCTTGCAGCGTTGTAGCGTTCAGCGAAGTGTTTGCGCTAGTGAAGTGAGTGTTCACAGCGTTGTTGAACAACACAGACTTGGCTGCGTAGTCCACGGCCACGGCGTAACGGCGTGTGGGCATAGAGAACACCCAGTCAGTCGTGAAGGATGCGCCACCACCGACCAAGTAATCGTTCGTTACCGACTTGGTGGCCAATGCTGCAGCCAAGTTGGATGCTTGAGCGGCCGTTCCAGTTGCATCGATAGTCAGGGTCGATGTGTAAGGGGTGGACAGGTCTGGGAAGTCATAATTAGCGACTTGACCAGCGAAATCGGCGGACTGCAGCAGTGGGTCTGCAGTAAAGCCGCGCACTTGGTTAGGAGCTGTTTCTGTAGACGTTGCGTAATCTGGAGCGTCGGTGGTTTGTGGGAAGGAAACCAAGTTACCGGCAGCATTCGCACCACCGGCTTCGGCGCGGATAGCAACTGCTTCACCGGAGAACGAAGCCTTGTCGGTCGTGTTCACCAGGATCCAGTTGGCGTACAGGCCGCCTGTGGGCCAGCTGTAACCACGGGTACGTGGATTGTTCACTGCATCGCCAGCCTTCAGATCGGCGGATTGAGCGTCCATCACGGAAGCCGTGCAAGGAGCCTTGCCGGCGACGTGCTTAATGGCTGTGAACAGAGCGGAACCTGTTGGGATGTCAGCAGTGTTCAGGATTTCCACGTAGCCTTCGCGTGTTTCTGCGTTGCTGTTAGTGGGGTTCACACGGCC
>ERZ650307.647-NODE-647-length-19837-cov-11.806996_pt1 | contig 19837 bp, 13 predicted proteins | sample MGYA00376243_ERZ650307 | MGnify/ENA primary metagenome ERZ650307 (study PRJEB26733, sample SAMN07839242) | wastewater metagenome | biome: urban; feature: artificial channel; material: waste water | place: USA: North Carolina | collected 2016-03-31 ... | reverse complement strand
GTTCGCTTTATCTCGGAACTAGAACACGCTTATGAAGCCATTACTCTCTTTCCGCATACTTGGGCTTCTTTTGAACACGGCTTTCGTCGCTATATCTTGCCCCATTTTCCATTTTCCATTATTTACAAAGAGACTGCAACCGCAGTCTATGTGCTCGCCGTGATGCACAACAGCCGTAAGCCTTGGTATTGGAAAGATAGGCGATAAGCATAGATGAGTCTTTAGAGATTTTGAGAGAGAAGATAGCGTTATAAACCACATAAAAACAGAGAAGTTGTCGTAGAATGCAAATAAAGTAGCAAATGCAATTAATAAATATTTTCCTGATTTTACTCTTCCTCCAGATAATTTTATTGAAAGTGCATCTGAAGAGATAAAAAAATTGTTTAGTAAAGATATTTTATTACTGTCATAGATTAAAAATTTACTGAATAACTAGGGATGTTTTTTTGGCTTTTGGCCTATCTTCTTGTTACCCGCCTACCCGGCGGCACACTGGATGCAGCTTTACTGAACAACTACTTCTCAACCACCTGACACGGTGGCGGCGGCAAGCCTACCACAGACCCAAACAAAAAAGGCAAGCAATGCACATCACCCTGATTTCTGCCTGCGAGCGGCGCGCGGTCAAGCGCAGCCGGGCCATTTTGGATAGCTACGCCATACGCACCGGCGTGCGCTCCTGGGCCACGCCAATTACGCTGGAGGGGCTGCGCGAGTTGCGTGGCCTGCTCAAGGTGTCGGCCACGCGGCAAACGGCGGTGGCCTGCTATCGCAACGAGGGGCGCGAGCGCATGCGTTTGCTGTGGGTGGTGGGCGCGCGCGATAGCTTTGGGCCGGATGGGCATTTTCCGGCGGGCTACACCCGCCGTCGGCCACCGCCGCCACCCTGGTTGCGCATCGTGGGCTTGCTGGCCCATGCCGGTGGGCTGGCGCACGATTGGGGCAAGTCGGGCCATTTTTTTGCCGACAAGCTGGCGCGGGCGGTGGCCGGTGGCCCGCCCGAGGCCGACCCGGTGCGCCATGAGTGGATTTCCATGCGCTTGTTGCAGCAGCGCCGCCAGGGGCAAAACTGGGCGCGCGCCTGGCAGGCCATCGCCATGCCCAAGCCGCTGCGCCAGCCTGGCGGTCTGGAAGGCCCCGGCATAGACAGCGCAATCCATGCGCTGGATTATCTGGTGGCCACCCATCACCGCCTGTTTGGCCCTACCGGCGTTGACGCCAAAGGCAAGGTGATGCAGTGCGCCGCGCCGGATGCCAGCGCCCATGTGCGTGATGATAGCCAGGCGCGGGCCTTGGCGCCGGCCGGCGCCATTGCCGATGACGTGGCCGAGCTGCTGGATCGCATCATGGCCCGCTTGCTGCGCAAGGCCGGCGCGCGCAGCCCGGCGTTTTGGCGCGGCGCGGCCACCCTGGCGCGGGCGGCGTTGATTCTGGCCGACCATGAGGTGTCGGCCCGCCGCTGGCCGGGCGGTGAGGCGACGGGCGGATTGTTCGCCAACACCAAGGATGGCGCCTTCGATCAGCCGCTGGATTGGCATTTGCGCACGGTGGGCGCACGGGCGGCGGATTTTGCCTGGCGCATTGCCAGCCTGCGCTTGCCCGGCCTGGCCACCGAGAGCGTGGAGCATATTCTGTCGCCCGCCGACGAGCGCGGGCGCTTTGCCTGGCAAAATCAGGCGGTGGCGGCGGTGGCCGCCTTGCGTGAGCGCAGCCAGGGCGGGCTGCTGGTGTTCAATATTGCCGCCACCGGCGCAGGCAAAACCATCGCCAACGCCAAGCTGGCCTGCACGGTGTCGCGCCGCCCGCGCTTTGCCATCGCCCTGAACCTGCGCACGCTGACGCTGCAAACCGGCGACGCGCTGGCCGACGATCTGGGCCTGGGGTCGGATGAACTGGCCACGGTGATTGGCGACCGCGTGGCCAGCCGGCTGCATGCCGCCGACCCGCGCAACGGGCAGGCCAACGCCGGCGCCTTCGCCAGCGATGGTCTGCCCACCGAATACGATGCCCACGGCGGTGACATGGCGCTGCCAGAATGGCTGGGCGTGCTCACCCAGCGCCGGCCGGTGTTGCGCCAGGTGATTGGCGCGCCGGTGCTGGTGTCCACCATGGATTATTTGATCAACGCTGGCGAGCCAGGGCGGCAGGGGCATCATGTGTCGGCCTTGCTGCGCATGGTGGATAGCGATTTGGTGCTGGATGAAGTGGATTCGTACGCGCCAGACGCCTTGGTGGCGGTGCTGCGTGTGGTGCAAAGCGCCGGGCTGATGGGGCGCAGCGTGATTTGCTCATCGGCCACCTTGCCGCAGCCGGTGGCCGAGGCGGTGTGGCGGGCGTTTCGCAGCGGCGTGCAGATGCGCTGCGCGCTGGAAGAGCGGCAGCCGCGCTTTGGCGTGGCCATTGTCGATGACCAGACCGCGCCCACCGTGCTGGACGACGAGGCCGAATTGCCCACCCGCTTTGCCCGCCATGTGCAGCAGTTGCTGGCCACGCCGCGCAAGGCGGTGCGCCGCGCCTGGGTGCAGCCGGTCAGCGGGCGTGGGGACGAGGCGTTTGTGGCGGCGATTGCCGAAGCGGTGGCCCGCCTGCATCAGGCGCACGCCTGGGCGGGGCCGGGCGGCAAGCAGCTGTCGTTTGGGCTGGTGCGGGTGGCCAATATCGGCGTGGCCATCGACACGGCGCGCGCGCTGGCGCAGCGGTTTCCCGAGGCGTGGGTGGCGTGTTATCACGCTCGGGATTTTCGCATTCAGCGCCACCTGAAAGAACAGCGGCTGGATTTTTTGCTCAACCGCAAGCGCGGCGACGGGCATATTGTGGCCGACCCGGAAATCAAACGCTTGCTGGCGGCCAGCGCCGCCGCCAGCGCGCCATTCATCGTGGTGGCTACGCCCGTAGAAGAAATTGGCCGCGACCATGATTTTGACTGGGGGGTGATCGAGCCCTCCAGCGCGCATTCCATCGTGCAAACCGCCGGGCGCATCAACCGCCATCGCCTGCGCGAAGTCAGCCAGCCCAATGTGGCCATCTTGCAGCACAACCGGCGCTGGCTGAACGGCAAACCAGGCGAGCCTTGTTTTGTCTGGCCAGGGCTGGAGTCAGAATTCAGCACACATCGCTACGCCAGCCCCGATCTGGGCGTGTTGCTGGCCGAGGACGATCTACACGCGCTGGACGCCCGCCTGCGCCTGGGCGGCGGGGTGATGGCGCGCAATGAAGACCAGATCGTCCAGCGCCGCCTGGCCACGCCGCTGGATGTGCTGGAAGCCAATGAAAACTATCCGGCAGAATGGATGACCCAGGCGTTTTATACCATGTACACCCTGCGCGACGGCCAGCCGCAACAAGCCTGGCGAGCCGTGCAGGAAGACGGTTTCTGGGTGTTTCAGCGCCAGACCCGCGCCGACCAACAAGAGCCCTGGCTCACCCGCCATCTGGGCGCGCAGACGCCGCCAGTCAAAAACAGCTGGCTGAATTGGCGTCTGGACGAACTGGCAAGCGCCTGCGTCGAGCGCGAGATTGCCGTGACCGATGGGCTGCAATTGCAAGCGCCTTACCGCGACGAGCAGGCTACGCTGTGTTGGGATGAGTCGTTTGGCTTTGATTGGCAATAAGAGCCGCTAACAAAACCCTCCTGGCGTCTTTGCACGGCCTTGCCGTACTTCTGGTTCTGTCTGCGACCAGGTGCCTGGCCAGGATTGTTGCGCTGGGGTTTGTAAGCGGCGCTTGGTATATGGGCTAAAATTCCCTCTGCCAACACCGGCCCTTTTGCCCGCTGATCCCTACCATGCCCCGCATCACCTTCATTCACCCCGCGCTGTCCGAGCCGAAAACCCTGGATGCCACCCCAGGTGAGGCGCTGATCGACGTGGTGCGCCGCGCCGAGGTGCCGCTGTACTGGCGCTGTGGCCACGGCACCTGCTGCGCGTGCCAGGTGCGCATCACCCACGCCCAGCAACCACGCGACACACCCTGGCCGCGCAAAGAGCGCAATGTGCAAGCGCGCCACGGCTTGATCGACGCCGCCACCCAGGCGCGCGACACCATCGACGACAGCCCCGAGCGCTGGCGGCTGGCGTGCAGCCTGATTGTGGGCGAAGAGGATTGGGAAGTGCGCTGGTAAGGGTTGCTCACCAAGCCCCTCTGGCGTTGTGGGATGACTTTGCCGTACTCCTTTACTGTCTGCGGTCATCCGCCTGGCCAGAGCCGCTTTGCTGAGTGTTGTGCGCGAGGCCAAGCGCTGGTGTCGGGCTTTTTCATTCCAGATCAAAGATTAATACAAACAGATATGGCATCTTGTGCCGGATGACAAAAGCGTTGTCCGTGATGGGTGCTGGCGCTTGCCGCCAGCGATGCTAAGCTGACGGCATCGTTTGCCAGAAATCACGCTCTATTCTGAGAGCCAGGGAGACCCGCCATGCCTGACCGCGCCAATGCCGAACGTTGTGAATTGCCCAAAGACCGCATGCCCATGCTGCGGGTCAACGCCGAGCCGCGCAGCACCAATGCCCACGGCAAGGTGCATGCCGGCTGGCTGATGGCCAAAATGGACCTGGCCGGCGCACTGGACGCCGAGCGGGTGGCCAAGGGCCCGGTGACCACCGTGGCGGTGAATGCCTTTCAGTTTGCCATGCCCATCTTGCTTGGCGATGTGGTGAGCTTTTACGTCGAGCGGCTGCGCCTGGGGCAAAAATCCATCACCAGCAAGGTGGAGGTGTTTGCCGAGCGCCTGGATGGCGGCTGTGTGCGCATCACCGAAGCGGTTATGACGTTTGTGGCAGTGGACGACGACGGGCGTTCGCGGTTGATTAGCTGAGGTTTTTTGTCAACACTGTGCCTTGCCAGCAGCCAAAAACCCTGAAATCCAGTGCTGGCAAGCCTTGCCGTCAGATCGGCAGCCTGGGTCTTGTTGCATCGCAACATGAAAAATTGTGCTAAGTTGCGTAAATACAACAAGCCATCGTGTTAAACGAGTGTTTGGAATAAATGTACGAAACAGGCTTCTCGCCGATAAAAAATCTTTGCTAGTATCCGACGCAGGGATGCCCTCGACGGCATGACCTCAAGCCATAACACCAACGTCCGTCCACGCTGGAAATAAGAGGAAGAACGCATGAAACTCAACACCCTGAGCCTGTCCATCATGACGATGGGCGCGCTGGCCGGCGCCAGCCTGACCGCCCACGCCTCCGGTTATCACTTCGGCACCCAGTCGGTCAGTGCACAAGCCACGGCCAATGCCAGCGCTGCTGAAGCCACCGATGCCACCACCCTGTTTTATAACCCGGCTGGCATGACTCGTCTGCAGGGCACCAACTTCTCGGGCGCGCTGAATCTGGTCGCACCCAGCGTCAAGTACAACAACGCCAGCGCCAGCTACCCCACCCAGCCTTATGCGGCCCAGCCCCTGCCCAATGGCGTGACCGTACCGGCCGGCCTGAACCGCAGCAGCGCCGTGTCTGGCTCCACCAGCGGCAAGCTGACCGACGACCTTCTGGCCGTGCCGCACATGTACCTGACCCACCAGCTCAACGACCGCGTGACGGTGGGCGTGGGCGTGTATGTGCCGTTTGCCTCGTCCACCGAATACCAGCGTGACTCGGTGCTGCGCTATAACGTCAACCAAACCTCGCTGACCACCATCGACATCAACCCGACCGTGGCCTTCAAGCTCAACGACCAGCACTCGCTGGCCATCGGCCTGATCGCCCAGCACGCCGACGCCTCGCTGCGCCAGTACGCCAACTTTGGCGGCAGCGCCAACCCGGCGCTGAACAGCCTGATTCCGGGCGTGGGCGGCGGCCATGGCAACTCGGACGGCTACGCCGATGTCGAGGGCAAGGACTGGGGCTTTGGCTTTAACCTAGGCTGGATGTGGGAAATCGACCCCACCGCCCGCGTGGGCGTCTCCTACCGCTCGGCCATCAAGCACAGCCTGAAGGGCACGGCTGACTGGACCACGCCGGCCACGCTGGCCGGCCAGGCCGCGGCCTCGCGCGGCTATATCGACAGCGACGTCCGCGTGGACATCAAAACCCCGGAATCCCTGTCGGTGCATGGCTTCAAGCAGCTGGACAGCAAGTGGGCGGTGATGGGCGATGTCACCTGGACGCGCCACTCGCGCTTTGATTCGCTGTCGATCAACTACAGCCAACCCAAGTCCGCGCCGTACAGCGCCAGCAACTTTGCCGGCCAGACCACGAACAAAACCACCCTGGTGCCGGCCTGGAAAGACAGCTGGAAAGTCGCCATCGGCGCCACGTATCAGTACAGCGCGCCGCTGCAACTGCGCTTTGGCGTGGCCTACGACCAATCGCCGGTGCCGGACGAAGAACACCGTCTGTCCACCATGCCGGACAACGATCGCATCTGGCTGTCGTTTGGCGGCAAGTATGATCTGAACAAAAACAGCTCGATCAACGCCGCTTACAGCTATATCTACATCAAGAACGCCAAGGCACAGGTCAATGGCTATTGCGGCGGCAGCACTGCCGGCGCAGTGAATTGCGTGTCCAGCTACACCAATGGCCAGGCGGATTACAAGAGCCATGCGCACATTCTGGGCGTGCAATACAATTACCAGTTCTGATAGAGTGTCAACGCTGGCCTGATGCGCCGCGCACAAAACCCTCCTGGCGTTGTTGTGTGACCTTGCCGTACTGCTTGCACTGTCTGCACACGCCTAGCCAGGATCGCTTCGCTGGGTTTTGTGAACGGCGCGGCTTACGGCCAGCGCTTCTTCCCGACCTGGCTTGCGCCGGTCGGGAAAAAAATAAAAACAACCGTTTAAAACGTTTGATTTATACTTGGCGCTCTGACGTCAAACCATCGGGTGGCCAGGCCACCCGGCCGTGGGCGGAGATGCATACAGGATTCCAACCGGGCGCACACCGGCAATCGCAGGGACTCCGCCTGTTTCGCAAGTGCTGACCAAACTGAGGTAACCATGTCTCAAGCGAAATTCAACGTACGCAAGGTGGCCGTGCTCGGCGCCGGTGTGATGGGGGCGCAAATCGCCGCCCACCTGGTCAACGCCAAGGTGCAAACCGTGTTGTTCGACCTGCCGGCCAAAGAAGGCGACAAAAGCAGCATCGCGCTGAAAGCCATCGCCAACCTGAAAAAGCTCAAGCCGGCCCCGCTGGCCGCCGCTGACCGCGCCGACTACATCACCCCGGCCAACTACGAAGAACACCTGCACTTGCTCAAAGACTGCGACCTGGTGATTGAAGCCATCGCCGAACGCATGGACTGGAAAGCCGACCTGTACCACAAGGTGGCGCCGCACCTGGGCGAAAACAGCATTTTTGCCACCAACACCTCGGGCCTGAGCATCAACACCCTGGCTCAGGCCTGCCCGGACAGCCTGCGCCCGCGCTTTTGCGGCGTGCACTTTTTCAACCCGCCGCGCTATATGCACCTGGTGGAAATCATCCCCTGCCTGACCAGCGACGCTGGCGTGCTGGACAACCTGGAGCGCTTCCTGGTCACCACCCTGGGCAAGGGCGTGGTGCGCGCCAAAGACACCCCGAACTTTGTCGCCAACCGCATCGGCGTGTTCTCCATGCTGGCCACCATCGCCAATGCCGAAAAATACGGCATCCGCTTTGACGTGGTGGACGACCTCACCGGCCCGCGCCTGGGCCGCCCGAAATCCGCCACCTTCCGCACCGCCGACGTGGTGGGCCTGGACACCTTCGCCCACGTGGTCAAGACCATGCAGGACACCCTGCCCAACGACCCGTGGCACGGCCTGTTCAAAACCCCGGCCTGGCTGGCCGCGCTGATTGAAAAAGGCGCGCTGGGGCAAAAAACCAAGTGCGGCATCTACAAAAAAGAAGGCAAGCAAACCCTGGTGCTCGACCCGGCCAAGGGTGAATACGTCAATGCCGGCGAAAAAGGCGACGACGCGGTCAAGGCCATCCTGAAAGAAACCAACCCGGCGGTGAAATTCAAAAAGCTGCGCGACAGCCAGCACCCGCAGGCGCAGTTCCTGTGGGCGTGCTTTCGCGACGTGTTCCACTACATCGCCTATCACCTGGCTGACGTGGCCGACAACGCCCGCGACCTCGACCTGGCCATCCGCTGGGGCTTTGGCTGGTCGGTTGGCCCGTTTGAAACCTGGCAAGCCGCCGGCTGGCAGCAAGTGGCCGGCTGGATGCAAGAAGACATCGCCGCTGGCCACAGCCTGAGCCAGGCCGCGCTGCCGGCCTGGGCGCTGGAAGCCGACCGCGCCGGCGTGCACTTTGCCCACGGCTCGTACAACGCCGCCCAAGGCACGCTGGCCGGCCGCTCCACCCTGGACGTTTACCAGCGCCAGCTGGCCCCGGCCCGCGTGCTGGGCGAAGACGCGCCGCAACTGGGCGAAACCGTGTTCGAAACCGAAGGCGGCGTGCGCGCCTTCACCTCGGGCGACGGCGTGCTGGTGGTGAGCTTCACCTCCAAGGCCCACGCCATTGGCCCGGCAGTGATCGAAGGGCTGAACAAGGCCATCGACCTGGCCGAAGCGCAATATAAAGCCCTGGTGATCTGGCAAACCGAAGAGCCGTTCTCGGTGGGCGCCGACCTGCAATCGATGATGCCGGCCTTCATGACCGGCAACTGGGCGGCGATTGACGACACCGTGCGTCAGTTCCAGAACACCTCGATGCGTCTGCGCTACAGCCTGGTGCCGGTGGTGGCGGCCTCGCAAGGCTACGCTTTTGGCGGCGGCTGCGAGTTCCTGATGCACTGCGACAAAGTCGTGGCCGCGCTGGAAACCTATATCGGCCTGGTGGAAGTGGGCGTGGGCCTGTTGCCGGGCGGCGGCGGCTGCAAGGAATTTGCCCTGCGCGCCGCGCAGGAATCCCGTGGCGACGTGCTGGCCGCGCTGAAAGACTATTTCATGGCCATCGCCACCGCCAAGGTGGGCACCAGCGCGCTGGAAGGCCAGGCCATCGGCTACCTGAAAAAGACCGACACCGTGGTGTTCAATGTGCACGAGCTGCTGTACGTGGCCAAGCAAGAAGCGCTGGCCATGGCCGAAGCCGGCTATCGCCCGCCGCTGAAAGCCAAGGGCTTCCCGGTGGCCGGCCGCAGCGGCGCCGCCTCGATCAAGGGCCAGCTGGTGAACATGCTGGAAGGCAATTTCATCACCAAGCATGACTTCACCATCGCCAGCCTGATTGCCGACGTGATGACCGGCGGCGACCTGGAAGCCGGCACGCTGGTGGACGAACAATGGCTGCTGGATCTGGAGCGCAAGGCCTTCATGAGCCTGCTGAAAAACCCGCTGAGCCAGGCGCGCATCGCCAATATGCTGACCACTGGCAAGCCGCTGCGCAACTGATCGCCCGAACCCTTGCGGCGCGCGCCCAGCCGGCGCGCGCCTGGAGAATGACCTCATGAGCAAACAGATTCAAGAAGCCTATATCGTCGCCACCACCCGCACCCCGGTGGGCAAAGCCCCGCGCGGCATGCTGCGCCACGTCCGCCCGGACGACATGCTGGCCCACGTGCTCAAGGGCGCGCTGGCGCAAGTGCCGGAACTGGACGTCAACCTGATCAACGATGTGGTGGTGGGCTGCGCCTTCCCCGAAGCCGAGCAAGGCCTGAACATGGCCCGCATCGGCGCCCTGCTGGCCGGCCTGCCGGAAACCGTCGGCGGCCTCACCATCAACCGCTACTGCTCGTCCGGCATCAACGCCGTGCAAATCGCCGCCGACCGCATCCGCACTGGCGAAGCCGACGTGGTGATTGCCGCCGGTTCGGAATCCATGTCCATGGTGCCGATGATGGGCAACAAGGTGTCGCTGAACCCGGCCATTTTTGCCAAAGACGAAAACTACGCCATCGCCTACGGCATGGGCCTGACCGCAGAAAAAGTCGCCCAGCAGTGGAAAGTCAGCCGCGAAGACCAGGACGCCTTTGCCGTGGAATCCCACCGCCGCGCCATCGCCGCCATCCAGTCTGGCGCCTTTGCCAATGAAATCACCCCGCTGGACGCCACCTACCGCACGCCCAACCTGGCCACCGGCGAAGTGATTCTGCGCAATAAAGTGCTGGACACCGACGAAGGCCCGCGCCTGGACACCACGCTGGAAGGCCTGGCCAAGCTGAAAACCGTGTTCGACGCCAAGGGCAGCGTCACCGCCGGCAACAGCTCGCAAATGTCCGACGGCGCTGGCGCCGTGGTGCTGGTCAGCGAAAAGGTGCTCAAGCAGTTCAACCTCACCCCGCTGGCCCGCTATGTGAGCTTTGCCGTCAAAGGCGTGCCGCCGGCCATCATGGGCATCGGCCCGAAAGTGGCCATCCCCGCCGCCCTGGCCAACGCCGGCATCGCCCAATCCGACCTGAAATGGATTGAGCTGAACGAAGCCTTTGCCGCCCAGGCGCTGGCGGTGATGCGCGACCTGGAGCTGGACCCGGCCGTGGTCAACCCCAACGGCGGCGCCATCGCCCTGGGCCACCCGCTGGGCGCCACTGGCGCCATCCGCACCGCCACCCTGGTGCACGGCATGCGCCGCCGTGGCCAGACCGGCTATGGCATGGTCACCATGTGCATCGGCACCGGCATGGGCGCTGCCGGCATTCTGGAAATCCTGTAAACGCTATCCGTAGGCAGGATGATGTAAAAACACAAGCCGGGCGATCCCCGGCTTGTGTTTTTGTGATGCTTCATGCAATGCATCGTTGCAAGGCGACAAGGCACGGATAAGAGCCGCTCACAAAACCCCCTGGCGTTGTTGTGTGACCTTGCCGTACTTGTTGTACTGTCTGCGGTCACACGCCTAGCCAGGGGCGCTTCGCTGAGTTTTGTGAGCGACTCTTAAACACTCCGTGCAGCGATCCTGGCTAAACGCAAGCCATCTGCAAGGCTGCACCATCACGTCAGGCAGATAACCCTGTGTTCAGGCTGGCGGCCGCCAGTACAGCCAGCCACACGCCCCGGCCAGCAGCAAGAGCGGGGCCAACGCCAGCTGGTTTAATGTCATCCAGCCCCAGGCGTTGACTGCCGGCGCGGCGGCGGCGGTCATCAGGGTGACGCCCAGAAACACCATGCTGTCATTGCCGGCCTGCATCCAGGCTTTTTCGGCTGGCCAGCAGCATTCAGTCAACAGGCTGCTGGCCCCCACATATACCCCGTTCCAGCCTACGCCCAGCAAGGCCAGCGCCCACTGAAAATGGCCAAACGTTTCGCCGCGCAGGCTAACCCCCACGCTGGCCAGCATCAACACCGCCCCGCCCAGCATCACCCCTGGCGCCCCCAGGCGCTGCACCAGTCGGCCGCTGAGCAAAGAGGGGGCAAACATGGCGACGATATGCCACTGGATCACCGTGGCGGCGGCGGCAAAATCAAACTGGGCGCAGCGCATGGCCAGCGGCGTGGCGGTCATCAGCAGATTCATCAGCGCGTAGCCACTGCTGGCGGCCAGCACCGCCAACCACAGCCGTGGGTTGCGCGCATGGGTGCGCCAGGGCCGGCGTGCGCCACTGGCAGGCAGCGCGCCGGGGGGGATGCGCATGGCCAGGGCGCACAGCGCCGCCAGCCCGGCCAGCGCCGCCAACAACACAAAGCTGACCGTAAAGGGTTGTGGCCCCAGCAGACGGGTGTGACTGGCCAGCGCCGGGCCCAGCCAGGCCGCCAGCACACCGCCGGTCAACGTGGCAGCAATCGCGCGCCCGTGTTGGCCGGGGGGCGCCACGTCCGCCGCGACAAAGCGGTAATACTGCGCCACGGCATTGAATGCCCCCACCAAGCCACTGGCGGCCACAAACCAGGCAAACTGCTGCCGGGCAATCGCCAGCGCCGCCAGCGCCAGGCCCAGCATGCCCAGCAGCGCACCCGCCGCCAACACTGGCCGTCGCCCCAGCCGCGTCATCGCCCAGGCCACGGGTGACAGCAACAGCAAGGTGGCCAGGTATTGCGCCGCCAGCGGCAAGGTGGCCCAGTCTGGCCCGGCCAGCTTGCTGCCCACCCAGGCCGAGGCGGACAGCGTCAGGCTGACCACGGTCATCGCCAGCGCCTGACTGAGCGCCAGCAACCAGACGGTGGGCGGCAGCGGCGTCATCCCTGGCCACCGACGGGTTCATAAAACTGTGTCAGCCCTTGTGCATCCACCACCCGTTTGGCATGACTTGCCATGTATTCGCGCTGCGTTTGCCTGGCCTGGCGCGGATCTTCCGGCGGCCAGGCGAATTCCTGACCAATATGGGAATGGGAGATGATTTCTCCACTCAAGCCTACCGGGGTATTGGCGGCAGTCAAGGTGGTGGGCAGGACAGCGGCAAGATCCACAGCGTTCATCATGGGGTTCGACTCCTGAAAGCGGTTCACGGTTGACATATCACAACGCACATCAAGTCTTGCGATCGGCATAATGAGCCGCTACAGTGCCGGGGTAAATGACATTAATCCCCCTCTTTCTGCCATGACCCGTCACCTGCTGTTTTTTGTGTTTGCCGATTTTCAACTGCTGGATGTGTCTGGCCCGATGGCGGCGTTCGAGATGGCCAATCGCATCGCGCCGGGCAGCTATCGCTGGACGGTGTGCAGTCAGACTGGCGGGCAGGTGGCGGCTTCCTGCGGGGTGGCGCTGAGCAGCCAGCCACTGGCGGCAAGCACCCGCGTGGATACCTTGCTGGCGCCGGGTGGTGATGGGGTGGAGCGCGCCTGTGACTGTGTGGCGACCCGGGTCTGGCTGAAAGAGATCACCCAGACGGCGCGGCGGGTGGCCAGCGTGTGTTCTGGCGCGTATTTGCTGGCGGCCAGCGGCTTGCTGGATGGCCGCCGCGCCACCACCCACTGGCGGCGCGAGACGGATTTTGTCCGGCGCTTTCCGGCTGTGCAGCTGGAGGCCGACCGGATTTATATTCAGGACGACAAGCTATGGACATCGGCCGGCATCACCGCCGGCATTGATTTGTCGCTGGCGCTGATTGCTGACGATCTGGGTGAGGCGGTGGCGCGGCAGGTGGCGCGCCAGTTGGTGGTGTATTACCGGCGACCGGGCGGGCAATCGCAGTATTCTGCCTTGCTGGACATGGCGCCGGCACAGGGGCGCTTTGCCGGGGTGCTGCGCCATATGCGCGAGCATTTGCATCTGGCCTTGAATGTCGAGGCGCTGGCCGAGGTGGCGCGCATGAGCCCGCGCCACTTTGCCCGCTGCTTTCGCGCCGAATTGGGCATGACGCCGGTGCGGGCGCTGGAGCGGCTGCGCATTGAAGCGGCGCGCGCCGCACTGGAAAGCGGCGCGTTGTCGGTCAAATCCGTGGCGCGCGATTACGGCTTTGCCGACCCCGAACGCATGCGCCGCGCCTTTGTGCGCGTGCTGGGCATCTCCCCACGCGCCTTACAACTGCGCGAAGCTGGCTGAACGCAAGAAAGCCAGCGTGGCCTCGGTGACGGCGGCGGCTTGGTCACGATGCGGGCTGTGGCCGCAGTCGGCCAGCTTGAGCAGGTGGGTGTGCGGCACAATGCGCTGGATGCCGTCGATCTGCGCCATGCTGGCGTATTCGTCGCCCTCGCCCTGAATGGCCAGCACCGGACAGCGGATGCCGACAATATCGGCCTCCAGATTCCATTGCCGGAACGCCGGATTCAGCCAGGCGTGGTTCCAGCCCCAGAACGGCGAATCCGGGTCGGCGTGGTGGCGGGCCAGGCCCTGGCGCAGGCCGCCGGCCAGATAGGCCTCGCGCGCGGCGGCGATGCCGGCCACGGTGATCTCTTCGACAAAAATATGCGGGGCCAGGGTGATGATGCCGGCGGTGCGCTCAGCAAAGCGCGCGGCAAACAGCAAGGCCATCGAACCGCCGTCGCTGTGGCCAAACAGCCAGCACGGCGCCTCTACGCCCAGCGCATCCAATAGCGCCGGCAGCACCTGCCAGCTCTGGATGTGCAGATAATCCGGCTGCCAGCGCGCCTCGGGCTCACGCGGGGTCGAGCGGCCATAGCCGGGGCGCGAATACACCAGGCCACGACAGCCGGCGGCGTCGCACAGCGTTTGCGGATAGTCGCGCCACATGCTGACCGAGCCTAAACCCTCGTGCAGAAACACCAAGAGCGGCGTGTGTTCACGCTCGCGGTTCAGCCATTGGTATTCGATGCTGACCGGCTGGCCGCCGTGCGTCAGCGAGACAAATTCCACCATGCGCTTTTCTCCCTTGCTTCAAGCTGCTCACCAAGCTCTCTTGGCGTTATTGCGCGGCCTTGTCGTGCCGCTCAGTGCCCGCTGGCGTCCGGCGCGGGCAAGCGCAGTTCTTGCCGGTGCGCCCACAGCCGCAGCGCCAGGCCCAGCGCAAACAGCGCGTATTCGGTTTCGGGCCGTTGCCAGCCCAGTTGATTCAGCGCATGCCAGCCCAGCGCCACCAGGATGGACACCGCGCCGTAAAAATCCCGGTGCAGGATAAACGGGATGTCATTGACCAGCATGTCGCGGATCATGCCGCCGCCCACCGCGCTGATAAAGCCCAGCATGGCCACGCCAAAGGCGCTTAAGCCCAGCATGGCGCCGATTTGCGCGCCGCCGATGGAGAACGCCACCAGGCCAATTGAATCGGCCAGGATGAACAGCCGCTCCAACTGCGGCGCGCGCCGGGTTTGCAAGCGCAAGCCCCAGGCCAGCGCCAGCGTGGCGGCAATCACCCACAGCGTGTCGTTCTGGTAAAGAATGCGCGGGGTGCGCTGGATCAGCACATCGCGCAGCACGCCGCCGCCAACGGCGGTAAGCAAGGCCAGAATGGCCACGCCCAGCCAGTCAAAGCGCTTGCGCACGCCCAGCAGATAGCCGGTGAGGGTGAATGACACGGTGCCGATGAAAAAAAAGATGTCCATGCGCGCAATCCAAAAGCAGGGTTATACCGGATTGACGCTGCGGAAAGCAAAACGCCCCGGCAAGGCCGGGGCGCACAAGGCTGGGGGCGCGGCATTACACCATCGGATTGCACACCAGGTCCGACAGGGCAATCAGCGGCTGGCCGCTGAGCTTGATCGCCACATCCAAGCTGGTGAAGCCATGGGTGGCAGAGCAATCCAGCACCAGGTAGGTGTCGCCATCCAGCACAAAGGTGCTGGCGGTGTACGTCGTGGCGGGGACGACTGGCAGGGTTTGGCTGGCCGCCAGGTTCAGCATGCCATCCAAGGTGGCGCCCGCAGGGGCGACGCCCAAGGCGGTCAGGCTGGCGATCGCGCCATTGGGGATAAACTGGATGGTGTCCACGCCAGACTGAAAATCGTCAAGCAAGACGGTTCTGCCGCCATCCACCAGCCGGCCATATGCGCCGATGACAAAAGTATCCGCGCCAGCGCCGCCAATCATGGTAACGCTCTGGTCGCCGTATGAGACAGGGTCCAATTGGGTGGTGAGTCTCAGGCGGTCATTGCCGGCGCCGCCATTCAGCAGATCGTGGCCGCCCATGCCGTTGAGCACATTGTTGCCGGCATTGCCAAGCAGAGATTGATTGCTGATGTCGCCGGTGGCATTGATGGCGTCGGTCCCGAGCAGCTCGACATTTTCAATCCACGGGCTGCAATCCAGGCCGCCGCCGCCGATGCCAAAGGTGACATAGCTGCGCACGGTGTCCACACCGCCGCTGGATGTTTCGCGCACATGATTGCCGGCACCCAGGATGTAATACACATCGTCGCCAGCGCCACCGTCCAGCCAGTCGCCGCCATCGCCATACAAGGTGTCGTTGCCGGCTTCGCCATACAGCCAATCCACCTCGGCGTTGATGCCGCCACTGAGGATATTGCCGTGCAGCACATCCTGCCCGCTGCCGCCATACAGCGTGTCCTGGCCAGTCCCGCCCATCAGCAGATTGTCGCCAGTATTGCCCAGCAAGGTATTGTTGAGGCCATCCTGCCCCAGCCCAATCAGATTGCCCGAGCCTTGCAGCTCCAGGCGCTCAACAGCGCCGCTGACCAAGCTGGCTGGCACGCCCGCCCAGACCAGGCCCAGCGATAAAGACACATGGCTTTTGACTGTATCGATGGCGGCAGTGGTGGTTTCGATGATGGTGTTGTCGGCACTGCGCACAATATAAGTATCCGCTCCCTCACCGCCCAGCAGGATATCGTTGCCGTCACCATACAGGGTGTCGTTGCCGGCGCCGCCTTCCAGCCTATCCTGGGTGGGGTCCGCCAGCACGCTGGCGGCGTTGCCATACAAAACATCATCTTGATCGCCACCTTGCAAGGTATCCTGGCCGGCGCCGCCCCACAGCGTATTGTTACCGGTTTGGCCAATAATCAGATTGTTCAGGGCATTGCCGCCGCCTTGCGCCACCCCATTGGCCAGGATGAGGTTTTCGACTTCGCCGCTGATCAGCGACGTGCTGGCAATCGAATTATCCAGCGCCAGCGAGACGCTGCTGTACACCGTGTCTATGCCTTCCCCTGCTTGCTCAATCACTTGATTGGCATACAGATTGAGCATATAGACATCATTGCCCATGCCGCCATACAGCTGATTATTGCTGGCATTGCCGGTATACAAGCTATCGTCACCCGCCTCGCCATACAGCCGATCGCTGCCATCGGCGTACAGTTTGTCGTTGCCTGCGCCGCCATACAGCCAGTCTTGGGAGGTGGCGTCCACAAAGCCCGGCGCTGAGGCATACAGCGTATCGTTGCCGTCACCACCATACAAACTGTCGCTGCCTTGCCCCCCGCTGAGTATATTGTCTGCGATATTGCCAAAGATAGCATTGGCCTTGATGTTGCCCGTGCCATTGATATTGGCCGTGCCCAGCAAATAAAGCTGGTCATCCAGGGGGGCCAAGGTGTAGCTGGTCAGGCTGCTGATGCTGGTCATGATTTTATTCTCCAGGACGTGAAAGCGGAGATTCCGCCATTTCAATGTACGCGCCTGTTTGCCTAAGTAACAATCGTATAACTACTTAGTGGAATAAAAATATATATTGTGTCTTAGTGGTTTGAGCGTTTTTTACGCAGGTCGACCTGAAAATATAAGGGTGATTTATTTGGTGTGGCGTCACAAAAAAGCCGAAAGGCATGCAATGAATTGGCGGGCTGAGAAACTCTTTTGTTATCAATAAGATGAATGGGGTGTGTTGATAAAAAATAAAACTGGCCAGATTTCCATGTGGCGTATCTGGCCAGTTGCGGGTGTTGCCGAAAAACGACGCGTGCTTTGCCGTGTGCGCCTTACCGCTGAGCGCGGCTCACCAAACCCAAACACGCCATCCTGGCCAGGCTGGGCAGACAGCACAACAAGGCCAGGCGGGTTGTGTCAACAGCACATCACACACTCGGCAAAGCTGTTACACCCCCACTACCCCAAACGCCAAATCAGACCAGGTAATCAGCGGCACGCCAGCCACCTTGATGGCGGTATCTGCGCTGGCAAAACCATTGCTGGAGGAGCGATCCATCACCAGATAGGTGTCACCGGCAAACACAAACTGGCTGATGGTGTTGCTCGTGGTCATCTGGCTGGCAGCCAAAGTGAGCATATCGTCCAGCGTGGCGCCAGCCGGCGTGGTCAAGGTCAGTAATGTGCCTGGGCCGGCGATGGTGTTAAACATGATCTTGTCCACGCCATGCTGGAAATCACTGATCAACACCGTGTTATTGGCGCCCACCAGCTTGCCGCTGGCGCCAATGGCGAAGATATCCGTGCCCGCGCCGCCAATCAGGGTGACGTTCTGATCACCATACACAGCGGGATCCAGCGCCACTGTTACTTTCAGCGTGTCGTTGCCGGCGCCGCCATTGAGCAGATCGTGACCGCCACGGCCATTGAGCACATTATTGCCACTGTTGCCCAGCAGGGTTTCCGCATCCCCGCTGCCATAGGCGCTGACATGCGCCGTGCCCACCAGCTCGATCACTTCAATGCCCGGGCTGCTGTTGGAGCTTTGCGGATCGGGCGAGCCGCCCACGCCAAACGACACATAGCTGCGCACGGTGTCAAAACCTTCACCGGTCATTTCCTGCACATGGTTGTTGATGCCGTTGATATAGTAAATATCGTCGCCTACCCCGCCATATAGCACATCGTAGCCATCGCCATACAGGGTGTCGTTGCCGATTTCGCCATACAGCATATCCTGCTCGGTATTGGTCGCGCCATTCACCACATTGCCATACAGGGTATCGTTGCCAGCGCCGCCATACAGGATATCCATGCCGGTGCCGCCCATCAGCACATTATTGCCGCTGTTGCCCTGCAGGGTGTTATTCACCCCATTGCTGCCCAGACCGATCAAATCAGCCGAGCCTTGCAGCTCCAGCCGCTCCACTGCGCCAGACGCCACTTGGGTGGTCGGCATGCCGGCCACTGGCACGCTCAGGCCCAGCGAGAACGAAATCTCGCTCTTGACCGTATCCACCACTGCCGATGGGGTGAGGTCTTCAATAATGGTGTTGGCCAGCCCAGCGCGGATGATGTAGGTGTCAGCGCCGACGCCGCCCAGCAGCATATCGTTGCCGTCAGCGTACAGGGTGTCGTCGCCATCGCCGCCGTACAGCCAATCCTGCGCCGCGTCGGCCAGCACCGTGGCGGAATTGCCATACAGCACATCGTTGCCGCCGCCTTGCAGGGTGTCGGCGCCCACGCTCCCCCACAGGATATTGGCGGAGACATTGCCGGTAATCAGATTATTCAGCGCATTGCCGCCGCCTGTCAGATTCACCGGGCCATTGCTCAGGGTGAGGTTTTCCACCTCACCGCTGATCAGCGGTGCGCCAGCAAGGGAGTTATCCAGCGCCACCGACACCATGCTGTACACCGTGTCCACGCCCTGGCCAGCTTGCTCATTCACCACGCTGGAGACGTTATTCAGGTAATAGGCATCATTGCCCAGGCCGCCATACAGTTGATTGCTGGTGGTGTTGCCGTCGTACAGGCTGTCGTTGCCATCTTCGCCATACAAACGATCAAAACCATCGGCATACAGGGCATCATCACCTGTGCCACCGTACAGTACATCCTGCCAGGTGGCGCTCAGGCTGCCAGGCATATTGGCATAAATCGTGTCATTGCCAGCACCGCCGTACACGGTGTCGGCACCTTGCAACCCATTGATGATATTGTTTCCGGCATTGCCATAAACAATATTGGCATTGTAGTTGCCATTGCCATTGATACTGTCTGTACCTGTCAGGTACAGCACGTCATCACTCGGCGCCAAGGTATAGCTGATAGTGCTGCTGATGCTTGCCATGATCTTATCCTTTTGTGTTATCTGCGGTTGGCCCGCGATTTCACTGTACCCATGGCGTTGTGCAGTATTCAAGCCGGAAATCAGCTTGTGTGCGTTACCTGCCGGTAATCATGAAATTTGCCGATTTTCTGTTGTGTGTTTTTTATATAAACATAGGTGGGACGCATAAAAATACCGTTAATCACCTCCCTTGTGCGGACCATTTTTGCCATGAGGGTGATGCATTGGCCATCCGCAAAAATGGCAAGCAGAACATCGGGTTAAACCCCGATTGATGTTAATACAATGATCATTGTCGTTGCCTTGTGCGGTGTACGATCCGCTTGCAGGCCGGTTTTGCGTTGCACAAAAGCCACAAAGCCGGCGCACCACGCTGCACCAGCAGCCTGCTGGCCGTGGTGCACTGTCGGTCAGTCGTTTGGTTCTGCGCCATAAATTCATCGAAAACCAGGGTGTTCCAGGCAGAAACCACTCAAGGCGGCAGGCAAAAAATCGGCAGGATATGGCGCAAAGCAAGGCAATCCTCGGTTAAAACAATCGTTTTTTCTGTTTATCTTTTTGTTTATTGCGCTAAATGTCATATTTGTGAAATTATATTTCTCGTTTTTGCCAGTTGCGTTCATGAATTTGCAATAAGATTGCCCTGTTACGCGACAGCCGCGCTGTCGGCCTG